>FTAG01000301.1_pt1 | contig 37862 bp, 38 predicted proteins | sample 1638911 | NCBI WGS metagenome assembly FTAG01 (sample SAMEA3914813, study PRJEB12502) | metagenome | biome: forest; material: soil | place: Canada | collected 2011-07-07 | depth 0.3 m
GCGCAGTTCCCGGGAGGCGGCGCTTTTTGGTTACTTTTTGGCGCTGCTGCCAAAAAGTAACTCGCCTGTAGGCGAAAACCCACGGCTTCATTCCGCGAAAGCAGAGCGGCGCGTGATGAAGTCGTAGACCGCGTGGGCACGCTGCGCTTTGCCCACCCTACGGAATCTAATGGTGGTGCTCCGCCGCAAGCGGCACCGGTGTGCCATCCGACCAGCGGCGTACAGGGATATAGAGCACCGTTGGTTCAAGCGGACTATCGTCCTTGCCGAGGATGGGTGAATCTTCGAACCCCGCGCCCCATGCCTTGGCCTGGCCATGCGGAACGAAGAACATCACATGCGGCAGCCAGGGGCCTCCCGCCTCGTCGCCCAGATAGCCCTGCCTGGACAGCATGAAGGAGAAGGAGCCAGCCGCGGGCGCCGTGAATTTATGCCGGGCGAAGGCGGAGCGGGTCTTTTCGATCAGTGCCTGCTTGTCGGCGCCCGCCAGCGCCCACTCCGTACGCTTGAGGTAGTACGGCAAAACACTGCGCACCGCCGGCGGGTTGAAGCAGTTCGGCCCTTTCGTCCTGGGATTCCAGAACTGGGTATCGTCGAAACCCGCGGTCCACGAGCGCTCGACGAAACAGACGAAGCCGTTGTCGCCCTTGACCGCGCTGCGGTATCCGTGCGCGCCGAGAACAAGCACCTCGGCACGATCCGAAATCGACGGCGGCGCGGCGCTGCGCGCCAGCGCGATCTCTTCCTGCGCATCGGCGATCAGGTATTGTTCCAACGGAGCCATCGCCGGATACGATGCAGGCGCCTGGTCTTGCACGCCTGCCATGCCATACAGCGCCGCAAGAAAGAGCATCGGCCAGTACTTGGGCTTTCCAATACGCGCCCGCAGTCGAAAACGGCAGTTCATGCGTTAACCCCCGAAATCTCCCGACGCCAGCATACCAAGGCCGCTCCATGTTTGACGGAAAGAAATCCGCCGTCAGGTGCCGCCAGACATGGCCGTCAAAGCGCCGCCCTGACCCGCGCCGCCTCGGTCGAGGGATTGCTGCCGAACAGGCGCTTGAACTCGCGGCTGAACTGCGAGGGGCTCTCGTAGCCGACGCGCTGGGCCGCGACGCCGGCGTTGAGGCCCTCGTGCACCATCAGCAGGCGCGCCTGGTGCAGGCGGATGGTCTTGACGTATTGCAGCGGCGAGGTGGAGGTCACCGCCTTGAAGTGATGGTGGAAGGCGGAGACGCTCATGCTCGCCTCTTCCGCCAGTGTTTCCACGTCCAGCGGCGCGGTGAAGTGGCTGTGCACGTGGCGCAGCACCTTGCCGATGCGGCCGCAGTGGCTGTGGCGCGTGGCCAGGGCGCGCAGCGCCCCGCCCTGCTCGCCGCACAGCACGCGGTAGATGATCTCGCGCACGATCTGCGGGCCGAGCACGCGCGCCTCCACCGGCGTGCGCAGCGCCTCCAGCAGGCGGATCACGGCGCCACCCAGCTCGGCGTCGAGCGGCGTGGCGTAGATGCCGCGTGGCGAGGCGCCGATGTCCGGCAGGCGGTCGTCCATCTCCAGCAGCAGCTCGGCGAGGTTGCCAAGGTCGATGTTCACCGCCAGGCCGAGCAGGGGCTGCTCCGGCGTGGCCTCGGTCTCGCACTCCAGCGGCAGCGGCACCGAGGTGACGAGGTAGTTGTGCTGGTCGTAGACGTACATCTGGTCGCCGAGGAAGCCGCGTTTGCGGCCCTGCACCAGGATGAAGATACCGGGCTCGTACACCACCGGCGCGCGCGGCCGGCTGTAGGTGGCGCGGGCGAAGCTCACGCCCGGCAGGCGCGAGGGATTGGGGCCTTCCTGGGTGACCATGCCGGCGATCAGTCCGGCCATGCGCTGGCGCGCGATTTCGGGGATGTAGTGCACTGATATGGCTCGTGGGTCCGCGGACCCGCTCCTGACAAGTGGACGAAACTGTACACCGGCCTCGCACGCGCGTAAGCGGGTTTTCCCGCTTCCTGGAGAATCTGGCAAGCATCGGACAGCTTCGGATATCGCCGCCGGCCTTGCCGGCGCCGAGAATCAACGCCATCCCCCAAACAAGAAATCCCTGGAGAGAACCATGCGTACCCCAAGGAACTGGCTGATAACCGGCATCTCGCGCGGCCTCGGCCGCGCCCTGGCCGAAGCCGCGCTGGCGCAGGGCGACAGCGTGATCGGTACCACCCGCAGCGGCTGGCTGGAGCCGCCGCGCTCACCCAATTTGCACGTGCTGGCCCTGGACGTGGCCGACCCCGAGCAGATCCGCCCCGCCGTGCGCCAGGCCCTGCGTCTGTGCCCGCGCCTGGACGTGGTGGTCAACAACGCCGGCTACGGCCTGTTCGGCGCGGTGGAAGAGGCCTCCACGCCGGAAGCCTACGAGCTGTTCTCCACCAACTTCTTCGGCGCCTGGCACCTGATCCAGGAAGTGCTGCCGGCCCTGCGCGCGCAGCGCCGCGGCCACATCGTCAATATTTCCTCGGTCGCCGCGCTCTCGCCCATGCCCGGCTCCGGCCTCTACGCCGCCAGCAAGGCGGCGCTGGCCGGGCTGTCCGAGAGCCTGGCGGCGGAGATGGGGCCGCTGGGCATAAAGGTCAGCCTGGTCGAACCGGGCGCCTTGCGCACCGAGTTCCTGTCGGAGCGCTCGATGCAGGTCGGCAGCCGCCACATCGGCGACTACGCCGAAACCGTCGGCCGCGTGGTGCGGCACAAGCAGGAACTGGCGGGCCACCAGCCGGGCGATCCGGAAGCGGCGGCGCAGGCGATCCTCGAACTGGTGGACTTGCCGGAACCGCCGCAACGACTGCTGCTGGGCAGCGATGCCCTGCGCCTGGCGCGCAAGAAGCTGGCGCAGCTGGCCGGCGAGATCGACCGCTGGGAAGGCCTGACGCGCAGCGTGGATTTCGCCGAGGAGCACGTTTAACCCTTCAACAAGGCGGAGAAACTCGGGGTGGCCGGGCTGCGGGCGCTGATTGGTGAATAAAAGCTAAAAGCGTCTCACGCAAAGACGCGAAGAAGCGCGAAGAGCGCAAAGAACAGCTAAAGGAAAAAGCTTTTCTTTAACGTTTTTCTCTGCGGCCTTTGCGCTTCTTCGCGTCTTTGCGTGAGGCTGTTGCCTTTACTACGTGCTATTTGTCGCGCAGACCGTACGGGTGGGCCCTTGACTTGCACCCCCGCAACCCCGATATCGTCCGCGACCGCATTCAAACCAGGATGGCCGCGTGAGCACGCTGTTTTCGCCCTACAAATTTGGCCCGCTGGCCCTCGACAACCGCATCGTGGTGGCGCCGATGTGCCAATACTCGGCCGAGGATGGCAGCGCCACCGACTGGCACCTGCTGCACCTGGGGCATCTGGCCCTGTCCGGCGCGGCGCTGCTGATCACCGAGGCCACGGCGGTACTGGCGGAAGGGCGCATCTCGCCGGCCGATCTGGGCCTGTATTGCGATGCCAACGAGCGCGCGCTGGAACCGGTGGTGCGCGCCATCCGCAAACACTCGCCGATCCGCCTCGGCATCCAGCTGGCCCACGCCGGGCGCAAGGCGTCCAGCCAGGTGCCCTGGGAAGGCGGCCAGCTGATCGCGGCGGACCAGGCCGGCGGCTGGCGGCCGGTGGCGCCCTCGCCGCTGCCGCTCAATGCCGGCGAAGCCGCGCCGCAGGAGCTGGAAGCGGCCGGCCTGCGGCACGTCGTCGAGGGCTTCGCCGAGGCTGCGCGCCGCGCCGTACGCCTGGGTTTCGACCTGATCGAGCTGCACGGCGCCCACGGCTATCTGCTGCACGAGTTCCTCTCGCCGCTCGCCAACCAGCGGAAGGACATCTACGGCGGCTCGCTGGAAAACCGCCTGCGCTTCCCGCTGGAAGTGTTCGCGGCGGTGCGCGCCGCGGCGCCGCAGCTCGCCCTCGGTATCCGCGTCTCCGCCACCGACTGGATCGAGGGCGGCTGGGACGTGGAGCAGACCATCGCCTTCGCCCGCGAGCTGAAGCGCCTCGGCTGCGACTACATCCACGTCTCCAGCGGCGGCCTGAACAAGCAGCAGAAGATCGCGGTGCATCCCAACTACCAGGTGCCGTTCGCCGCGCGGGTCAAGGCCGAGACCGGCCTGCCGACCATCGCCGTGGGCATGATCACCGAACCCGAGCAGGCCGAGGCCATCGTCGCCACCGGTCAGGCCGACGCGGTGGCCCTGGCCCGCGCCATGCTCTACGACCCGCGCTGGCCCTGGCATGCGGCGGCCAAGCTCGGCGCGAAAGTGAGCGCACCGAAGCAGTATTGGCGCTCGCAGCCGCGCGGCTACAAGGACCTGTTCGGCGACACCGTCATGGGGCAGCGCTGAGGCGGCGGAACTGGCATAACTGTTGCCAGTTTAGATGGACTTCGATCACAGTCCATCCGCTCAGGAGCCTCAACCGTGAATGCTCTCAAGGCCGCTGTCCGCTGCACGCTGTTCGCCGTGCTGGTCCAGGCTGCCGCCCCGGCGCTGGCCATCGAGGTGCCGCCGCCGCCCGCGCCGACCACGCCCAACACGGTGAACATCGGCTGGATGGTGTTCGTGCCGGCCACGCTCACCGTCAAGGCCGGCACCACGGTGACCTGGGTCAATACCGACGACTCCAACCACCGCATCAAGCTGCCGGACCAGATGGGGCCGCGCCTGGACAAGGGCATGACCTACCAGCACACCTTCACCACCCCCGGCACCTATCACGTCGAATGCGGCATCCATGGCCCGCGCATGAGCGGCACCGTGGTGGTGCAGTAAACGCGCCCTTTCAAACCGAGGCGGCGATGTGCTGGCGCAGCCACTGGTGCGCCGGGTCGCGATGCAGGCGCTCGTGCCAGAGCATCGACATCTCGTAGCCTGGCACTTCCAGCGGCGGCTCCACCACCTGGAGCGCCCTGTCGCCGCGCACCAGGCGCGAGGGCAGCATGCCGACGAGGTCGGTGCTCTCCAGCACCGAGCGCATGAACAGGAAGTGCGGTACCGACAGCACCACCCGCCGCGTCAGTCCGGCCTCGGCCAGCACTTCGTCGGTGACGCCGTGAAAGTTGCCGCCGTCCGGTGAGACGATGACGTGCTCCAGCGTGCGGAATTGCGCCAGGGTCGGCTTGCGCCGCAGGCGCGGATGGCCGGCGCGGCCGACCAGCACGTAGCGCTCGCTGAACAGCGGCCGGCGGCGCAGGCCGGATGGCGCATCCTGGGTGATGTGGAACGCCAGGTCGATATCGCCCTGCTCCGCCTGCCGCACCAGGCGCGAGGGCGCCAGTTCCAGCACCGCCATCCGCGTGCCCGGTGCCGCCGCGCGCAGGCCGGCCAGCGCCGGCAGCAGCACCGTGGACTCGCTGTAGTCGGTGGCGGCGATTTTCCAGGTGTGCGCGGCTGCGGCGGGATCGAACGGGCTCGACGGCGCCACCGCCTGCTCCAGCGACTTCAGCGCCTGCCGCAGCGGTTCGCGCAGCTCGTTGGCGCGGGCGGTGGGCCGCATGCCGCGCGGCCCCGGCAGCAGCAGGGGATCGGCGAAGATCTCGCGCAACCGCGCCAGCTGCACGCTGACCGTGGGCTGGGCAAAGTGCAGGCGCTGCGCCGCGCGGGTCACGTTGTGCTCGGCCAGCAGGGCATCGAGCGTGACCAGCAGGTTCAGGTCCAGCCGCCGCAGATTGTTCATCGCAATACCTGTAATTCCGAATATTCATTTCCAATATAGTGCCTGCGGGCGCATCCTGCCGGCCTCTCAATCAGGAGGCCCGTCATGAACGTGCTGATCGTCTACGCCCACCCCGAGCCGCGCTCGCTCAACGGCGCGCTGAAGGACTTCGCCGTGCGCCGCCTGGAGCACGCCGGCCATACCGTGCAGGTTTCGGATCTCTACGCGATGAACTGGAAGGCGCCGGTCGACGCCGCCGACAGCCTCGACGGCGCGGCCAGCGAGCGCTTCCAGCCCTCGCAGGATTCGAAGCTTGCCTACCAGAGCGGCCGGCAGAGCCCGGACATCGCCGCCGAGCAGGACAAGCTGCGCTGGGCCGACGCGGTGATCCTGCAGTTCCCACTGTGGTGGTTCTCACTGCCGGCGATCCTCAAGGGCTGGGTCGAGCGCGTCTATGCCTACGGCTTCGCCTATGGCGTGGGCGAGCATTCCGACAGGCACTGGGGCGACCGCTACGGCCAGGGCACGCTGGCCGGCAAGCGCGCGATGCTGATGGTCACCACCGGCGGCTGGGAGTCGCACTACACAGCGCGCGGCGTCAACGGCCCGATCGAGGACATCCTGTTCCCGATCCAGCACGGCATCCTCTACTACCCGGGATTTTCGGTGCTGCCGCCGTTCCTGGTGTACCGCACCAGCCGCATGGACGACGCGCGCTTCGCCGACATCCGGGAGCAGCTGGGCCGGCGGCTCGATACGCTGTTCACCGCGCCGCCGATCCCGTTCCGCCCGCAGAACGCCGGTGACTACGAGATTCCGGCATTGACCCTCAAGGCCGAGGTGGCGCCGGAGCGCAGCGGCTTCGCCGCGCACCTCGCGGGATAGGCAAGCTCCCGGACCTCACCGGCGCAAGCCGGCGAGGTCCGGGTTCGCCATCTCAGGCGGCGTGCAGGCCGAGCACCGACTTGGGCTCGAGAAAAGCCTCCAGGCCGAACGCGCCGTACTCGCGGCCGATGCCGGACTGCTTGAAGCCGCCGAACGGCGCCTTCGGCTCGTGCGCCAGGGTGTTGACCAGCACCCGGCCGGCGTCGATGCGTGCCGCCACCGCGGCGCCGCGCCGCGCATCGGAAGTCAGCACGTAGCCCTGCAGTCCGTACGGCGTGTCGTTGGCGATGGCGACGGCTTGCTCTTCGTCCTCGTAGGCGATCAGCGACAGCACCGGCCCGAAGATTTCCTCGCGCGCGATGGTCATGTCGTTGCGCACATCGGTAAACAAGGTCGGCCGCACGAACCAGCCGCGCTCCACTCCTTCCGGCAAGCCCTCGCCGCCGGCCAGCAGGCGCGCGCCCTCCTCCTGCCCGATGCGGATGTAGCGCTGCACCCGCTCCCACTGGCGGCGGCTGACCATCGGCCCGATCGCCGTGGCCGGATCGCGCGGGTCGCCGGCGCGGGTGTCCAGCACCGCCGCGCGCGCCACCGCCTCGACCTCGGCCATACGGCTGCGCGGCGCCAGCAAGCGGGTGCCGGCGATGCAGGCCTGGCCGCTGTTGATGAAGCCGGCTTGCACCGCCAGCGGCACCGCCTCGTCCAGCTTCGCGTCGTCGAGGATCAGCACCGGCGATTTGCCGCCCAGCTCCAAGGTCACGCGCTTCAGCGTCTCGGCGCCGGCGCGCAAGATGGTCTTGCCCACGGCGGTGGAGCCGGTGAAGGAGATCTTGGCCACGTCCGGGTGCGCGCTCAGCTCGGCGCCGACCACCTCGCCGCGGCCGGTGACGATGTTGAACACCCCCGGCGGCAGGCCGGCCTCGTGCAGCGCCTCGGTGACGATGCGCGTCTGCAGCGCGCTCATCTCGCTGGGCTTGATCACCGCGGTGCAGCCGGCGGCGATGGCCGCGGCAAGCTTGCCGCAGATGAAGCCGGCGTTGCTGTTCCACGGCGTGATCAGCGCGGCGACGCCCAGCGGCTGCATCACCACCTCGGCGCTGCCGGCGCGGCGGCGGAACGGGTACTGCTCCAGCAACTCGGCCATCTGCAGGAGGACACCGGAGGCATGCTCGGCCATCCAGCTGGCGCGCGACACCGGCGCGCCGTATTCCTCGATCACCGCCCCGGTCAGTTCGGCCGCGCGGGCCTGCACCGCCCGGTGCATGCGCCGCAGCAGGGCGATGCGCTCGGCCGGGCTGGTGCGCGAAAACGCGGGGAAGGCGCGCTTCGCCGCCGCGACCGCGCGGCGCGCGTCCTCGGCGTCGGCCAGCCTTACGCGGCCGATCACCTCTGCGGTGGCCGGGTTGTGCAGCTCGTACCACTCCTCGCCGTGGGGGACGACGAAGGCGCCGTCAATGTAGATGCGGTCGATGGTGTGCATGGCGGTCTCCGGAGAATGCCGTGGATGCCGCACACCATAAGGCTCTGATATTGTGTTGATAAGACGGACAAACACGGATTACCTGTTGCGGAAATCGGGATAATGCGGACGGGACTGACCGAACTCGAGGCAGTGCTGGCGGTGGCGCGGCGGCGCAGCTTCCGCGCCGCCGCCGTGGAGCTGGGCATGTCGACCTCGGCGCTGAGCCACGCCGTGGCGGCGCTGGAGGCGCGCATCGGCGTGCGCCTGTTCAACCGCACCACGCGCAGCGTCGCGCTGTCGGAGGCCGGCGAGCAGTTCGTCGCCGGCGTGGCGCCGGCACTCGGCGCGATCCGCGGCGCGATGGAGCAGGCCAGCAGCCACGGCGGCACGCCGCGCGGCACCCTGCGCATCAACACCTCGGCCGGCGCGGCGCGCCAGGTGATGACGCCGGTCGTGCTCGAATACCTGCGGCGCTACCCGGAGATGCAGGTCGACATCGTCACCGAGGGGCGCCTGGTCGACATCGTCGCTGATGGCTTCGACGCCGGCATCCGCCTCGCCGAAATCGTGCCGCAGGACATGATCGCGGTGCCGTTCGGGCCACGGCAGAGCTTCGCCGTGGTCGGCTCGCCTGCCTACTTCCGCCGGCGCGTGCCGCCGCGCGTGCCGACCGACCTCCTGGCGCACCGCTGCATCCGCGCGCGCCTGGCCAGTGGCGGCCTCTATCACTGGGAGTTCGAGCGCCGCGGCGAAAGCGTGGCCGTCGACGTGAAAGGCCCGCTGACCCTGGACGAGCCGACCCTGATGCTGGAGACGGCGCTGGCCGGCGTCGGCCTGACCTACCTCAGCGAATGGCAGGTGGCGCCGCATCTCGCTTCCGGCCGCCTGTTGCGCGTGCTGGAGGACTGGACGCCGCCGTTCGACGGCCTGTGCCTGTACTACCCGGGCCGGCGCCACGTGCCGGCCGGCCTGCGCGCCATGATCGAGCTGATCCGGGAGCAGCGCGACGCGGCGGCAGGAGCGAAGAAGCGCCGCGCCTGAGCGGCGCGGCTTGCAAGGACACCGCCGTCCCGGCAAAGTCCGGTCCGCGCCAGGGATCCATAAAAAGCCGGCGCGGGGAACCCATCAAGGATGAGTCAGCAACTGAACCAGAGGGCGGCGCATGACCTGCACGCCTGCCGCACCGGCACGCTGCCGCAGGGCCCGCTCGCCTTCGGCACGGCGCTGCGCCAGATCGCGCTGGACGACAGCCCGGAAAGCCTGGACCGCATCACCACCCTGCTCGACCAGCTGCGCCTCAAGCTCAGGCCGGTGTTCGAGGAGTTCGCGCGCGACGAGGCCTGCCTCAATTTCGCGCAGCTGCTGGCCTTCTACCTCGGCGCCCAGATCGTCCGCGCCGCCGGCACCACCATGGACTGGCGCGACCACCACGAGGCGCTGCCGCTGTTGCCTCCAGGCTCGCCGCGCAAGTTCGCCACCCTGGTCGTCGGCGTGACCGGCGCGAACACCGGCCAGACCCTGTGCACGCCGCTGCGCACCATCCGCGACCGCCTGTTCGGCGCGCAGCCGACCCTGGGCTGCCGCGAATATGTGGAGCAGACGGTGCGACAACTGCGTGAACAGATGCCGCAGCCGCGACCCGCGCCGCCGCCGCCCAAGGCAATCGCGCTGCTTGCGGACGAAGAGCCGGTCGAACTGATCCCCGTGCGCCGCGCCGATGCGGTCGCCCCGGCCATGCCGGCGCGCGGCGTGCTCGGCAAGCTGGGCGCGCTGCGCAACGGCCGCAATGCGTACTGGTTCGAGACCGTCACCCGGGCCGGCTTCCTTGCCGCCTCCGGCATGACCCAGGTGGCGGATGGCGGCGGCTTCGCGCCGACCCTGCTCAAGCCGGTCGGCGGCAGGATGAAACGCAGCATGAACCTGGTCCGCCTCAGCGGCGAGACGACGGAAGCCGCGATCGGACACGGCCAGGAGACGCTGCTGGAGAACCCGGAAGAGAACGACTTCCTCGCCCTGCTGCACGAGGGCCAGGTCCGTCTTCCCAGCGGCCCTACGCCGGCGCTGATCCTGGAATGCCGCAGCTACCGCGGCGAGGAGCTGCACCTGCAGCTGGCCCTGCCCTACCGCAAGGCGCGGCAGCCGGGCGGCTTCGCCATCTTCTGCCCCAGGCTGATGAGCTGCTCGGCGCCGCCGGAGCTGCGGCCCGAGCTGTTCGGCGCGTTCTACGCCGGCCTGGACAGCTTCAGCTCGCCCGGCAAGTACCGGAACCGCCACTTCGACGAGAGCCTCTGAGCCCGGCTCAGAACGGTTCCTTGTACGGCCGCAAGTCGATCTCCTGGGTCCAGGCCGAGCGCGGCTGCTGGTGCAGCTGCCAGTAGGTCTCGGCGATGGCCTCGATCTCCAGCAGACCGTCCGGTCCGCGCATCTGCGCCAGCTGCGGCACCGCGCTGAGCAGGCGCTCGCCCTTGACGCCGCCGTCGATCACCACGTGCGCCACGTGCAGGCCCAGCGGCCCGAACTCGCGCGCCATGCTCTGTGCGATCGCGCGCAGGCCGGCCTTGGCCACGGCGAAGTGGGCGTAGTCCGGCTTGCCGCGCAGGCTGCCGGAGGCGCCGGTGAACAGCACCGTGCCGCGGCCCAGCGGCGCCAGGCGCCGCGCCGCCTCGCGCCCGACCAGGAAGCCGGCGTAGCAGCCGACGCGCCAGAAATCTTCGAACTGCGCCGCCTCCAGTTCGCGGAACTTGATCGGCCGGTTGTTGCCGGCGTTGAACACCACCACGTCCACCGGCTGCAAGCCCGGCCCCGGCGCCATGGCGCGGTCGAACAGGCGCAGCACCTGGGCCTCGTCGGTGGTGTCGGTGAGCACGCTTTCGGCGCTGCCGCCGGTTTCGCGGATGCGCGCCGCCACCTGGTCGATCTTGGCCTGGGTGCGCCCGGCGACGAGCACGTGATAGCCCCCGGCGGCGAAGCGGCGGCAGATCGCCGCGCCTAGCCCCGCTTCCGCACCTACGCCGACGACGACTGCCGTGTGCTTGTCCATGGTCTCCCCCCTCGTTGCTGAATCCGGCTGGCCAGAACCGCTTTATACACGCATAACCAGAAAGCCCGTTCGCCCCGAGTGCGCTGCGAAGCAGCGTGTATCGAGGGGCCAGCGGTGCAGCACCCCCTCGATACGCCCGTCTTCGCCGGGCTACTCGGGGCGAACGGTCATCACATTCAGCTGTGCTTGATCAAGCCTTCGCCGGAGCGCGATAAATCGGCGCACCCCAGGGCAGGCCGGTGGCGCCGCCGTCGACCACGATCTCGGTGCCCTGGATGTAGGCGGAATCATCCGAGCCGAGGAACAGCACGGCCTTGGCGATCTCCTCCGCCTCGCCGAGGCGGCCCAGCGGGATCTGCTTGCTCAGCTGCGATTCCAGCGCGCTCACGGTCGCGGCATCGCGTCCGCCGCGGCCCCAGATCGGCGTGCGGGTGGCGCCCGGCACCACGGTGTTGACGCGGATGCCGCGTGGCGACAACTCGGCGGCGAGCGAGCGGGCAATGACGCGCACGCCGGCCTTGCTGGCGGCGTAGGCACTGTACCCCGGGGCACCATTGACGCCGATCACCGAGCCGTTGAAAACCACGGAGGAGCCGTCGCGCAGATAGGGCAGCGCCGACTGCACGGTGAAGAACACCGCGGTGACATTGACCTTCAGCACGTTCTCGAATACCTCGACGCTGCTGGCGCCAACCGGGGTGTTGCCGGCGATGCCGGCGTTGGCGAACAGCACGTCGATGCCGCCGAGCTTCTCGCCGGCCGCGGCGATGGCCTTGGCGGTGGCGGGGATGTCGCTCACGTCCGCGTTCAGCGCGATCACGTTGGCGCCCAGTTCCTTCACCGCCGCGTCGAGGGTTTCCTGGTTGCGGCCGATGATCGCCACCTTCGCGCCTTCGGCGACGAACAGGCGGGCGGTAGCCAGCCCGATGCCGCTGTTGCCGCCGGTGATGACGGCCGTCTTGCCTTTGAGTTTCATGCTGTTTCTCCTGTTTTGAGATGCTGAATTCATTTGGTTTCATTTTGAAACCATGTTTGCACTCTACGTCACTTGGTTTCATAATGCAACCATGCAATCGGGAAGCCGGCCCGGCCGGCCTTCCAGGAGACGGAGACGAACCATGAAACGCACCAGCTTCGAAGACGCGGACTGCCCGGTGGCGCGCTCGCTGGACAGCATCGGCGACTGGTGGTCGCTGCTGATCGTGCGTGACGTGCTGGCCGGCAAGCGCCGCTTCGGTGAATTGCAGAAAGGCCTGGGCATGGCCAAGAACATCCTCGCCGCCCGCCTGCGCAAGCTGGTCGAGCGCGGCATCCTCGAGCACCAGCCCGCCGCCGACGGCAGCGCCTTCAGCGAGTACGTGCCGACCGAACGCGGACACAAGCTGTTCCCGGTGCTGGTGGCCCTGCGCCAGTGGGGCCTGGACAACTATTTCCAGTGCGGCGAGCCCTACCGCGAGCTGGTCGACCGCAAGAAGGGCAAGCCGCTGGCGAAGATGGAGGTGCGCGCCGCGGACGGCCGCGTGCTGGCGCCGGAGGACACGCGGTTCCTGGCGCTGGCGGCGAAGGCTGCCTGACTTCTGCATGGCCCGGGAAGCGCGCCAGCGCCGCCCCGGGCTACCGGCTTGGGCGCTTCAGCGCGGCACCATGTGCAGGTAGGGCTCCGCCTCGCGCAGCGCCCGCGCATAGGACGGCCGCTGGCGCAGCCGCTCCAGGTAACGGCGGGTATTGGGATACTCCCTGCCGATCGGGTGCGCCATGTCGGCATAGCCCAGGGCCGGCGAGGCCGAGCAGTCGGCCAGGCTGTAGTTCTCGCCCAGCACCCAGCCGCCCTGCGCCAGCTCGCGGTCGATGATGCCGTAGGCGGTGTCCATGGTGCGCCGCGCCTCGGCCACGCCATACGGATCCTTGGAACCTTCCGGGCGCAGGCGGTCGCCGACGATCTTCTGCATCGGCTGGTGCACGTAGAGGTCGAACACGCGGTCGAAGTGGCGCGCGCGCAGCGCCTGCGCCGGTTCGGCCGGGATCAGCGCCGCGGCGCCACGGTAGTGCTGGTCCAGGTACTCGATGACGATGCTGGACTCCGCCACCACTTCCCTGCGCGTGCGATCCTCCAGCAGCGGGAACTTGCCGATCGGCCACAGCGCGCACATCGCCGCGCGCTCCTCGGCGTCCTGCAGGTTGACCAGCTTGGGAGTGAATGGCACGCCGTGCTCGTACAGCGCCACCAGCGCCTTCTGGCAGTAGGAGGACAGCGGGTGGTAGTGCAGGATCAGGTCCGGTTTCATGGCCACTCCTTCAGTGCGCGTCTTTCAGCGCGGCGCCGAGATTGTCGAGCAGGTAGCGGGTGCCTTCCTCGCGGCTGCCGCCGTCGTCGAAGTCGTCGAGGAAGGCGCACTGCTCGGTGAACACCAGCCGGGTGCCATTGCCCTCGGACCGGATCTGCACGGTAGCCAGGGACACCGAGATCGGCTTGTCGCCCGCCAGCATGTGGTAGCTGTAGACGATGCGCTGGTTCTCGACGATGTCGTGGTAGACGGCGAGGAAGTGGTGCGCCACCTGCCCCGGGATCTGGCCGATCACGATCTCCTGCCCGCCGACGCGGAAGTCGAACTCGCGCTTCTGCTGCCCCCACTCGCCGGGGCCGACGAACCAGCGCGCCTTCGACTCCGGCCTGGCCCAGGCCTTGAACACCTTGGCCGGCGCCGCCGCATAGGACCGCTCGATGGTGAACGTGCTGTGCGCCACTCGATGCTTGCTCATGGGATTCTCCTGTGTCCTATTCGTCATCGTCCTGTTCCGCGAGAAACTGCCCAAGCCGGTCGAACCTCTGTTCCCAGCTGGCGCGACGCTCGCTGACCCAACGCTCCACCGATTGCAGCACCTGCCGCTGGATGTGGCAGGTACGCACCCGCCCGCGCTTGGCCGAGCGCACCAGACCACTGGCCTCCAGCACCTGCAGATGCTGCATCACCGCCGGCAGGGACATGTCCAGCGGCTGCGCCAGCTCGCTGACCGAGGCCGGGCCGCGGCTGAGCCGCTCCACCATCAGGCGGCGGGCCGGGTCGGCAATCGCCTGGAACACACGATCGACTGGCTGCAATTGGTTAAGCATTTACTTAAGTATTACTTCAAATAGTTCCCCATTGCAAGTCATGCCGTCCCCTCTCCCGCTTGCGCGAGAGGGTGGCGCGTCAGCGCCGGGAGAGGGGCCGTGAAAGCCAGAACCGTATGGCCAACCTTCGCAGAGAGAGAAAGTTCTACGGCCCCTCTCCCCCGCCCTCTCCCGCAAGCGGGAGAGGGGAACAAACTCACGACACGTCCCTGGCGCATTGTTGTTGCGTCGCGCCCTCTTGTAGGCTGCGCCATCCGCCGCGCCACGCGGCCACAGGAATCGCTCATGCGCCGCTCACTCGCCGCCGCAGCTTTCGCTGCCGCCATCGCCACCGCCTGCCCCGCCATGGCCGCACCCGCCGCGTCCTCCGAGCGCGCCGCGCTGGACAAGATGGCGGCGGCCTTCGCTCCCACCGACCTCAGCGTGGACCTCTCCGGCCTGCCGCGGAGCGAGCGCGACTCGCTGGCGCGCCAGGTGCAGGCGGCGCAGCTGATGAACGCGATCTTCCTGCGCCAGGCCTGGTCCGGCAACGGCGCCATGCTGCTCGGCCTGTTGCAGGACGGCAGCGAAACCGGCCGCGCCCGCCTCGCCGGCTTCATCATCAACCAGGGCCCCTGGGGCCGCATCGACCACGACAAGCCCTTCGTTCCCGGCGCGCCGGCCAAGCCGGAGGGCGCCGGTTTCTACCCGAATGACGCGACCAAGGACGAGATCGACCACTGGATCACCACACTGCCGCAGGCAGACGCGGACAAGGCACGCGGCTTCTTCACCGTGGTACGGCGCCAGCCGGACGGCTCGCTGACCATCTTGCCCTACAGCGTCGAGTACCAGGGCGAACTACAACAGGCCGCCGCGCTGCTGCGCGAGGCGGCGAAACTGACACAGCAGCCGAGCCTGAGGAAATTCCTCGAGCTGCGCGCCGCCGCCTTCCTCTCCAACGACTACTACGCCAGCGACGTCGCCTGGATGGAGCTGGACGCCACGCTCGAACCGACCATCGGCCCCTACGAGGTGTACGAGGACAAGTGGTTCAACTACAAGGCCGCTTACGAGGCCTACATCACCGTGCGCGACGAGGCGGAGAGCAACAAGCTGGCGCGCTTCAGCGGCCAGCTGCAGGACATCGAGGACCACCTGCCGATCGACCCGGCACTGCGCAACCCCAGGCTCGGCGCGCTGGCGCCGATCGCCGTGGTCAACGAGGTCTACGACGCCGGCGACGCCGCCCACGGCGTGCAGACCGCCGCCTACAACCTGCCCAATGACGAGCGCGTGACGAAGGAGAAGGGCTCCAAGCGCGTCATGCTCAAGAACGTGCAGCACGCCAAGTTCGACCAGGTGCTGCTGCCCATTGCGAAAGTCGCCCTGGCCAGAACCGACCAGGCCAAGGTGCAGTTCGATCCCTTCTTCACCCACATCCTGATGCACGAGCTGATGCACGGCCTGGGGCCCCACAGCATCCAGCTCGACGGCAAGGACACCACCGTGCGCCAGGCCCTCAAGGAAGCCTCCTCCGCGTTCGAGGAAGCCAAGGCCGACATCTCCGGCCTGTGGGCCTTGCAATACCTGGTCGACAAGGGCGTGATCGACAAGGCCATGGAACAGACCATGTACGACACCTACCTCGCCAGCAGCTTCCGCACCCTGCGCTTCGGCATCGGCGAAGCCCACGGCAAGGGCATGGCGATGCAGCTCAACTGGCTGCTCGACCACGGCGGCGTCAAGGTCAACCGCGACGGCACCTACGCCGTAGTCCCCGACAAGATCCGCCCCGCCGTCACCAGCCTGGTCACCGAGATCATGACCATCCAGGCCCACGGCGACTACGCCGCGGCCAAGGGCATGCTCGACAAGCTGGGCGTGCTGCGGCCGGAAGCGCAGCATGTGATCGACAAGCTGGCGAAGGTGCCGACCGACATCCGGCCGCGGTTTGTGACGGCGGAGAAGTTGGTGAAAGAACAGTCTGGATCCTGATCCAGATGTGGAATTGGTAGGGCGGGTTAGCTCTGCAAGAGCGTAACCCGCCTTCCGCGGAAGGCGGAATACGCTGACGCTATTCCGCCCTACTCGCTTTTGATGTGGCTTTGCATTGTTGCTGTTTGCTTTGGCTTTTGATGTTCCTCCCCGTTGTCTGCGCCGAGCACCGCAAAGCCGGAGCGACATAGGCTCGCGCCTGTTGGCGCGAGGCGAGGCAGGATGCCGAAGCGTCCAGCGTCAGGCCAGGGATGGCCTGTCGCTGGACCCCGTTCCGGCTGCGGAGCGCAGGGTACCCTCTCATCGCGCCTCTGCTTCTGGCGATGAGAGGGCGCAGACCCCGGGGCGGCGTTTCTTGCCTACTTCTTGTCGCTGTTGACAAGAAGTAGGTCGCCGACAGGCGAAAAACTTCGTCCAGTCGGTGAGGAGGATCCCAGCACGCGCGCAAGCGCACGCTGCGGCCGGCGGTATGCCCTGCCCTATCCAAACTCAGCCTCGCTCGAACCCGTAATCCCGCTCCACCCTGCACACCCGCAGCTGGAACGAGGCATACCACTTCTCCTTCCCCAGCCGCTGCGCCACCAGGTGCGCGGACTGCGCCTTCCAGTTGGTGATGGCTTCCAGGCTGTCCCAGTAGGACACCGTGATGCCCAGGCCCTCGCGGGCGGTTTCCAGGCCGAGGAAGCCGGGCTGCTGCGCCGCCAGCTCCACCATGCGGCCTGCCATCTGGTCATACCCGTTGTCGCCCTCGGTGCGCAGCGAGGTGAAGATCACAGCGTAATAGGGCGGCGCGGGGGTGCGGGCGATATCCATGGCGGACTCCGGGAGGGGCCTCTATTTTAGGCCGATGCGGCGCCCCTTCGGGAGATCAGTGATGATGGTCGAAGAAATCGAAGTCCAGCCATGACGGTAGATGCCAGTCCACCCAGTCGAAGCTGAAAAAATCCAGCAAGCCGGACCAGAACGAACCGTCGCCGGTCAGGCATGACGCCATCTCGGCGTGCATACCCTGGTAGTCGCAGGTTTCGTTGCGTGCCCGGTGGAAGGCATCGAAATCGATCGGCGAGCTGTAGAGGCTGAGCGCCCAACAATCCCACGTGAAGGGATAGTCCAGCCGCCGCATGCTGGCGCGGATATCCTCAGGTGAATACCAAGCCTTGCGACCGTGACGCCGCTGCAGATCCCGCCCCACCCGCCGGCCGAGCTTCTGCTTGTCGCGCAGGTCGATCGCGCATGCCGTCATGCCGTACCCCCGGTTTTACCCCGGAACACGATAGGCAAGAGACGGCCCCGCCGCAAGGCCGGTCGCGTCGCCCAGGCACCGACATCTACACCAGCGGATGCCCGCCGTCGACGTGCAGGGTGGTGCCGGTGATGTAGCCGTTGCCGGCCAGCGCCAGCATCGCCTGCGCGATGTCCTCCGGCTGCCCCACCCGCCGCACCGGCAACCGCTCGGCCATGCGCGCCAGGCGCTCCTGCTTGGCGTCGCCGGCGATGCGGGTCCAGATCGGCGTATCGACCCAGCCTGGGGAGACGCTGTTGACGCGGATCGGCGCCAGTTCCAGCGCGAGCGCGCGCACCAGGGCGTCGAGTGCGCCGTTCACCGCCGCAACCATCGCCCCGCCCGGCGCCGGGCGCTGCGAGGCGATGCCGGAGGTGAAGGTGATGGAGCCGCCGCTGCGGATCTGCCCCGCGCCGTGCTTGGCCAGCAGCATGGCGGACAGCAGCTTGGACTCCACTATGCGGCGCGCATCAGCCAGAACCATTTCGCGCAGCGGCGCGTAAGTCACATCCGCCACGCTGCTGACCAGGTGATCGAAGGCGCCGACCCGCTCGAACAGCGCGCGCACCTGCGCCTCGTCGGTCACGTCCGCCGCCTGCGCGCTGGCGCGGTCGCCGGCATCGAGCGTTGCCATCGCTTGTTGCAGGCGTTCGGTCGAGCGGCCTACCAGCACCACCTCCGCATCCTGCCGCAGCGCCGCGCGCGCCAGTCCGAGGCCGATGCCGGAGCCGCCGCCGGCGATCACATATTTCTTCCGTTCCATGCCTTGCTCTTGCCTAGTGACTGACATCGGGCGCGCGCCGCCACTCGACTTCGCCGCGCGCGCCATTGGTGGCGGTGGGCACGGTGTAGCGCAGGTGGTCGTGGTCGATGCTGATGTCGCGCTCCTGGGTCCGGCCCTCCCAGTTGGGGAAGGAGGCGCATTCGGTGACAAAGCGGACATGCGTCCCGGCCGCGTTCACGCTGTAGCGGCCGAAGTGGCTGTTGCTGCCCACCACCACGGCGCGGTATTCCTCCGCCGTGCCGCGGGTCTTGTCGCCGGAGGCGAACGGCGTCCGGCCGCTGGCGTAGATCTGCATGGCATAGCGCCCGGCGCCGTCGAAGATCAGCAGACCCTGCGGCTGTGGGCCGTACTGCGGTACGCGGCTGCCGTCGGCCTGGATGGTATCGACGGCGACCAGCAGCCAGGTGCCCTGCAAGGGGTCCTGCGCCAGTGCCGCCAGCGGCAGTGCCAGCAGCAGGAGCAGGAAGCGGCGGATCAGCTGGGGTTTCATGGCGGATTCCGGAATTGGCTTTGATGGCCGGGAGTATCGGCCCGCCCTCACCTGTTTAGAATGATCACCATAATCAACTCACTCTCCCTTTTCCCGGAATAATCGAAAATGGCCTCCCTGGACGACTACGCCACCTACGTCGCGGTGATCGAAAGCGGCAACCTCACGGCGGCGGCACGCAGCCTGGGCCGCTCCTTGCAGACGGTGAGCCGGGTGCTGGCGGCGCTGGAGCGCGAGCTGGGCGTGGAGCTGGTGGCGCGCACCACGCGCCAATGCCGGCCCACCGAGGCCGGCATGCGCTTCTATGCGCGCATCAAGACGGTGCTGGCGGACTTCGAGCTGGCACGGGCGGAGGCGGCGGAGTCCGGCGGCAGGATCGGCGGCCAGCTGCGCATCGGCGCCTCCACCCAGTTCGGCGCGATCCACCTGGTGCCGGCAGTGGCGGCCTTCATGGAGCGCCACCCGGCGGTGAAGGTGGACCTGCTGCTCGACGACCGCCTGGTCGATCCCATGGCGGAGCGCCTGGATCTGATGATCCGCTTCGGCCAGCCGGCGGACAGCGCGCTGCGCGCGCGCCGCCTGGGCGCGGCGCGGCGGGTGATCTTCGGCGCGCCGGGCTACTTCGCCCGCCACGGCCGGCCGCGCAAGCCGGCGGACCTGGCGCGGCACCAGTGCATCGTGCGCAGCGGCGTGCGCGGCGGCGAACGCTGGAGCTTCGAGGGCAAGCGTGGCGGCAGCACGATCAAGGTCGGCGGCCGCTTCCGCGCCGACACCGCCCTGGCCTGCGTCGAGGCCGCCGCCGCCGGCGCGGGCATCACCCGCGCGCCGCTGTACCAGGTGCGGCCCCTGCTCGACCAGGGCCGCGTCGAGCTGGTGCTGGAGGATCACCCCCAGCCCGGCGTGCCGATCCACCTGCTGTGGCCCGCCGCCACGGTACTGCCGGCGCGCAGCCGCGCCATGATCGATTTCCTCGCTGCGCGCATGGCGCTGGAGCGGATCTGAGGCCCCTCACCCTTTCAGACGGCGCAGGCGCTGCCCTGCCCGGCCAATCTGGATGCCTGATCCATCGGGAGCACGCGGGCCATGAGCATCGAACAGCGCAACAAGGAACTGGTGCGCGCCTTCTTCGAGACGCTGAACCGGGCGGACTCCGCCGCCATCGTCGACGCCTATGCCGAGGACGGGCGCTGCATCACCACCGGCAATACCCTGATCTCCGGCAGCTACGGCAAGGAGCAGATCAGGCAATACGCCGCCGGCATCCTGCAGGTGTTCCCCCAGGGCATCCGCTTCAGCATCCAGGCCATGACCGCCGAGGGTGAGCGGGTGGCGGTGGAGGCCGGCTCCGAAGGCCAGCACGTCTCCGGCGTGCTCTACACCAACCAGTATCACTTCCTGTTCATCTTCCGCGACGGCAAGATCGTCGAGTTCAAGGAATACATGGACACCGAGCGGGTCACCGACATCCTATGCGGCGGGCAGAAGCGGCCGGCGTAGACCAACCAGTAGCCCGGGTGGAGCGTAGCGCAACCCGGGATGGTCGCAACACATAGCCTCCCGGGTTCCGCTACGCTCCACCCGGGCTACTGATCACCCGAAGACAACTCCATGACCACAGTCCTCGTCACCGGCGGCTCCGGCTTCATCGCCACCCACTGCATCCTGCAACTCCTCGCGGCCGGACACGAGGTACGCACCACGGTACGCAAGCTCGCGCGCGAACCCGAAGTCCGGGCCATGCTCAAGGCCGGCGGCGCCGAGCCGGGCGAGCGGCTGCGCTTTTTTGCCGCCGACCTGGATCACGACGCCGGCTGGGCGGAAGCCGCGGCCGGTTGCGACTATGTGCTGCACGTGGCCTCGCCCTTCCCCGCCGGCGTGCCGAAGCACGAGGACGAGCTGATCGTGCCGGCGCGCGAAGGCGCGCTGCGCGTGCTGCGCGCCTCGCGTGATGCCGGCGTGAAGCGCGTGGTGCTGACCTCCTCGTTCGCAGCCATCGGCTATGGTCATAGCGCGCGGCAGGCGCTGTACGACGAGCGCACCTGGACCGATCTGGAGGGCGACGTGCCACCCTACCCCAAGTCCAAGACCCTGGCGGAACGCGCCGCCTGGGACTTCATCGCCCGCGAGGGCGGCAGCCTGGAACTCTCGGTGGTCAATCCCGTGGCGGTGTTCGGCCCGGTGCTGGGGCCGGACTACTCGACCTCGATCGGCCTGCTGAAGAGCCTGCTCGACGGCGCCGTGCCGGCCTGTCCGCGGCTCTATTTCGGCGTGGTGGACGTGCGCGATGTCGCCGACCTGCACCTGCGCGCCATGACCGACCCGGCCGCGAAGGGCGAACGCTTCCTCGCCGTCACCGGCGACTTCATGTCGATCCTGGAGATCTCGCGGGTGCTGCGCAGTCGCCTCGGCGCGGCGGGGGCGAAGACGCCGACGCGCGAGATGCCGGACTGGCTGGTGCGCCTGATCGCGCTGTTCAGCGCGCAGATGAAGCTGGCGGTGCCGGAGCTGGGCAAGACCAAGAACGGCAGCAACGACAAGGCGCGGCGCGTGCTGGGGTGGCGGCCGCGGTCGGCGGAGGAGGCGCTTGTTTCCGGGGCGGAGAGCCTGGTGCGGTTCGGCTTGCTGAAAAGCGCCGCGAAGTAGGCAATAAAAAGGCCGGCGCGATCGCTCGCGCCGGCCCAACCCGTAATGCCTTTAAGCCTGGCCCAGGCGCGTGATGGCCTGGTTGGTCAGGTACTTGTTGTACACATCCACGCCGTTGTCCGACAGCAGCGACTTGTAGCCGCCGGTGGTGGACTGGGTGTGGGTCACGCGGCTCATGCGATTGGCCTGGATGTCGTGGCTCAGCACGTAGGTCCAGCTCCACTCGGAGTTGCCCTTGGGGTCCTTGACGATGGCCGCGCCGTCCTGGTACCGCGACCAGCCCGGCTCGAAGGATTTCCAGATCTCGCCGCGGCGGTCGAAGGTGATGTAGGCGACGAACTGCTGGTTGCGCACGTCGATCCAGACGCGCTTCTTGCCGACCGGGGCGCGAGGATAGCCGGTGGGTTCGGCTTCCAGCACGATGCACTCGGGGCACATGGAGAAGTTGGCATCCAGGAAGGTCTGGTTCTTGGGGCCGCCGTGGACGCCGATCTCCCAGTTCTGCTTGGAGCCGCGCCAGTTTTCGCTGACGGCGCCGAGCATGGGCTGGCGGCCGATGATCTTGTAGTTGCCCCAGGTGAGCATGGGGTCACCGGCGGCCCAGGCGTCAGTCAGGAACCAGGTGATGCCAGGCAGCAGGGGCTCGAAGCGCTGGTTGGTGGGGAACTGGCGTACGCGCTTGAACGCCGGCAGGTAGCCGTACAAATCCGGGAATTTGTGCTGGTCGTAATACCAGGTGCTGAGGAAGGAACTCCCCGCCACATCCTGCGGCGCGGTGAACCACACCGATTGCAGGCGCAGCAGGTCCTTCTTGTTCTGGAAGGTGGTGCCGTCGACCCGGGCCTGGGCCTGGAGTTCGGCCCAGACGAAGTCATATTGGTAGGCCTGGCTGCCGTCGGGGGCGATGTCCCACTGGCGGATGGCGTACTGGCAGTAGTCGTGACGGCCCCAGGACAGGGTCAGGTTGGCGATGGCTTCCTCGCCAGTCTTCGGTTCGGCGAAGGGGATGCCGCCGATCCAGGGGTTGCCGGAACTGCCTTCGACGATGTTGCCGTCGGCGGCGAGTTTGGCCTTGCCCTTGTTCTTCAGGCTCACCTCGAGAAAGGCCATGGGATACAGCAAGGTCGGGTCTTTCACCGTGGCGACGATGTTGATCTTGCGGCCCATCTCCTTGACCTGCTTGAAGGTGATGGGATCGAGCAGCTCCTTGACGGCGTCGACGTTGGCGGAAGTGATGACATCGCCGGTCTTGACCTTGCCCTTGGTGTACATCTCCACCGAGGTCAGTTCGTCGGGATAGGCCTTGCTCATGTCGCCGTTGGCGATCATCGGCCACAACGGTGCCAGGACTCCCGCGCCGGCGCCCAGTGCGGCCTTCTGCAGCAGGGCGCGACGGCCGTAGTCCACATCGTATTTGCGGATACGCATCGGTTTACTCCTCCTGAGTCCCCGCGAGGGGGCTGCTTATCGTGTATGGCGCAGCTTGTTATAACGCCGTAAGTACGCGCGCGCGCAAGGGGAGGATGCCGCCGTCCGACGAACGGCGGTTTCGCCTGTCAATATTGAGGAAACGGGTGGTTCCCCTACCCGCTCGTGTAGGGGGAACCGTCATTCATGCACTTCCAGGGCAGCGCCCTGGAAGTGCGAATCCATATTTGTTGCTAGCCGCCGCTTTCGCCTTTCAGCACGCGCTCGATCGCCTGCTGGGTGATGACGTTGTAGCCGGGCTTGGCTTCGGCATAAACCTTCTCGGCGTAGGCCTTGCCCTCGGCGGTCTTGACCAGTTCGCGGTACAGCGGCTTGATCAGGCGCATGCGGCCGATGCTCAGCAGGTACTTGTGCACCGGCGGCAGCACCGCCTGGTCGCCGTGGGCCAGGGCGACGCGGAACCAGGAGCAGGCCAGGATGGCGTTGTGCGTGGCACTGAGCTTGTACTGCGCGTCGAGGGCCTTGACCTGATCCAGGGTGGCGGACCCGGGCATCTCGTCGAGGAAGCGCTGCCACTCGTGCACGCTCCACTGCGTGGTCGGCAGCTGTGCCAGCGCAAGCTTGCCGGCGAGCCAGTCGGCGCGGGCCTGGTCGACCTTGTCCAGGGCGTCGGACTTGGGCAGCACGGCGAAGTCCGGAATCTCCGGCTGGTTGAGCCAGGCGTCGAGCTGGGCATCAGTGATCTTGCCGGGCTGCTGCGTCATCAGCTTGTCGTGCAGGTAGGCGAGGAACTGCGCGGTGGTGGCGCTCTGGAAGGCGTGGTCGTCGAACCAGCCGCGCAGGAAGGCGTCGAAGGCCGGGCGGCCGTACTGCGTTTCCAGCCAGGTCAGGAACAGCGCGCCGCGCTCGTAGGGCACGGTGCTGTACACCGCGTCCGGGTCCAGCGCCGGCGCCTTGCGGATCAGCGACCAGTCGATCTTGTCGAGATGGCTCATCGAGTCCTTCAGGTCGGCGACGCCCAGCACCCGCTCCATGTCGCCGCGCGCCTGGCCGAACTGCATGTCGACCAGGCGATAGGTGAGGTATTCGGTGAAGCCCTCGTTGAGCCAGAAGTCGTTCCAGCTGGCATTGGTGACGAGATTGCCGGACCAGCTGTGCGCCAGCTCGTGGCTGACCAGGGACACCAGCATGCGGTCGCCGGTGATCACGGTGGGCGTGGCGAAGGTCAGGCGTGGGTTCTCCATGCCGCCGAAGGGAAAGCTGGGCGGCAGCACCAGGATGTCGTAGCGGCCCCAGCGGTAGGGACCGAAGGCCTGCTCCATCAGCTCCAGGGTGCGCTCGGTCTCGCCGAACTCGTAGGCGGCCTTCTTCAGCAGGGCCGGCTCGGCGTAGACACCGGTGCGCTTGCCGGTGGCCTTGAAGCCGATGTCGCCGACGGCGATCGCGATCAGGTAGCTGGGGATGGCCTGCGGCATCTTGAACACCCAGGCCCCCGAGGCATCGGGCTTGCCCCCGATGTCGCCACCCATTTCCGCACTCATCACCGCGCGCAGGCCCTTGGGCGCATGCACCCTGGCCTCATAGGTGGCGCGCACGAACGGCGTGTCCTGCAGCGGGATCCAGGAGCGGGCGTGGATCGACTCGGACTGGCTGAACATGAAGGGCTGCTTCTTGCCCAGGGTCTGCGCCGGCGGCAGCCATTGCAGGCCGGAGGCCTGCGGCCTGGTGGCATAGGTGACGCGGATGCGGCTGGCGTCGGCCGGCAGTGCGATGCTCAGCGGCGCGCCCAGCACCGCGTCGCTCTTGCCCAGGCTGAACTGCCCCTTGAGCCAGACCTCGCCGTCGGCGCTGGTCTCGACCTTGCGGATGTCCAGGTCCTGCGTATCCAGCACCGCTTCCTTCACCGCCGGATCGATCCGCTCCAGTTCCAGGGTGGCCGTGCCGGACAGCTCGCTCTTCCTGAAATCGACATTGAGGTCGAGCGCGATGTGCCTGGTGCGCAGCTGCTCGACGTTGGCATAGGAGTTCGCCGCCACGTTGGCGGCGGCGGTGGCGTCGAGCGGCGCGGCGTGGGCGGCCAGGGAGGCGGTGAGGCTGGCGGTGAGCATGGCGAGGACGGGTAAGCCGGAAAGTCGGATCATGGCCGAAAGGGAAAGGGGATCAGTCCGCATCATACCAATGCGCGGCGGCGGGAGAGCCACGGTCCGTCACAGGCGTTCCAGATCGCGCGATGCCCAGGGCCACGGCGGCGGACCAGGCGCAAATCCGGTCGGGTCAACTGGTTCCATGAAATTTCCATGTTCCGGATCTTTTGATGGTCCAGGCAAAGCCGCATTCTGGCGCCACCCCCAATCCGGAGCCCGCCATGAACCAGCCCGAACCCCCGCCCCGGCCGCAAGCCATTTCCGCCGCCGATCCGCATCCGCGCCGCCGCGTGCGCGTGCTCGACACCGAGATGAGTTACGCCGAAGCCGGCAGCGGCGATCCCATCGTGTTCCTGCACGGCAACCCCACCTCGTCCTACCTGTGGCGCAACATCATTCCGCACGTCGCCAGCCTGGGCCGCTGCCTGGCGCCGGACCTGCCGGGGATGGGCGCTTCCGGTCCCATGCCTGGCGGCGGCTACCGCTTCGCCGACCACGCGCGCTATCTCGACGCCTGGTTCGAGGCGCTGGACCTGCAAGACAAGGTGATCCTGGTGCTGCACGACTGGGGCTCGGCCCTGGGCTTCCACTGGGCGCGGCGCCACCCGCAGCGGGTGCAGGCCCTCGCCTACATGGAGGCGATCGTGCAGCCGCGGCAGTGGGAGGATTTTCCGGACGGGCGCGACGCCGTGTTCCGCGCCCTGCGCTCGGAGCAAGGCGAGCGGATGATCCTGGAGCAGAACTTTTTCATCGAAACGGTGCTGCCCAGGAGCGTCCTGCGCCGGCTGGGCGAGACGGAGATGGAGGCCTACCGCGCGCCGTTCCGCACGCCGGCCTCGCGCCTGCCGACCCTGGTGTGGCCGCGCCAGCTGCCCATCGCCGGCGAGCCGGCGGACGTGGTCGACGCGGTCGAGGCCTACGGGCGATGGCTGTCGCGCAGCGAGCTGCCCAAGCTGTGCATCAGCGCCGAGCCCGGCGCGGTGATGCGCGGCCGTGCGCTGGAGTTTTGCCGCGGCTGGCCCAACCAGCGCGAGGTCAGCGTGCGCGGCATTCACTACGTGCAGGAGGATTCGCCGCAGGAGATCGGCGGCGCCTTGCGCGGCTTCGTGCGCCAGGTACGCGCCTGACGCGCGCCCGAGGACTCAGACGCCGGAAATGGACGGCGCCATCTGCGGCTTGTGCCTCTTCTTGTCGCCCTCGTCCTCGATCGGCGTGGGCGGCGCGCCCAACTCGACGCCGAGCTGGCGGAAGAACACCTGGTAGGGTGCGACGCTGTCCAGCGGCACGGCCGCGCCGCCCTGCCCGGCCAGGAACAGGCGCAGGCGTACGCTGCCGCCGACCTCGCGATCCGGCAGGGCCAGCACCTCGATCCGGGCGCTGAGCGCGGGCGCGTCCAGGCTCGGCAGGTAGGTTTTCACGGTCATGCGGAACAGCTGGTCGAGCTGCTTGTCGTGCACCGGTGCGCCGGCGATGTAGCCGCCGCTCACCTTGCGCTGCGCATCGTCGCGCTCGGTCTCGAAGTTGAGGTCGCCGAGGGCGCGGCTGGCCGCGGCCACCAGGCGGTCCGTGCTCATGGTCGGATAGCGCACCAGCTGGAAGCCCTCGCGCGCCCCGGCGCAGGCCGGTGAGTCCGGATCGGCGCATTCGCGCACCTGGCCGCGCAACTCGTTGCGCTGCTCGGGCGTGGTACAGGCCGCCAGCGCGGCGGTGCAAGCCAGGAACAACAGGCACAGGCAATTCCGGGTACCGGACAAGGACGCAACTCCACTCGTGGCACGGCGGGCATGATACCCACAAGCCGCCCCGCCGGGAGGCGGCGCTGCGGCTTCTTTACCCTGGATGAGACCACGCTGGGGCCAATGGCCTTGCTTGAGGCAGCTTCACAGTCCCTGAAAAGCGAAAAGCCCTCACGCAAAGACGCAAAGGACGCAAAGAGCGCAAAGAACAACTTATTTGCGTTTTTGGCGTGTCTTCCAGATTTTGATTTCTTTGCGTCTTTGCGTCTTTGCGCGAGGCGCTTTTGATTTTGACTCAAGGCCCAGTTGCGCTTAAGTAAATATCATTGACCCTGGGGCGCCGCAGCCTCCGCCAGCCGCGCCAGGTCGAGGTCGGCGAACTTGCGCCGCTCGATGATGCGCTGCACCCGGCCGCCGGCGCCACGCACGAAGACGTACTGGATCGCCAGCGGATCGCCCTGCGTCACGAAGACATTGTCGCCCACCGCGATCATGGCCTTGGGCTCGTGCCCCTCGCGAATCAGGCTCAGGGAATCGCCACGGCGCTCGACGCGGTAGTTCCACTTGCCAGACACCGAGTAGCGGCCGACGTAGTCGTCCAGCCGCTGTGCATCGACCGGCAGCGGCGGCGGGTCCTGCGCCAGCACCATGACCTGCTGCGACACCTGGCGCCAGGCCCCATGCTCGCGCTGCCATACATCGGTGGCGCGGTACAGCACGTGCAGGGCCTGGTCGAATACCTGCTCGTGCTCGTCCATGTCGTACCGGATGATGGCGAAGCCGCCGAAATCGGCGACCCGGGTATTCTTCACTTCGATGGTGCCGGACAGCCCCGGCGGCAGCGGCGCGAAGTCCGCCATCAATTTCTTCTTGTCCATCCGCGCGCCGGACTCGTCGATCACCTCGAAGCGCTCCGACAGCAGATGCGTCCACAGCGCCTTGTCGCCCGGCGCCAGCGCGTCGCACAGCTTCTGGGTCAGCGCCGGCAAGGCCTGCGCCGCGGACGCGCGCTCCAGCTGCGTATCTTCCGCCGCCTGTGCGCCCAGGGCCAGCAGCAGCAAGCCCAGCAGAAATCCCGTTCGCATGCTTGTCCCCGGTGATCGGCGCAGCGAAAAGCCGCCGCGTCCGATTCTGTCCTGTCCGCACGGGGATTTGTTGAACCCTTGTGACCGGGAGCAAGCGCGCCGGCCGGCTAGCGCATCCCGGCCTTGCCGCGCGGCGCCAGCCGCCGCAGCTCCCGCTCCAGGATCGAGGCAGCGTCGGCCGCCAGCCGCTGTTCCGGCGCGCGCTGCTCCGGCACGCCGAGATGGCGCTGGCCGTCGACGAAGAACTGGATCGGCTCGTCGCCGCGCGGCAGGCGGCTGAAGTAGACGTCGCCGTCGCTGAGGGCGAAGCGGTTGATCGAGGAACCGGCACCGCGGCCGCGCCGGGTGCCGTCGGCCGACACCACCATCAGCTGCGGGTCTTCCAGGTCCGGCTTGCGCGTCGGCACGTAATCGCCCCAGCCGCGGAAGAAGAACGGCACGCCGCGGCGCAGGCAGGCGTCGCGCACCGCGCGCACCCAGGCCGGGTGCGGCGGCCGCGGATTCTGGCCGCGCTCGCCGCCGAGTACCACCCAGTCCAGCGGCGGCAGGCGGCGCAGCGGATCGGACTTGGGCAGCCACTGCGGCTGCTGCGCCGCATCGAGCCCCAGGTACTGCTGCACCAGGCCTTGCAGCGGCCACAGGATGTCGCGGGTGGGCAGCTCGATCTGTTCCACCTCCACCGCGCCGAGCAGCGGCTCCAGCACCACGTGACGCCAGCGCGCGGCGATGTCGAACAGGTACGGCAGGCGCAGGGCGTAGCTGGCCGCATCCTCGGCCGAGACGCCGATGCCGAGGTTGGGCGGCGGCGGATGGGCCAGCAGCAGCTCGCGCATGCGCTGCGGATGGCGCGTGGTCACCAGGAACAGGTGCTGCGGGTGCGCCGCCACCACCTTGAGCACGCGCTGGATGAAGATGCCGCTGACCGCGGGCTGGAACAGGTCGGCCAGCGGCGCGATCACCACGCGCTGCGGCGTGGTCCAGGCGGCGGGCTCGCTCAGGGCCTGTTCGATCTCCACGCCGGCGCCGCGCTTGCTCCAGTCCACGGTCTGCCCGGCGTTGGCGTTGTGCACGTCGAGCCGCGCCTGCGCCAGGCAGGAGCGGCAACCCTCCGACACCGGCTGGCAGCCGAGCACCACGTTCCAGGGCCGCTCGCTGTGCGACAGGCTTTCCTCGCGCCGCCGCAGCATCTCGCGATCGGTGACGCGGACCTCGAATGAAAAATCCGCTTGCAGTCCCACGGCCTCCCCGCTGCGGGCGCCGGCCCGCCGCTGCCGTGGCCTGCCGTCGCTGTGTGTTGAAGAAATCCTTCCCTTGATTCTGCAATAGCAAGGCCGGGGCCAGCGCCGGCCGGCGCTGAATCCGCCGCAACGACGCGGGTTTGGCGCGGCTTGACCGATTGCGCCAGGACGCGGACTGACACAGCGCGGCACTTTGTGGCGCGATCGGCAGCGGTGCCCAAGCTATGATGCGGCGCATGAATACGACAGCGAAGGACACGATACCGGCCGAACCGCGCTGGCCGGCCCTGGTGGCCCTGGCCGCCGTCACCGGCATCTTCATGGCGCAGCCCGACGCCATCACTTTCGGCCCGCGCTGGGTCCTGCTGGGCGTGGTGCTGGCGCTGATCACGCCCTCGATGATCGCCCTGCACTTCGGCCACAGCCGCATCAACCAGCTGCTGGGCTACGCCGTCAGCGGCGTCGTCACCGTGGCGATGATCCTGTCCCTGGCCCTGCTGATCCGCAGCCTGCCGGGCAAGGGCGAGGCCGCGGCGCCGCAGCTGCTGCGCGCGGCGGCGGCGCTGTGGCTCAGCAATGTGCTGGTGTTCGCGCTGTGGTACTGGCGTCTCGATGCCGGCGGCCCGCACGGGCGCGACCAGCGCAGCCGCCACAGCGAAGGCGCCTTCCTGTTTCCGCAGATGGCCGAGCCGGCGCCGGACGCGAAGGCGCGGCGCTGGTCGCCGCAGTTCATCGACTACCTGTTCCTGGCCTTCAACACCAGCACCGCATTCTCGCCCACCGACACGCCGGTGCTGTCGCGCTGGGCCAAGGGCCTGACCATGGTGCAGTCGCTGATCTCGCTGCTGATCGTGGCGATCGTGGTGTCGCGCGCCATCGGCATCCTCTGAGCGCCGCCGGGCACCGCCGCGGCGGCCCTGCTATTGCTTGACAGACGCCTCGGCCGCGGCCACCAGCTTCTGGAAGCGCGGCTCCGCGCGCAGCCCGTCCATGAACGGCCCCTGCAAATCGTTCAGGCTGGCGCCGCCCGGCTCCTGCGTCTGCTGCTCCAGCAGGGCCAGCGCCGCGTCGTGATCGCCGGCGGCGCTCAGTGCGATCACCAGGATGAATTCCGCGTTGGGGCGCGACAGGGCATCCTTGGCATTGAGCGCCACCGCCTGCCGCGCGTATCGCAGCGCCTCGGCGTGCTGGCCCAGGCACATGTGGATGCCGGCGGTGTTCAAGGCGACGCCGGGGGCCGTCACCGGGCTCGCCGGCTGCGCCTGGAGCTGCCGCAGCGCCAGCTCGCAGGGCTGCCGCGCCGCCTCGGCATGGCCGTCGAGCCGCTGCGCCAGGCCGAGGAAGAAGTTGAAGTCCGGGCGCCGCTCGTCGAGCGCAGGCGGCAGATCGCTCAGCGCCGTCTCGATCCGGGTGACCACCTCGCCGAGGCGCCGCTGGCTCAGCAGCAGCTTGAGCTTGAGAAAGAAGGTGTCGACCTGCACCGGCTGGAACGGGAACGGGTCGAGCAGCTTCGCGGTTGCCGCGAGGTCGTTCATGGCGAGGGTGAGCTGGGCCTTGCCGATGATCAGGCCGTCGTCCTTGGGCGACACCGCCAGGGCCCGGTCGGCTGTGTCCAGCGCCTTGCGGTATTGGCGCAGCGACTGGTAGTTCAGCACCAGGCCGGAGAGCATGCTGGTGTTGCGCGGGTCGAGGGTGGTGGCCTGCTCCAGGTGCGCGGTGGACTCGGCCCATTTACCCTGGCGGCGTTCGATGTAGCCAATGGCGGCCAGCACGTCGGCATTGTTCGGCAGGCGCTGCAAGGCCTGCTTGAACCAGTCCAGGCCGCCCTCGTAGTCGGACAGGCCGCGGTAGTGGTAGTAGCCCTGCGCCAGGTAAGCCTCGCCCAAGTCGGGACGCAGGCGCAGCGCGGTGTCGGCGGCTTCCCTGGCCTGGGCCAGTACCGGCTCCGGATCGAGGAACAGGTTGACGTAGATGTAGCTGCGCACGATCGACAGCCTGGCCCAGGCCTGGGCGAATTTCGGATCCAGGCGCACCGCCTCGGCATAGTCGGACTCGGTGCGCCGCAGGTCATCCATGGCGAAGGCGTTGTAGGCGCGCATCTCGTCGCCAAGGCCGCGCAGGTAGGCCTCGTAGGCGGCGGCGTTGTCGGTGGGGCGCAGCGCCATGGCCTGCTGCTCGCCGCCGTTGAGCCGCGCCTGCAGGGCGATGGCGATGGCCTGGGCCACCTCGCCCTCGACGCCGAAGACGTCGTCGAGCTTGCGGTCGTAGATGTCGGCCCACAGGTGCTGGCCGGTGGCGGCCTCGATCAGCTGCACATTGACGTGCACCTGGTCGCCGGCCCGCTGCACGCTGCCCTCGAGGATGTTGGCCACCCCCAGCTGCCGGGCGATCTCGGGCAAGTTGTCGGGACTGCTGCCGTAGTGCTGGGTCGAGCTGCGCGAGATCACCTTGAGCGCGCCGATCTTGGCCAGCCGGGTCAGGATCTCGTCCTGCATGCCCTGGGCGAACCAGGTATTGGACTTGTCGTCGGACAGGTTCTCGAACGGCAGCACCGCGATCGACTTGTCCGGCGCCGCCGCGACAGCGGGTGCCGCCGGGCGCCGCAGCAACAGGCCCGCCAGCAGCATCACCACCGCCAGGGTCAGCGCGGCGATGATCCAGCGGTCGAGGCGGCGCGCGCCTTCGCGGTGCACCGGGTCGCCGGGCTCGATCCGGCTCTCCAGCTTGAGGCCCTGCGGCGTCAGCTCGTAGACCCAGGACAGCACCAGCGCCACCGGGAAGCCCAGCACGATGCCGATGACCACCCAGCGCACCACCTCGTTGGAGATGTTGAAGAAGGGAAACACCTGCGTCGCCACCTGCACCAGCAGCCAGCCGGCCGCGGCGTAGAACGCGGCCACGCGCAACACGTTGCGGCGACGCAGTTCCGAGATGAAGTTGGCCATCGGCGCTACTTTACCGGGAATCCTGCCCCCGCTCCGCCAGTGGCGCCAGCTGCTCGCGCAACTGCGCCAGCTCGCGCAGGATCTGGGCGATGCCGATCTCGTTCTTCAGGTTCACCAGGTAGTCGGTTTCGGCGTGCAGGCGTTCCTTCAGCGACTGCCGGTTCTGGCTCATCATGATCAGCGGCCCCTGCATCGACACCAGGATCGCCAGGAACAGGTTGAAGAACTGGTACGGGTAAGGGTCGAAGCTCCATGGCCGGATCGCGTTGACCAGGCACCAGATCGCGCTCAGGCAGAACAGCAGGGCGATGAACGACCAGCTGCCGTTCCATTGCGCCACCCGGTCGGCCAGGTGCTGGCCCCAGGTCAGCTTCTCGTCGGCCTCGCGGTTGACGTCTCGCGCGGCCGGGAATTCGAGCTGCCGGGTGGTGGCGCGCAGCCGCACCGACATCTCCCCCAGCATCGCCATGGTGGCCTGGCTGGAATGCTGCAGGAAATCGACGAAGCCCTCGCGCGACAGCTCGCCCAGCGTGACCTCGCCCAGCGCCTCGACGCTGGCCGCGCGCGGCGCCCGCTCCAGCAGCGCCATCTCGCCGAAGAAGCCGCCGACGCCGAGTTCCGCCAGCTGGATCGAGGCTTCGTCGGCGGAGGGCGGCGGCAGGAAGATGCGTACCGTACCGGCCAGCACCACGAACATCGAGCTGCCGGGCTCGTCCTTGGCCACGATCCGCTGTCCCGGCGCGACCGCGTGCACCACCAGGCGCCTGCCCAGCAAGCCGAGGTCTACGTCGTCGAGCCCCTTGAACAGCGGCACCTTGCGCAACTCAGCCTGGATCTGCATGGCCTTCCCCCAAGTCCCGCCCCCTGCAATGCAGGGTACCTCATGAGGCCGCGCAAGAAACCTGCAGCGGGCCCGGTCCGCCAACTCAATTCTGGAAACGCGGGTCGTCCGGCAGCAGTTCGCGGCCCATCTTGCAGATGCGCCCCCAGGCCTCGGGGCTGAGCGAGGGCCGCAGCGGCGGCGCGATCTGGGCGAAGGTGCGGCTGTCGCCGGCCTTGTGCAGGCGCTCGGCCAGGCGGTAGCGGATGTCGGAGCGGAACGGGTTGTGATCCAGCATCTCGCGCAGGCGCTTGATGCGCAGCTTCTCGGTCACCGAGCCCTGCGACAGGCCGCGCCGCGGCGGCGGCGCCGGAATGATGATGCGCTTGACCTTCTTCACCTGCACCGCCGACATCGGCACGTAGCGCGTCACCAGCCGCCGCAGGCGCAGGCGCCGCAGCGGGATGGCCAGCGCCAGCAGCAGGATGCCGGCGCCGGTGACCGTGACCAGGGCCTGCGCCATCCACCAGGGCGCGCCGGGGTGCGCCGCCGGCTGCGCCGGATCCAGCGAGGGAAAAGTACGCAGCTGCCAGGCGCCAAGCGGCTGGCGCAGCCAGCCGCGGAACTGCGCGACGCGGCCGGCCGGCTCGCTGTTGACCACCACGTCCTCCGGCACCCGCAGCGTGCGGCCGGCGATGGCCAGCTCCGGCGCCCTGGCGGAAAACGCCGCGCTGTTGGCCTCGTACAGGGCCAGCGACATCGGCTCCGGCGCGACGTGGTAGACGCCGGCGAGGTTGCGCGCGATGCCGCTGAGGGTTTCACCCGGCTTCACCTGCCAGGTCTTGGGCCGCGGATCGGGAGGCGGCGGGGGCGGGGGCGGCGTGGCGCTGGGCCGCTCGGCGTCCGCCGGCGCGCCGCGGGTGGCGGCATCGCCGTACTGGCGTCCCTGCGGCACCGGCCTGGCGATGGTCAGCACGCGGATGCCGGGAGTCTGCGCCTCGACCGCTGCCGGGGCGGCAGGGGCGGCAGGGGCGGCGTCAGCCTGGGCGAAATGCTGGGCGTTGAGATCCGGCACATCCACCAGCACGTCGAGGTCCTGGTTCACCACCAGGCTGCCGGCGGTCACCACCAGGTGCAGGCCCAGGGTCGGCACCAGCACGCGCCGCGGCGTGCTCAGGTGCACCACCGAATGCTCGGCGTCGTAACTCGCCTGCACCGAGGCCGCGACCAGCGCTTCCTCGTCGGGCAGGTCGGGGCTGGGCACCACCCGCACCGTCACCGTGGCCGGGTTGACGCCGGCGAAGCTCACCGGCACCGCCACCGCCAGCGGCTGGCCGATCACCGCATGAATCTGGCTGCGCCCGTCCACCGACAAGGCCAGCGCCGCCGCGCAGGGCAGCAGCACGCCGAGCAGGGCCGGCGCCCAGCCTGTAAACCCGGATGACTTGACCACGCGCACGCCCCGCTCCCCGAACCCGATTCCGCCATGGCGCCGACGCTTGCCGGCGGCGCTCTATTCTGGATGCGGCTACGTTACAAAACTGCGCCAGCCGTAACAAGAGGAAGTCGAGCGAGTTAGGCGCTACGCACAAAAAAAAGGAGGCCGCCGAAGCGACCTCCTCATCCGCAGCGCCAGGGGGCTTGGGGGGACTGGCGCGCTCCGGGCCAAGGGGGTAGTCCGGAGCAGGGGCGGAACCTTCAAATCATCGAATCAATCCACCTGGCCGGAGGGCGTGGCGAAGCTCGGCTGGCCGACCTGCACCTGCGAGTGGCCGAGCCGGTGCAGATGGCTCACGTCGTAGCCCTGCTGATCCAGGCGCGCCACCAGCATGCTGTAGGTGCCGGCGTCGATGGCGGGATCGCGGGAGTAGATCCAGCCGAGGCGGCGCTTGGCCTCGCCCACCACCGCATAGCGGTAGGCCGGGTCGACATACAGCACGCCCAGCTCCATCTGGCTGTCGAGGGCGCGCGAGCGGTTGATCCAGCGCGCGTTGCCGCTGCCGGCCACCGCCTCGTAACGGCTGCGCTGGCGCGCCACGCTCTGCATCAGGCCGGCGTCGAAATAGCGGTAGATCTCGTCGTAGCCGCCGTCGTCGCGCGGACGCAGCTCGATGCTGGCGTCGGCCTGGTCGCGTTCCTCGGCATAGGGCACGTGGGCGATCAGATACCACTGCCCGCCGAGCTTCTGCGCGTTCACCGGCGCGGCCACGGCCAGCGGCTGCGGCGCCGCGGCGGGACCGGCGCAGGCGGCCAGGGCGAGCGCCAGCAGCGCGCCGAGCGCGCCCCGCTGTACCGCCTGTTTCGCTTTGCGTTTCATCATGGTCCGCCGTTTATGGAGGTGCCGCCGCCGAATTCAAGCGGCGCAATCTACGCCGCGTGTACCGACCCGGCCAATACCTTTTTCGTGATACCTTTTCGGTATGACAGCGCATATCGACCTGCGCCACCTGCGCTACTTCATCGCGGTGGCCGAGGAACGCAGCTTCCGCGGCGCGGCGGAGCGGCTGCACATCTCGCAGCCGCCGCTGAGCCGGCAGATCCGCCAGCTGGAGGAGGAGCTGGGGGTGGAGCTGCTGGAGCGCGGCAAGAGCGGGGTGAGCCTGACGCCGGGCGGCAGCGCCTTCCTGCCGGCGGCGCGCAAGACCCTGGGCCAGGCGGAGAAGGCGATCCGCGCGGCGCAGTCCGCCGGCGGCTGCCGCGGCGGCCATTTCGTCATCGGCTACACCCCGGCCTTCGACCGCAGTGCCATCCCCGACGTGTTCGACCGCTTCCGCGAGCGCAACCCCGGCTGGCGCCTGAGCGTGAAGTCGCGCCACTCGCACAGCCTGGTGCGCGACATCCGCAACGGCGCCATGGACGCCGCCTTCGTCGGCTGGCCGATCAGCGCCGAGGGCCTGGCCCTGGAAGTGTTGCGCGAGGAGCCGGTGGTGGCGGCCCTGCCCGCCTCCAGCCGCGCCGCGCGCAAGCGCCGGGTGGCGCTGGCCGACCTCGGCGGCGAGCGCATGTTCCGCTTCGAGCGGCAGTGGAACCCGCTGCTCTACGACCGCTGGCAGGCCCTGTTCGATCAGGCCGGCTTCAGCCCGGTGATCGCGCCGCAACCGCCAGACCACCACATCCTGCTCGGCCTGATCGCCGACGGCCGCGGCTTCGGCCTGATCCCCGAGTCCCTGCAGAACATCCGCCGCACCGGCGTGGTGTTCCGGCCGCTGCGCGAGGGCGCGGCCCTGTCCATCGGCATGGCCCTGGCCTACCCGGACAACAGCCGCTCGCCGGCGCTGCAGGGCTTCATGCAGCTGGTGCGCGAGGCGCTGAGCCGGGAGCGCGGCGGCTGAGGACGCGGCACGCGCCGGGGAAGCGCAGCCTGGATCCGCCCGGACGGGTACCGGCCATCCTTGCCCTGACCGGCCTCACCGGGACGGTGATCGGAGTCCGGCCGCCGCGCCTGCCCCACCCTTTCGTGTGGCGCAGTCTGGCGATGGCCTGGTTACGCTGGTGCCATTGATAATAGGCGAGTTGCGTGCGCCGCCGATGCTGCCGGCCTTCCCGCTGATCCCGGCCGGCATGGGTCTTGCCATCCCGGCTGTGACCACGACGGTACTGGCCAGCGTGGTACGCCACTGCTCCAGTACTGCTTCGACGGTACTCGATGCGGAGCGCCAGGCCGGCGGCACCCTGGGCGTGATCGTTTTCGGTGCGCTGGTGGCGGCAGGCACCGCAGGCATCATCACCGGGCCAGGGCAGGCCGCCCTGGCCGCCGGAGTACTGGCCTGGAGTACTGGCCTAGAGTACTGGCCTGGCGGCAAATCCGTCCGCAGGGGGCTGCTTGAGCGCCAAATGTAAACAAAGATTGCGGATTGAATCCTTTTTGGGGTCTCGGCGGTACCAACAAGTCTGACGGCGCAGTCAGCTTTTTAAACGCATCCACCGCATATAAGGTGTAGCGCACCGAGGCCAACAGGTTATATAGGTAGCATTACAAAAATGCGTGAGGCGCCTCCGAAACGCCCATGTCAGAAAAGAGCACACACCAACAGAAAGGGCAGAGACCATGGCAAATACCAGGCAGAGCCGCTCCGAAGCAAAGCGTGCGGAGATCCTCAGGATCGCCACCGACTTGTTTCTGGCGAAGGGATACGACGCAGTCAGCGTGGACGCCATCGTGGCGCGCGCCGGCGGCACCAAGACCAACGTCTACAAACATTTCGGGGGCAAGGCCGAGCTGTTCGCGGCGGTGATCGAGGATCTGTGCAAACAGATCGTGCACTCCTTCGCCGACATCGAACTCGACGGCCTGGAACCGGAGGAGGCGCTGCGCCAGATCGGCCGGCGCTTCCTCACCGCCCTGTTCACCCAGCGCTCGGTGCGCCAGCACCGCGTGGTGGTGGCCGAGTCGGTACGCTTCCCCGCGGTGGGCAAGCGCTGGTTCAAGGCCGGCCCGGAAAGCGCGCGCGATCCCATCGCCGCCTACTTCACCAAGCTGCAGAAGGCCGGCCGCATGCGCGGCGTCGCGCCGCGCCGCCTCGCCGGCCTGTTCCTCGACATGCTCAGCGAAGAGCAGCTGCTGCGCCAGCTCATCGCCGGCGCGTCGACGCCCAGCGCCCGCGAGATCAACAAGCTGGTGGACGACGCCGTCGGCGTGTTCCTGCACGGCGCCCTGACCGGCAAGAAGAAGTAGCCGGGCGGCGTGCCAGCGTGCCAGCCGCCGGGGGGCGGCTGGCACGCGGTTTTTGGAGCAGGTGTTCGATCAGCCTTTGAAACAGGAGGGCAGCTTGAGCTGCTCTGGTTTTTGTCGTCTGTTTTTCAGCAAGGTGTCAGCGCCAGATCGGCACTAGACAGGACATTGAATCGCCACTGTCCGCGGCGCATCATGGCCGGCGAGAGCCGCAGGGATGAAAGCGGCTTGCCAATAATCGAAGCCGACCAAGGGGAGCATTTCATGAAAGCACTGCATCTGGTTTTTGGAACCGTCATGCTGGCCGCGGCCGCGGTCGTCACCGCACCCGCATTCGCCGACACCGCAGCGGCCACCGTCACCTGCAAGGACGGCTCCAGTTCCAAGGGCGGACGCGGTGCCTGCCGTGGTCATGGCGGCGTCGACAAGAGCGCCGGCGCCGCCGCGCCGGCCGCCGCACCCGC
>FTAG01000613.1_pt1 | contig 37504 bp, 27 predicted proteins | sample 1638911 | NCBI WGS metagenome assembly FTAG01 (sample SAMEA3914813, study PRJEB12502) | metagenome | biome: forest; material: soil | place: Canada | collected 2011-07-07 | depth 0.3 m
CGACCTGATCTTCAAGGGCGACGTCGCCGGCATCAAGGAAGTGATGGGCCGCTCCAACGAGCAGGGCATGTTCACCTTCGACCAGTTCCTGTTCGAGCTATTCGAGAAGGGCGTGATCGGCTACGAGGAGGCGATCCGCAACGCCGACTCGCAGAACGAGCTGCGCCTGCGCATCAAGCTGGAATCGCGCCGCGCGGCGCAGAACCTGCACGACGACGAACTGGTGAAGAAGATGCAGATGAAGCCGGAAGAAAAGGAACAGGCTTTCATCCGCCGTTGATCGGGTTAAAAGCAAAAGCATGCCTCGCGCAAAGACGCAAAGAACGCAAAGGAAAAGCGAATGGGGAAGTTGCAATCCAGGCTGGAGATTTTTTTGCGTCTTTGCGTCTTTGCGCGAGATCGCTTTTCGCTTGATGTTCGCGCCGCGGCGGAGTTCTGAGCCATGCTGAAAATCCTGCCCTACCTCAAGCTGGCGGTCGAAAAGAACGCCTCAGACATCTACTTCACCAGCAACTCCCCGGCGATGCTGCGCATCGAAGGCGAGATGATCGCGGTGGGCAAGAACGTGCTCACCAGCGAGTTCATCAAGGAGCTGGCCTACAGCATCCTCACGCCCGAGCAGCAGGAGCATTTCACCAAGCGCCTGGAAATCGACCTGGCCACGCAGGCCGGCGGCCTCGGCCGTTTCCGCGTCAACATCTTCCACCAGCGCAACACGGTGGCGATGGTGCTGCGCCTGGTGCGCTCCGACATCCCCACCATCGAAAGCCTGGGCATGCCCGCCACGCTCAAGGATCTGGCGATGCTCAAGCGCGGCATGATCCTGATGGTGGGCGCCACCGGCTCGGGCAAGACCACCACCCTGGCGGCGATGATCGGCCACCGCAACGAGACCGCGGCCGGCCATATCCTCACCATCGAGGACCCGATCGAGTTCATCCATCCCAATCGGCGCTCGATCGTCAACCAGCGCGAGGTGGGCATCGATACCGAGACCTACGATCGCGCCCTGGTGTCCTCGCTGCGCGAGGCGCCGGACGTGATCCAGGTGGGCGAGGTACGCAAGCGCGAGACCATGGACGCGGTGATCCAGCTGGCCAACACCGGCCACCTGGCCATCTCCACCCTGCATGCCAACAACGCCTACCAGGCGCTGCAGCGCATCGTGAACCTGTACCCGGACGATCTGCGCGACCAGCTCTACCTGGACCTGTCGCTGACCCTGCGCGCGATCATTTCGCAGCGCCTGGTGCGGAACAAGGCCGGCAAGCGCATCGCCGCGGTGGAGGTGATGATCAACACCCCCTACCTGCAGGAACTGATCCTGAACAAGCGCATCGACGAGATCCGCCAAGCCATGGACCAGTCCTCGGACAAGGGCATGCAAACTTTCGACCAGTCCCTCTTCGGGCTCTACAAGTCCGGAAAAATCGATCTGGAAGAAGCACTTACCAACGCCGACTCGCGCACCAACCTGGAAGCGAAGATCAACTTCGGGGTGTGAGGCCGGCGGGCGAAACAGCGGAAAAGCGACTCGCGCAAAGACGCAAAGCCGCAAAGAAAAGCCGCAAAGAAAGCTTTAAATTGATTGGCTTTTGTTTCTAAAGGCTTTTCTTGGCGTTCTTTGCGACTTTGCGGCTTTGCGCGCTGCTTTTGAACTTACCCTCTCGAGCTTGCGCGGCACGCCCGATGTGCTTAAAATTCCGCCTCTTTTGCACCCGAGGTCGTCCAATGCATCGGCCGACCGAACAACAACCAGCCCCCAAGGGGCCGACAGAGCAGGAACATGAAGACATTTTTTGCCACCAATGAAACCGCCAAGCGGGACTGGGTGGTGGTGGACGCCGAAGGCAAGGTCCTTGGCCGTCTCGCCACCGAAGTCGCCCGCCGTCTGCGCGGCAAGCACAAGCCTGAATTCACCCCCCACGCCGATGCCGGTGACTACGTCATCGTCATCAACGCCGCCAAGGTCAAGTCCACCGGCAACAAGCTGGAGGGCAAGATCTACTGGCGCCACACCGGGCATCCGGGCGGCATCAAGTCCACCACCCTGGGCAAGATGCAGGCCGAGCACCCCGAGCGCGTCATCGAGAAGGCCGTGAAGGGCATGCTGCCCAAGGGTCCGCTGGGCTATGCGCAGTACCGCAAGCTCAAGGTCTACGCCGGTGCGGAACATCCGCATGAAGCGCAGCAGCCCAAAGTCCTCACTTTCTAAGGTTCAATCATGGCCACGCTCAAGCAACCCGCCAATCAGCAGTACGGCACCGGCCGCCGCAAGACCGCCGCCGCCCGCGTTTTCCTGCGCCCCGGCAAGGGCGCCATCGTCATCAACGGCAAGTCCGTCGAGGACTACTTCGGCCGCGAGACCTCCCGCATGCTGGTCCGCCAGCCGCTGGAACTGACCGCGTCGCTGGACCGCTTCGACCTGAAGATCACCGTCTCCGGCGGCGGCCCCAACGGCCAGGCCGGCGCCATCCGCCACGGCATCAGCCGCGCGCTGATCAAGTACGACGAGGCGCTGCGTCCGACGCTGCGCGCCGCCGGCCTGGTCACCCGCGACGCCCGTGAGGTGGAGCGCAAGAAGGTCGGCCTGCACAAGGCCCGCCGCGCGCCGCAGTACTCCAAGCGTTAAGGAAGGCTCAAAGCCGCGTCCGCCCGGTGGGCGGACGCGGCTTGAACTTCCAGGCTGTAGCGCTAGTCTGTACAGCCCGATCTCTACTGGGAGATCGTCTAATGGTAGGACAACAGATTCTGACTCTGTTTATCTAGGTTCGAGTCCTAGTCTCCCAGCCAACACTTATCCGGTCGTCCGAACACGGCCGGATTCGTCCGAAAGCCCGCATATATGCGGGCTTTTTGTTGTCCGAGAGCTTCCGAGTACGTCCAGTCCGACCGCAGCCGGCACATTTTGTGGGGTAATGTGTGGGGTAAGTAACGGCATTCTGATCTGCCATAGCCAAGTGCTATGTCCCGAAAAGCGAAATGAACGGGAGTAGTGGCGATTTCTACACTCGCTGACGCCATGAACACCCAGAATGCAAAGCCAAAGGCGCCTCCCTCTATCAAATGAACCGCTGACGCCCCCCTGAATAGCGGGCACTATTGGGGATATGGCGCCCCTATCACCAGTATCCGGGATGGAGTAGCGGGGCGACGCCGGATCAGGCCTACAACGCCGCGTAAACAAAACCGCGCAGCTTGACGTCCCCGGCGCCGGCACAATAGACACCGAATTTCAGGCTGAGAAAGCCTCCCAGGACATTGTGGTGAAACCCCGACACTTCCATTTGCCAGGGGTGCTGGAACCAGGCTCCGTCGTCACGGGAATAATAAAATGTCACGACGTTGGCGCGGTTGACCACCCTGAGGCGCACGCTCCGGGTCGGCAGGTCCTGCCGCATCCAGCTGTGTTCCTGGCCGTAGTTGTAGGTGAACATCTGCTGCTGGCTGAAGCCGAAGCCGCAGAACATGCGCTCGTTGTAGAACAGGGTGATGCCGGCTTGCGCGCCGTCGCCGATTTCCAGAGTTATCGACGCTTCATAGCCCCTGTCGCCAACGATAAAGGTCAGCGGTGAACAATCGGCCGGGGTGGTGCCTTTTGCCGAAATGACCAGGGCTTGCGTTTCGTAGCGGGCACGCTTCGCCTCATCTTCGCCGGGATTGAAGAAGCTCCACTGCACGCCGAGCCGGTTCGTCGAGAAGTCATCCGACAGCGGAAAGCCGGACGCCCCGGCAGGGCCTGCCTTCGGCTTGGCAAGAGGCTTCGCCAGCGTGCCACCCCTGGCGTGGAACCAACCGTCGCTGGTCCACTCGATCGGTTCCAGCAGGGTTTGCCGGCCCAAGGTGCGAAAGCCGTTTTCATAGCCGTGGTAAATCATCCACCACCGCTCGTCCGGGCCTTGCACGACCGTTGCATGGCCGCGGGACCACCAGGGCTCGTCGGCGCTACTAGTGTGGACGATCGGGTTGTGCGGGCAATCCTGCCAGGGGCCGTCGATGGAGTGCGAGCGCGCCACCGTGACCATGTGGCTGGTGGGAGGACCCGAGGTGCCGCCGACGGCCGCCACCAGGTAGAACCAATCGCCGCGCCGGAACAGCTTCGGCCCCTCCGGCGCAAACATCTCGACGACCCAGTCCTCGGGATACTGCCAGGGCTTGTAGACCTGCTCCAATGCGCCGGCGGTCGCCAGGCCGTCGTCGGTCAGCGCAATGCGGCGCACGCCGTTGAAGAACAGATAGCGCTTGCCGTTCTCGCCGACGGCGTGCCCAGGATCGATGCAACCCGATATCTTCAAATCGATCGGATCGCTCCAGGGGCCTCGAATGTCGTCGGCGTAGACGACATAAATCGTCGGTTCCGCCGGAATGTAGATATAGAAGCGGCCATCGTGCTTCACCAGATCCATCGACCAGATCGTGCCCAGCGGCCTGGTGACCGCCGGGCCGAGCGGAGTCCAATTCACCAGGTCGCGGGAGTGCCAGATGATGACCCCGGGATAGGAGAAGAACGACGAGAACGTCATGTAGTAGTCGTCCCCGTCCTTCAGCACGGTCGGGTCCGGATGATCGCCCGCGACGATGGGGTTGAGAAACCTGCCGTCGCCCAGATCGGCCTTGCGCTGTCCCTCGAAGCCCTTGCCCCAATCAGCCCGCGCATTCTCAACGCAATCGACGGGTTTGGCCTTGGCCCGTGCGGGCCGCCCGGCGGCCTGTACCGGTTCGACCAAGCCCGGTGCCGCGGCTGCTCCGAGAAGAATGGCTTTCAGGGCCTCACGTCGTGTCTGCTTCATGGTTGCACTCGATCAAGCTTGATCAGAATGATGTCGTTGGTCCGGATGGGAATGCTCCGGCTCAGGCTGCCGTCCGCACCGACCTCGACCCTGGCTTCCAACTCGGGTATATCGCTTGAGGCGCGCTGCAGCGCCGCGATCTGCCCGGGCCTCAGGTCTTTCGGCAGGCCCCATTCGATATATTGCGAATAGGCGTCATTGGCCTTGAACCCGGTGCGATGCAGCGTCAAGCGGTAAGTCCCCGGTTGCAGCGACGATACCCTCAGCTCGAGCGGCGGCAGCGGCGTGGAGGGATGCAGCTTGCGAAAGTACGGACGATTGCTTTCCTGCTGGTCGGGGACCGCGTAGTTCCAGATCAGGCCGGCGAAGTTCCCCCCGTCGCGGGTCAGCCACGACTCCGCATCGGCGTTGCGCAGCAGCTGCGGGCCCAGCTGGTTGAGATACTTGTAGGCGAAGAACGCCGCCTTGCGGATGCCTTCGCGGTTGATCAGCCCGAACCCGCCGTGGAACGAGGCCGGCGGCGGCCCGGCCTCCTCGAACAAGTCGGTGTAAGTCCAGTAGCTCATCGACTGCGCCAGGCCTTCGCTCGCCTTCAGCTTCTCCAGCACAAAAGCGGCGCTGAGATAGGCATCGTGGATCGGATCGCGCGGGTTGTAGCTGGTGCTCCACTCGGTGAAATACACCGGCAGGCCCGGCATCGGCGAGGCCCTGACCTGGTCGCGCACCTTGCGCACGTCATCGCTGACCGATCCGGGTTTGGTGGACAGCCGGTTGTCGCCTGCGCCGTTCTCGTCGAGAAAGCCGCTCTCGACGCCGTAGGTATGGGTGGTGACGAAATCGACCGGCACCGCCGCCGCCTGGGCATGGCCGATGAACTCCCGCACCCAGGCGGCGCCGGCGGTGGCCGGACCTCCGACCCGCAGCGCGGGATCGATGGCCTTGATCGCCTTCGCGGTGGTGTCGTACAGCCGGAAGTAGGCCTGCTGGTCGCCGCCCGTCCAGAAGCCGTCGAGATTGGGCTCGTTCCACACCTCGAATCGCCACTGCGCCACTTCGGCCTTGCCGTAGCGGGCTTCGAGGTGGCGGATGAAGGCGGCGATGAAATCGGCCCACTTGCCATAGTCTTTCGGCGGCGAGCCGTTGGCCTTCCAGTAGAAGATCGTGCGGTCGCCCGTCGCCAGATCGTGCGGCATGAAGCCGAGCTCGACGAACGGCTTCATACCGAGGCGCAGGATGGCATCGTAGACGGCGTCGATCCGCTCGAAGTCGTAGACCGGCTTGCCGTCCACTTCGCGATAAGCCGCCATGTCGTCGGCAAAAATGCCGTGGAAGCGGATGGTTCGGAAGCCCAGTTCGTCGTGGACCAGGCGCAGCTGCGCCAGATTGTCGCTGCGCAGGAGTATGCCGGGATGGTCAGCGCCGACGCTGTCCTGCCAGAACATGTCGCGCGCGCCTTCCACCTGCGCCATGTCGGCGGTGATCGCGCGCTCCGGGGGTTGCGCCTGCACGGGTATCAGCACGGCGGTCGAAAGCGCCGCGGCGCACAACCATGTGCGCCTGGAACGGGGAATAGGCATTTTGATCATCGGGAGGCAGCAATCCGAAGGACCGCCTGCAGCCTGATGTCGGCTGAGGATGCGCCCGCCAGCAAGCGCACTCTTCCATCTTCCACGACGAAGCGGTGCGAGTCGGCATCCCAGTACCCCAGGTCGCGTGCGGCCAGTGTCAGATGCACCGTCGTGGTCTGCCCCGCAGCGATCGCCACGCGCTGGAACGCCTTCAACTCGCGTTGCGGGCGGGAGACCCTCGAGTCCAGGTACTGCACGTAGAGCTGCACCACTTCCTCACCCGCGCGAGCGCCTGTGTTGCCCACGTCCACGCTCACGTCGACCGATCCGTCCGGCGACAACTGGGACACGCTGGTGCGCAACGCCGAATACCTGAAGCTGGTGTAGCTCAGGCCATAGCCGAAGGGGTAGAGCGGTTTGCCCCTGAAGTACAGGTAGGTATGACCGTGACGGATGTCGTAGTCCATCATCGGCGGCAGCTGGCTGATTGACGCCGGCCAGGTGTGCACCAGCCGCCCCGCCGGATTGAAATCGCCGAACAGCACGTCCGCCAGGGCGTTCCCGGATTCCTGGCTGTTGTGGCTCATGTGCACGATGGCGGGTACGTGCCGGTTGGTCCAGTTGATCGTGTAGGGAAAGCTCGACACCAGCACGACGATGGTGCGGCGGTTCGCGGCGTAGACCCGCCTGACCAGTTGTTCCTGTCGCAGGCGCAGGGACTTGCGGTCGACTCCCTCCTTGCCGTCGCTCGCCGCCGGACACTTCGCCCAGCCGGCGTTGCAGGTGGGGTGGTTGCCGACGACGACGATGGCCACGTCCGCCGCCTTGGCCAGGCGTACCGCCGCGGCCTTGTCGTTGTTCGGCGCGAACTGCACGGCGACGCCGGGGCCGAGGGCGCGCCGGATGCCGTCGAGCGGCGACACCGTGTAGGGCGGCGTGCCGCTGTACCAGTCGAGCAGCACCTGGTCCGCGTACGGTCCGATCACCGCCACCGACTTCAGCCGCGCGCGATCCAGCGGCAGCAGATCTCCGGAATTCTTCAGCAGCACGATGGATTTGCGCGTCGCCTGGCGGGCAGCCTCGCGGTGCGCCGCGCTGAGCCAGGGCTCTTCACCTTCGCCGATGCCGGAGTACGGGACGAGCCCGGGTGGATCGAGCAGGCCGAGGCGGATCATGGTGCGATAGACGCCGCGCAGGCTGTCGTCGATATCCGCTTCGGTGACCAGGCCCTGGCGCAGCGCGTCCCGTACCGGCTGCTCGTGATGATCGAGAAACTGGTTGATGCCGGCGTGCAGCGCGGCCGCCGCCGCCCGCTCCAGCGTCGGGAAGCTGGCGTGCCGCGTGACCAGCTGGGTCATGGCGCCGCCGTCGGTGCAGATGATGCCGTCGAGGCCCCATTCGCGCACCGTCATCGACTTCAGCACCGGCTGCACCGCCATGGGCACGCCGTTCCAGGCGTTGTAGGCCGCCATGTAGGCGCGCGCGCCGCCTCCGCTGATCGCCATGCGGAACGGCACCGAATAGTATTCGCGCATCAGCCGCTCGTCGAAGTTCGAGGAGGAATGGTCGCGGCCATCCTCGTTGCTGTTCGCCATGAAATGCTTGAGCAAGGCGGCCGCTTCCCAGTATTTCGGATCGTCGCCTTGCAGGCCCCTGACGAAGGCGCTGGCCATGGTGCCGGTGAGGAAGGGATCCTCGCCGTAAGATTCCTCGGTGCGGCCCCAGCGGGGGTCGCGCGCCAGATCGGCATTCGGCGCGCGCACCACCAGGCCGCCGCGGCGATACTTGTCGCTCTGGAACGCGTACCGCGCTTCCTGCGCCTCGATCGCGGCCACCTGCCGCACGAGGTCGGCGTCCCAGGTCTCGCCCAGTCCCACGGCCTGCGGAAACTGCGTGGTGGGCACCGGCACATTGCTCTCCGCACCATCCGCTCCCTGGAACCTGCCCCACTCGCCGGGTCCGCCGAGCGCCACGCCGTGCAGACCCTCGATATGGCCGGAAAGCCGCAAGCCCAGCCTGGGCACGCTCGGATCGGTGCCGAGCGCCTGGATTTTTTCGTCCAGAGTCATCGACGCGATCAGGCTGCTGATGCGTTCCTCGATCGGCGCCGCCGGATTCCGGTACACCGCGTCCGGCGCCTCGGCGGCACCGGCAAGGAGCGGAAGCAGGAAGCCGGCGGCGACGAGGGGGCGCAACAGGCGCGCCCGACCCAGGCACGCGGGCTTCGCGCGGTGCGGCGCTTTTACCGATGTCATTGTTTGATTGTTCCCTTGCTCTTGCATGCGACTTCAGCCCGGCCTCGAAACCAGGATCGACGAGTCCAGACGCGACACATCGGTCGATCCGGTCAAGGCCATGGCAACGCGCATTTCCTTTTCGATGAGCTCCAGCAGCATTGCCACGCCGGCTCCGCCGTGCGCGGCGAGGGCGTAGGCCCAGGCGCGTCCCAGCAGCACGCCCTTCGCGCCGAGCGCCAGCATCCGCACCACGTCGAGACCGGAACGCACGCCGGAGTCGGCGAACACGGTCAGACTGTCGCCGACCGTGTCGGCGATCGCGGGCAGCGCGCGCGCCGTGGAGGGCACGCCGTCGAGCTGCCTGCCGCCGTGATTCGAAACGACGATCCCGTCCGCGCCAGCGCTGATCGCGGCGCGGGCGTCGCGCGGATCGAGGATGCCCTTGATGATCAGCGGACCGTCCCAGCGCTCGCGGATCCAGCCGATGTCGTTCCAGCTGATAGCCGGATCGAAATTCGCCGCCAGCCAGCCGATGAAATCCTCCAGGCCGCTGGAGCCGCCGAGCACCGGGGCGACGTTGCCGAGCGTGTGCGGGCGGCCGCGCAGGCCCACGTCCCAGGCCCAGCGCGGATGGGCCAGGGCTTGCAGGGTGCGCCGCAAGGCGGCGTTGCGGCCGGACATGCCCGAATGAGGATCGCGGTAGCGCGCACCGGGCAGCGGCATGTCGACGGTGAACACCAGGGCGGTGGCCCCGGCGTCCTTCGCGCGCTGCAGCAGGCTCTGCATGAAGCCGCGGTCGCGAATCATGTAGAGCTGGAACCAGAACGGCCCGCTGCCCGCCGTGGCGATCTCCTCCATCGCGCACACCGAAACGGTGGAGAGGCAGAACGGCACGCCCGCCGCTCGCGCAGCGCAGGCCGCCTGCGCTTCGCCGCGGCGCGCGTACATGCCGCTCAGCCCCACCGGTGCCAGCGCCACCGGCAGGGCCTGGCGCTTTCCGAACCATTCCACCTCGAGCCGGATCGAGGACACGTCGACCAGCACGCGCTGGCACAGCTCGATCACCGCCAGGTCGGCGGTATTGCGGCGCATGGTCGATTCGGCGTAGGAGCCGCCGTCGATATAGTCGAACAGGAAGCGCGGCAGGCGCTGCCGGGCGGCTTCGCGGAAGTCGGTGGTGGAGGCGATGATCATTTGCTGCGGTCTGTTCCCGGTGAGCTTTCCGTGAATGGGATCCGAAAGCCCGCGTCCGGCGGCACCGGGGCTTGCGCATGCAGCAGGCCATTCTGGCGCAGGTCTGTCCACAGCACCGCGGGTATCGGCGTGCGCAGCAAGGCCAGGGATTGCCGGACCTCCTCCGGGCTGGCGGCTCCCGGGATCACCGAGCATACCTGCGGATGGGCCAGCGGAAACTGCAGTGCCGCGGCGGCCAGCGGCACGCCGTGGGCGCGGCAGATGTCCTCGATGCGGCCGACCCGTTCGACGATGGCCGCCGGCGCCGCCGCGTAGTTGTAGTGCGCCGTGTCGCCGCGCACGCCGCTGGCCAGGATGCCCGAGTTGTAGGGGCCGCCGACGATCAGCGAAACGCCGCGCGCGGCGCAGTCCGGCAGCAGCCGGTCGAGCGCTGACTGCTCCAGCAGGGTGTAGCGCCCGGCGAGCAGGAAGCAATCGAAGTCGGCATGCCGCAGCGCCTCGGCGCAGATCTCCCACTCGTTGACGCCGAGGCCGATCGCGCCGACCAGGCCTTGTTCGCGCCATTCGTGCATGGCGCGGCAGGCGCCGTCGAGGAATTCGGTCCAGCGCCGCGCATGCTCTTCGCCATGGGTGGCGCGGCCGATGTCGTGGGCCAGCACCACGTCGATGCGCTCGCGGCGCAGGCGTTTCAGGCTGGCGGCGAGGGCGCGCTGCGCGCCTTCGTAGCTGTAGTCGAAGGCGGACTCGAACGGCTCGGGCGAGACAAAGCCCTGCCGCGGCTGCGCAAGGTCGGCGCCGGGCGCCGGCCGCAGCACGCGGCCGACCTTGGTGGAAACGACGACGGCATCGCCTGCGCCATGCAGCGCGCGGCCGAGGCGGATCTCGCTCAGGCCGAAGCCATAGTGCGGCGCGGTGTCGAAGTAGCGGATGCCGGCCTCGAGCGCGGCGCGCACCGTCAGCTCCGCCTGCTCGTCGCTCGTCGACCGGTACAGGTTGCCGATGGCGGCGGCGCCGAAGCCGAGCGCGGACAGCTCGACGGCGCTGCGGCCGAGCCTGCGCAGGGCGATGCGCGCCGGCTTCGGGGATTCCATCGCTTCGATGACCATTGCCGGTGTCCCGTCGCCGCTCAGATGCGGTAGAAGCGGCGCGCGGTTTGCGAGAACACCGCGCGCAGCGCGCGCTCGTCGCGCGAGCCGGTCAGTTCCCGCGCCATGCGGTGCCAGCCGGAATAGTCGCCGGCGAGTTCCAGCACCGGCCAGTCGCTGCCCCACATCAGGCGCTCTGGGCCGAAGCTGGCGAGGAGGTGCGCGACATAGGGAGCCAGTTCCCGCGGCTGGCATCCAGGCCTGGCTTCGGTCAGCAGGCCCGAGAGCTTGCAGTAGACGTTCGGCAAACGCGCCAGCGCCGCGATGCCGCTGCTCCAGGGTTCGAGCGCACCGGAGGCGATGGGCGGCTTGGCGCCGTGATCGACGACGATGCCCAGCCGGGGATGGCGTTCGGCGAATTGCAGCAGCCAGGGCAGATGGCGCGGCAATACCAGGGCGTCGAAGCGCAGCTCGTGCGCGATCATCGCCGCGACCGCCGGCTCGAGCGCCGCATCGAGAATCCAGTCGTCCGCCGGCAGGTCCTGCAGCATCGGCCGCAAGCCGCGCAGCTTGGAATGGCCTGCGAGCTCGCGGATACGCCGTGGCGCCGTCGCCGACTTCAGGTCCACCCAGGCCACGACCGCGCTGACCAGATCGCAATGTGCGGCGAGCTCCAGCAGGAAGTCCGTATCGCGGTCGCTGGCCTGGGACTGGACCAGGACCGTGCCGGTCACGCCCGCCTGCGCCGCCAGCGGCGCAAGCTGCTCCGGCCCGAAGTCGCGATGGATGGCGCGCAATTCCGGCGTCGGCCAGGTGCAGTCGTTGCGGCCGAGTTGCCAGAAGTGCTGGTGGGCATCAATCGACATGCGCAGGGGACCGTGCCGCCGGCCCGCCGCCGAACAGCGCGAACAGGCCAACCACCAGGAAGCCGAAGCTGGGGACCAGGATGGCGTGGTTGATCGACGACAGGTCGGAGACGCGCCCCATCACGGCGGTCAGCACGGCGCCGCCGATGATCGCCATGACCAGCAGCGAGGAAGCGGACTTGACCAGCGGACCCAGGCCCTCCAGGGCCAGCGCGAAAATGGTCGGAAACATGATCGACATGAAGAAGCTGGTCGCCGCCAGCGCGAGCAGTCCGGCTTTTCCGCCGACGCAGGCGGCGACCAGCGTCAGTCCGATGTTGATGCCGGCAAAGACGGCGGCCAGGTGCCGGGGGCTGACCCGGGCCATCAGCGCGGTGCCGGCGAAACGCCCGGCCATGAATGCGCCCAGCGAGTAACTGAGATAGGACGCCGCGGTCTTTTCGTCCATGCCCGGGACGGCGTGCTGCGCATAGCGGATCATGTAGCTCCACACCCCGACCTGCGCGCCGACATAGAAGAACTGCGCGAACACGCCGAACACGAAGCGGCGCCGCCGCAGCAGTTCGCGGTAGCCCCCTCCGCTCGCGTCGGCCGAGGGCGCGGTCGCCGCGGCGGAGAAGCGGGTCATGGCGACCAGGCCGGCCCAGGCCAGGACCAGGCAGCCGATCACCAGGTAGGGCAGCTGCACCGCATGCGCCTCGGCCTGGTAAAACGCGGCGGCCTGTTGCGGGTCCATCGCGGCCAGCGCGTCCGGCGAATGCTCCACGCCGGAGAGGATGAAGTCACGCCCGATCAGCACGCCGGCGATCGATCCCAGGGGATTGAAGGACTGCGCGAAATTGAGCCGCCGCGCCGCGCCTTCGGGCGGCCCCAGCACGGTCATCAGCGGGTTGGCCGAGGTCTCGAGGAAGGCCAGTCCGCTGGCGATGACAAACAGGGCCAGCAGGAAAAAGCCGTACTCGCGCAGTTCCGCCGCGGGGTAGAAGAGCAGGGCGCCGGCGCCGTACAGCAGCAGCCCCAGCACCACCCCGGCCTTGTAGCCGCGCCGGCGCATGAAGGCCGCCGCGGGCATGGCGAAGACGAAGTAGCCCAGGTAGAACGCCGATTGCACCAGTCCCGACTGGAAGTCGGTGAGGGTGAAAGCCTTCTTGAACTGTGCCAGCAGCACGTCGTTGAGGTTGTTGGCCAGCCCCCACAGGAAGAACAGGCTGACGATCAGCGCCATCATCAGGCGGTACGGCCGCCGCTGCGGCTCCGCGGTACTGCCGGGCATGCCTGCTCCTCCGTTTGTGCGCCGCCGCCGTTGCCGGCGGCATCTCGCCGTCTTCTGGTGCGGCTGGTGACTGCCGCGTATGTTAGCGATAACATAACCGCAGAGGCTGGACTACGCCAGCCCCCGCACTGTGGAGGAAGCATGCGGCTACGGGACAAGCGCGCCCTGGTGACGGCGGCAGGGCAAGGTATCGGCCGCGCCGTGGCGCTGGCTTTCGCGCGGGCCGGAGCGTCGGTGCTGGCGACCGACATCAATGGAGCCGCCTTGAGCGGGCTCGAAGCCGAGGGGGTGGCGGGCCTCAGGACGCAGACCCTCGATGTGACCGACCGCGACGCGGTACGCCGGCTGGCGGCGGCGCATGGCGCGCCGGACAGCGCTTTCAATGTGCTGTTCAACTGCGCCGGCATCGTCCATCCGGGCTCGATCCTGGACTGCAGCGACGAACAGTGGGCGCTGGCCTGGACGCTCAATGTCAGTTCCATGTACTGGACCTGCCAGGCGCTGCTGCCCGGGATGCTGGCGGGAGCGGGCGGCTCGATCATCAACATGTCCTCGGTCGCATCCAGCGTCAAGGGCGTGCCCAACCGTTTTGCCTACGGCGCCACCAAGGCGGCAGTGATCGGCCTAAGCAAGTCCGTCGCCGCCGACTTCGTCGGCCGCGGCGTGCGCTGCAATGCGATCTGTCCCGGCACGGTCGAAACGCCTTCCTTGGCCCAGCGCATCGCCGAGCAGGCGCATGCGCAGTCGACAAGCACGGCAGCGGTCAGGACCTCATTCGCGGCGCGCCAGCCAATGGGCCGGCTCGGCACGGCCGAGGAGATCGCCGCGCTGGCGGTCTACCTCGCCTCGGACGAGTCGGCGTTCACCACCGGCGCGGTTCACGTCATCGACGGCGGCTGGACCGCCTGAACTCCGGAGATTGTGCAAGATGAGATTGCTGCGCTACGGCCCCAAGGGCCAGGAACACCCCGGCATACTGGATGCGCAGGGCCGGCTGCGCGACTTGTCGGGCGAAGTCGACGACATCGCCGGAGAAGTGCTGACGCCGTACGGCCTGGCGCGCCTGCGCCGGCTCGATGCCGCCAGCCTGCCCCTGGTGGAATCGGCGCCGCGCCTCGGCGCCTGCGTCGGGCACGTCGGCAAGTTCATCTGCATCGGACTGAACTATTCCGACCACGCCGCCGAGTCCAATATGCCGGTGCCGCCGGAGCCGGTGGTGTTCGGCAAGTGGACCAGCGCCATCGCCGGCCCGGATGACGACATCATGATTCCGCGCGGCTCGGTCAAGACCGACTGGGAGGTGGAATTGGGCGTGGTGATCGGCAGACCCGGCAGCTACATCGAGGAAGCGGATGCCCTGTCGCACGTCGCCGGCTACTGCGTGATCAACGACGTGTCCGAGCGCGAGTACCAGCTGGAGCGCGCCGGCACCTGGGACAAGGGCAAGGGTTGCGACAGCTTCGGCCCCATCGGCCCCTGGCTGGTGACCGCCGACGAGGTGCCCGATCCGAACGCGCTGCGGCTGTGGCTGGAGGTGGATGGTCATCGCTACCAGGACGGCAACACCCGGACCATGATCTTCCGCGTGCCGTTCCTGGTCAGTTACCTGAGCCGCTTCATGAGCCTGCAGCCCGGCGACGTCATCTCCACCGGCACCCCGCCCGGCGTGGGCCTGGGCCAGAAGCCGCCGCTGTACCTGCGGCCCGGCCAGCTGATCCGGCTCGGCATCGACGGCCTGGGCGAGCAGCGGCAACGGACGGTGGCGGCATGAGCCTGATCAGCGGCATGCAGGTGCTGGACCTGCGCTTCCCGACTTCGCAGAAGCTCGACGGCTCGGATGCGATGAATCCGGATCCCGATTACTCGGCTGCCTACGTCATCCTCGAAACCGGCTCGGCGCGGCTGCAGGGCCATGGCTTGACCTTCACCATCGGCCGCGGCAACGAAATCTGCTGCGCGGCGATCGAGGCGATGCGGCATCTGGTGGTCGGGCTGGAGCTGGACTGGATCACCGAGGACATGGGGCGCTTCTGGCGCCACCTGACTTCCGACAGCCAGCTGCGCTGGATCGGCCCGGACAAGGGCGCCATCCACCTGGCCACCGGAGCCGTGGTCAACGCCGTGTGGGACCTGTGGGCCAAGGCCCGGGACAAGCCCTTGTGGCGGCTGGTCGCCGAGATGACGCCGGAGCAGCTGGTGCGCTGCATCGACTTCCGCTACCTGCACGACTGCATCACGCCGGAGCAGGCGCTGCAGCTGCTGCGCGCCCAGGCGCCGGGCAAGGCGGCGCGCATCGCCGCGCTGGAGGGCGAGGGCTATCCCTGCTACACCACCTCGGCCGGCTGGCTCGGCTACGGCGACGACAAGCTGCGGCGCCTGTGCCGCGAGGCGGTGGATGCCGGCTTCCGCCATATCAAGCTCAAGGTCGGGCGCGACCTGGCGGACGACGTGCGGCGGCTGGGCATCGCGCGCGAGGCGGTGGGCGAGGATTGCCAGCTGATGATCGACGCCAACCAGGTCTGGGAAGTGGATCAGGCGATCGACTGGGTCGGCCGGCTGGCGTTCGCGCGCCCCTGGTTCATCGAGGAGCCGACCAGTCCGGACGATGTCGAGGGGCACCGCAGGATCCGCGAGGGGGTGGCGCCGGTCAAGGTGGCCACCGGCGAGATGTGCCAGAACCGCGTGCTGTTCAAGCAGTTCATCATGCGCGGCGCGATCGACATCGTGCAGATCGACGCCTGTCGCATCGGCGGCGTCAACGAGAACCTGGCGGTGATGCTGATGGCCGCGAAGTACGGCCTGCCGGTGTGCCCGCATGCCGGCGGCGTCGGCCTGTGCGAGTACGTGCAGCACCTGTCGATGATCGACTTCGTCTGCATCAGCGGCACCCGCGAGGGGCGCGTGATCGAATACGTCGACCACCTGCACGAGCACTTCGTCGATCCCTGCCTCATCCAGGGCGCGGCCTATCTGCCGCCGCGGGCTCCGGGCTTCTCCATCGCGATGAAGCCGGACACCCTGCGCCGCTACCGTTTCGGGCCCTGAGCGCCATGCGGCAGGCGCTCGCGTTGGACTTGCAGGACGATCCGCGGCTGATTGCGCAGTACGAGGAACACCACCGCCGCGTCTGGCCGGAAGTGCTGGCGCATCTGCGCGAGCAGGGCGTGGTGCGCATGGAGATCTACCGGCTGGGCACGCGCCTGTTCATGCTGATGGAAACCGATGACCGGGTCTACGACGCCGCACGCATGGCGCAGGCGGCAGCACAAAACCCCGCCGTGCGCGACTGGGAAGCGCTGATGTGGCGCTTCCAGGTGCCGACGCCGTGGACTCCGCCCGGTGAAAAGTGGGTGACGATGAAGGACATTTTCAGGCTTGAGCAGGAATGAATCCGGCCGCGGCGCCGGAGCGCGTCTCGATCCAATCCAGCTGATTCATTTTTGAATATCGTGTCGGTCGGATATTCAATTAGATGTGTATCGCATGATCGCTACATAGTTCCTCCACAAGCCTTTGCAGGAGGAGATCATGGTGCGCGCTGGAGACGGTGCGGCATTGCTGGCCAATATCGGAGGAACCCATGCCCGCTTCGGGCTGGCCCTGCCGGCACACGCGGGCAGGCCGCGGATCCTGGCCTTGAAGCAATACCTGGCGGCGGATTTCGCAACGCTGACGGCGGCGGCCAGCCGCTATCTCGAAGAGGCCGGCATCGAAGCCGAGCTGCTGCGCGGCGTGTTCGCCGTCGCTTCGGCGGTGACCGGCGACCTCGTCAAGATCACCAACAACCCCTGGACGTTTTCCACCGAGGCGGTGCGCCATGACCTGGGCCTGTCGGGAATCCAGGTCATCAACGACTTCTGCGCGCTGAGCCGCGCCCTGCCGCTGCTGGGGGAAGACGACGTCCGCCTGGTCGGCGCCGCGCGGGCGCGGCCGCACCCGCCGGGCGGCGATGCGACTTACGCCGTGGTCGGGCCGGGCACCGGCCTCGGCGTGGGTTGCCTGGCGGTCCGGCATGGACAGGCGGCGGTGATCGAATCCGAAGGCGGCCATGTCAGCTTCGCGCCGAACGACGGGTACGAGGCCGCCATCTTGGAGCGGCTGGCGGGCCGCTTCGGCCGCGTGTCCGCCGAGCGGCTGATTTCCGGCGCCGGACTGCTTAACTTATATCAGGCAGTGTGTTCCATCGAGGGCGTGCCCGCCGAGCCGGGGTCGCCGGCGGACATCACCGCGCGAGCCGCTGCGGAGCCCGCGGGCCGCTGCGGCCGTGCTGTGGACTTGTTCTGTGAACTACTCGGCAGCTTCGCCGGCGATGTCGCCCTGATGTTCGGTTCCTGGGACGGCGTCTTCCTGGCCGGCGGCGTGGTGCAAAAGATCCTGCCCTGGCTGCTGGCGGGCGGATTCCGCCGGCGCTTCGAGGCGAAAGGCCGGCACCAGTCCCTGATGCAGGCCATCCCGGTGCGCGTGATCCTGCATTCGCACGCGGAATTGCTCGGCGCCGCCGGCACTCTTGGCGCCGCGTTCGGATCCGGCGCGGCCGCCGCCGGTCCCGCCTTGAGCGAGCTGCGGATATGATAGCGTTCACATCGAAAATCAGAGGGGAATCCGGCAGGTGGGCGCGAACGCATCCTGGCGCCAGGAACGGCAGCGGTACCAGCCGTTCTGCTTTGGCGACCTAATAATGAAATATATATGTTAAGTGAAAGTTATTTCATTGGATGTGTATCGTTGATTCAACTAAGGTTTAGCCAGAAATCGGTCCCGCACCCGCCGCACGAAGCAGACGTGCCCGGGCGTCGAGGCGCCTAAAAAATCGACCCAATAGTTGAGTCGTGCCAGCTTGGATGGGAGGAGATAAATGAGCGGCAACAAGAGGCAAACTCGCAGTGTCTTCGTGCACGGTGACTTCGGGGCGCAGGCGCGCCGCACGGCGCTGGCCATCGGTGTCGCGGCGTTCCTGAGCCCGGCCGTTCACGCCCAGTCGGCCCAGGCAAGCGCCCCCGCCGCAACCGATGCCCCCAGCGGGCAGGCGCTGGCGTCTCAAGGCGGCGTGATGGTTGCGCAAGCGGATTCCGGCACTACCGCGGCACCGGCCGATAAATCCACAAGGCTTGGCGAGGTCGTCGTCACCGGGCAGCGCGGCGCCCTCAAGAAGGCGGTGGACCGCAAGAGAGACTCCGACAAGATCAGCGACTCGATCGTCGCCGACGACATGGGCAAGCTCCCCGACAACAGCGTCACCGAGGCGTTGCAGCGCGTCCCGGGTGTGTCGATCAGCCACTTCCCGGCCGGCGGCGACGCCGACCACTTCACCGCCGAAGGCGGCAATACGCTGATCCGCGGCATGAACCAGGTGCAGAGCACGCTCAACGGGCGCGACACCTTCAGCGCCAACGGCGGCCGCGCCCTGAGTTTCGAGGACGTCACGCCGGAACTGATCTCCGGCGTGGATGTGTTCAAGAGCCAGTCGGCGGACCTGATCGAGGGCGGCATCGGCGGCACGGTCGATCTGCGTACCCATATGCCGTTCGACTTCAAGACCGCGACCTATTCGCTTTCGGCGAAGTACAACTACGCCGATCTGGCGGAGCGGGCCCGGCCCGAGGCCTCGGGCATGTTCAGCGACCGCTGGAAGACCGACCTGGGCGAGTTCGGCGCCCTGTTCGACGTCGCCTATTCGGACCTCTACACGCGCTCCCAGAACATCGGCGTGGACCCGTATTATCCGCAGGTCAGTTCGCTCGGCGAAACCTATGTGCCGGGCGGCATCGGCTGGCAGAGCCGCGACTACGATCGCAAGCGCCTCGGTCTTTATGGCGCCTTGCAGTGGAAGCCCAGCAGCAACCTGGAGGCGCATGCCACCTATTTCCGTTCACGGTACGCCAGCGATCAGACCGCGTATCAGGCGTTCACTTCGTTCGGCAACGCCACCGCGCCGGACCCGGCCGCCAGCACCGTCTACAACGGCGCCGGCGCGCTGCTGTATACCTCGGCGCTGAAGACCAAGCCCTGCTCCGATCCGTTCCTCTACGGCGGCGCCAACCATGAGTCCTGCACGGATTCGTCGAGCCAGTACGATCCGGACCTGATCACCAGCGATACGCAGGTGGCGAAGCAGGCCACCGTTACCGCCGACTATTCCGCCGGCATCAAGTGGAACCTGAGCGACGACCTGAGCCTGAAGAGCGATTTCCAGGTGGTCAGGTCGAACGAGAACCTCGCCCAGCTGGACGTGTTCCTGTGGAGCTACGCGCCCTCCATGTCGATCGACCTGCGCGGCGACATCCCCAAGGTATCGTTCGCCAACGCCGGTTACGACTCCACCGACCCGGCCCAGACCGGCTGCACCTACGGTGGCTCCGACGGTGCCGGCTGCGGTTATGGCTGGCAGGCCACCATGGATCACATCGAGCATCACGTCGGCCAGGAAGTGGCGTGGCATACCGACCTCAAGTACGAGCTGAGCGACACCGGCTTTTTCCGCAACGTGCAGGGCGGCATCCGCCTGGCACGCCGCACCGAAACGGACGATTCGTCCAACTTCAACTACCAGGCGCTGGGCGCGGACTACTTCCGCTACTATCAGGCGCCGGCGTACGGCGGCACGGTGGCGACGGGCTACAACAACTATTACCTGAGCTATATCGCCGGTAACCACCTGCGGGTTCCGTCCGGCAGCTATACCACGCTGCCGGCATTCAACAACTTCTTCAAGGGCCAGGCCAATGTGCCGGCGCAGGTCTGGTACGCGGCGCCGGCCCTGGTGGCGCAATATCCGGGGAACATCACCCAGCTGCACCAGCAGCTCGGCGCACCGGGTGACAACACGGCGCCGGTGACCTACCGGCCGTTCGACCAGAGCGACATCACCGAGCACGTCTACTCCGGTTACCTGATGACGCGTTTCGCCGACCGCGAGCACTTCGGCGTGCCGATGGACGGCAATATCGGCGTGCGCGTGGTGTCCACCGACGACGACATCGCCGGCGCCACCCAGCTGCCTTCGGACAGCAATGTGATCCTCACGCCGGGCACTCCGGCGGTGACCTTCCCCGGCGGCTCGCTGCCGAGAACGGCCAGCACCTCGAACCTGCATGCGCTGCCCTCGCTGAACCTGCAGTTCCTGCTGACGCCGCAGACGCACCTGCGTTTCGCCCTGTCGCAGGCGATGAGCCGTCCCACCTTCACGCAGCTCAATCCGGAATCGCAGATCAGCGCCAGCACCGATTCGAGCCATAACTTCGTTGGCTTCACCGGCGGCAATGGCGGTAACCCGGAACTGCGGCCGGAAACTGCCAACCAGGCCGATATCTCCCTGGAGTGGTACGGCGAGAAGGACACGGCGGCGCACGTGGCGGTCTTCTACAAGGATCTGCACAACTACATCAGCACCGGCGTGCACGACGAAACGCTGCCCATCGTCTACCCGGACGGAACGACGAAGCAGTCGACCGTGCTCATCACCGAGCCGTTCAACGCGGCGCGCGCCACGATCCAGGGTGTCGAGTTCGGCGGCCAGAAGTACTTCTCGTCCCTGCCGGCGCCGTTCGACGGCCTGGGCGTCAATGCCAACTTCACCTATCTCGACAGCGGCTCTCCCGACCTGATCGCCATCGATATGGACGCGCGGCCGATCCACAACCTGCCGCTGGAAGGCTTGTCGAAGTACACCATGAACCTGATCGCCATGTACGACAAGGGTCCCTGGTCCGCCCGCCTGGCCTACAACTGGCGCAGCCAGTATCTCATCACCACCACCAACAACGGCACCACCGGCGTTTCCAGCAACGGCTCGACCTACAGCTACGCGCTCCCCATATTCAACCGCAACTACGGGCAGCTCGACGCCTATGTTGCGTACCAGTTCAACCAGCACCTGGTGGTGGCGCTGGAAGGCTCCAACCTGACCGACGCCATGACCCGCACGCTGATGGGCGTGAACGACCAGCAGCACGGCCGCAACTGGTTCATGACCGATCGCCGCCTCGCTGTCAGCATGCGGCTGAATTTCTGATTCGATCAGTGGCTGGTCCGCGCATCGTCGTCTTGCTCCCGGAGATGATGCGCGGTTTTTTTTACTGTGGTTGAAAGCATGAACGAACGGATGGACGCTCTTCCCGTGTTGCCGCGCAGGGCGGCGCTGTCTTGTGCCGCCCTGCTGGTGTTGGTGTCGGTGGTACTTCCCGCCTTCGGCCAGAAAGGCGGCGGCGGGGGACAGCCGCTGCCCTCGGTGCAGCCTCCCGAGGCCGGCGCGAGCGGCAACTATTGGGAAGGCGCCAAAGCCTTGTCCATCGGCTTGCAGTCGAAGCCCGAGCCGGGGAAGCCGGGATCGAACTATCGCTGGGCCAACGTGCAGATCCACGGCGGCGGCTTCGTATCCGGCGTGCTCTATCATCCGGCCAGGCGCGGCCTGGTGTATCTGCGCACCGATGTGGGCGGTGTGTTCCGTTGGGACGCATCCGGCAGCCGCTGGATCGCACTGCTCGATGGCCTCGGCCATGAAAACGATCAGCTGCGCGGCATCGACAGTTTCGCCATCGACCCCGAAAATCCCGCGCTGCTCTACGCCGCCGGCGGTCAATACCTCGGCGCCTGGGCGCAGTCCGCGGCCTTGCTGCGCTCGAACGACCAAGGCGCTACCTGGCAGGCGGTAGCCCTGCCGTTCAAGCTGGGCGGCAATTCCGATGGCCGCTCCACCGGCGAGCGCCTGCAGGTGGATCCGCGCAGGGGATCGAACCTGCTGCTGGGTACCACCCAGGACGGCTTGTGGAAGAGCACGGATTTCGCCAAGAGCTGGACCCGGGTGGACGGTTTTCCGGGCAAGAGTCTCACCCTGGTCCTGTTCGATGCGCGCGATGCCGCGAAGGGCGAGGCGAGTTCCATCGTCTATGCCGGTTCGGCCGAATCCGGCCTGCTGCGCAGCGGCGACGGCGGCGTGAGCTGGGCGCCCGTGGCCGGGCAGCCGGCCGGGCTGATTCCGCGCCACGCCGTGCTGGATGCCGATGGCGCGCTGTACCTCAGCTACGGCGACGGCGTCGGTCCCAACGGCCTGGGCAAGGGCGCGGTGTGGAAGTACGACACCGCCTCGGGCAAATGGAGCGAGGTCACGCCGCTCAAGCCGGGTGCCGACGACAGCTTCGGCTATGGCGGCCTGGCGCTGGACGCGGCGCATCCGGGCACGCTGCTGGTGGCGACGCTGGACCGCTGGGGTCGCGGCGACGAGGTCTTTCGCAGCACCGACGGCGGCGGGCACTGGAACGCGCTCGGCGCCAAGGCGCGCTACGACACCACCGCCGCGCCCTGGGTCGTGTCCTACAGCAATGGGGCCGTCACCCGCATGGGCCACTGGATGGATGCGGTCGCCATCAATCCATTCGATGCCGACGAGGCGATCTACGGCACCGGCTACGGCATCTGGCGCAGCAGGAACCTGAGCGCGGCGGACAGCGGCGGCCCGACCGAATGGGTGTTCAGCGACGAGGGGCTGGAGGAGGTGGCGGTGCTGGAACTGGCCAGCCCTTCCAGGGGCGCGCCGCTGCTCAGCGCGCTCGGCGACATCGGCGGCTTCCGGCACGACCGGCTCGACGCTTCCGATCCGGCCTATTTCAAGCCCAACGGCGCGAACAACCGCGGCCTGGATTTCGCCGAGGCCAATCCCGACGTGATGGTGCGCACCGCCGATCAGGCCCCCGCGCACGGCTATCGTTCGGCGGATGGCGGCGCGACCTGGTCGGCCTTCGCCGCCGCTCCGCCGACGGCGGCCGCGGTGGGCGCGAAAGGCGGGCGGATCGCAGTGTCCGCCGATGCCTCGCACATCGTATGGATTCCGGAAAAATCGCCGCCCTACCAATCCGCCGACAACGGTCAGACCTGGAGCAGGAGCAGCGGGCCGTTCCAGATCACCGATTCGCTGCTGCCGGTGGCCGATCGCGTCAATCCCGCCAAGCTCTATGTCCAGGATTTCAGCAACGGCGTGATCTACAACAGCGGCGATGGCGGCGCCAGCTTCGTTCCGGTGCGCCGCCTTCCCGACAGCTGCACGGCGATGCGGGCGGTCCCCGGGCACGAAGGGGACTTGTGGGTGCCGGCCGCGTGGAACGGGCTGTTGCGCTCGACCGATTCCGGCGCCAACTTCGACCAGGTGAAGAACGTGCAGCGGGCCTACGCCATCGGTTTCGGCAAGGCCGCTCCGAAAAAGACCTATCCCGCCATCTACATCTGGGGCGTGGTGAACGACGTCGAGGGCATTTTCCGCTCCGATGACGAAGGCCATAAATGGATCCGCATCAACGACGATGCGCACCGCTTCACGTTCATCAGCGTCATTGCCGGCGATCCGCGCATCTACGGGCGCGTCTACCTCGGCACCAACGGCCGCGGCATCGTCTACGGCGACCTCAACAACGCAGAGGCTCATTGAGATGAACCGGCGCCGTACTGTCCGCCGCCAGGGCGGGACCTTGACGCGGATGCTGCGGAACCTCGGCCTCGCCGCGCTGGCGCTAGCCTGCGCTCCGTGCCGTGCCGATCTGCAATTGCCGCTGCTGTTTGCCGACGGCATGGTGTTGCAGCGCGGGCAGCCGATCCATGTCTGGGGCTGGGCAAGCCCCGGCAAGCCGGTGAAGCTGCGGCTCGACGGCCGTTCCGTGACCGCCATCGCCGCGGCCTCGGGCCGCTGGGATGCGGCGCTGCCGCAGCATGCCGCCGGAGGGCCCTACCGGCTCTCGATCGAGGGCGACGGCAAGGCCCTGGTATTCCGGGACGTGCTGGTCGGCGATGTCTGGATCTGTTCCGGGCAGTCGAACATGGAGTTCAGCCTTATCAACGCCGACGGCGCCGACACGGCGATCGCCGGCGCCAGGGATCCCTGGATCCGCCACTTCAAGGTGCCGAAGTCCTGGGCGGAGGCTCCCGAGCAACGGCTGGCCGGCGGCAGCTGGGTCGCGGCATCGCCGCAAACGGCCGGCGATTTCACCGCGGTGGGATATTTCTTCGCCCGCGAGTTGCGCCAGCGGGTCCGCGTGCCCATCGGCCTGATCAACACCACCTGGGGCGGCAGCTCGATCGAGGCCTGGATGGACAGCGCTTCACTGGGTCTCGATGCGGCCACCATCAAAGGCCAGCTGCGGCAGAGGGAAGTGGAGGGCGAGCGCCGGCTGGCCGAGACGCGCGCACGCCTGTCGCGGTGGCCGGACTGGCAGGGTGGCGTTGCCAATGGTCCGGCGCAGTGGGCGGAGCCGGATCTGGACGAGTCCGCCTGGGCGGAGATCCCGGTGGCCAGCCGCTGGGAGGAGTCCGGCTACTACGGCATGGACGGCTTCGCCTGGTATCGCACGAGCTTCGAGCTGTCGGCGGCGGAAGCCGCGCAGGGCGTCGCGCTCGGCCTGGGCATGATCGACGATTCCGACCAGTCCTGGGTCAATGGACATCTCGTAGGCGGCATGCACCTGGCCTGGAACAAGCCGCGCCTGTACAAGGTCGGCGCGGAGCTGCTGCATGCCGGCAGGAACGTCATTGCCATCCGCGTCGAGGACGTGGGCGGCGGCGGCGGCCTCTACGGCGCGGCGGAGCAGCGCTTCGTCGAGACCGTGGGCGGAGTCCGGCGGCCGCTTGCCGGCAGCTGGAAGTTCCGGCCGGAGCAGGTGACGCTGAAGCTGGACGATGACCAGAACCAGTATCCGTCGGCGCTGTACAACAAGATGATCCACCCCCTGCTGCCGTACCCGATCAAGGGCGTGATCTGGTACCAGGGAGAGACCAATGCGCAAGGCCAGTCCGCCTATCAATACCGTGAACGCTTCGCCGGCATGATCCGCAGCTGGCGCGGCGGCTGGTCGCAGGGAAATTTTCCGTTCCTGTGGGTACAGCTGCCCAACTTCGTTTCGGGGGAGGACACAGCTACGACCAGTCCATGGGCGGTGTTGCGCGAGTCGCAAGCGGCCGCTTTGTCGCTACCGGAGACGGCTCAGGCCGTCACCATCGACTTAGGCGATCCCGGCGATATTCATCCGCGTAACAAACGGGATGTGGGACGTCGGCTGGCACTGGCCGCCCTGCATGTGGCGTATGGAAGGAATCTGATTTACTCGGGACCTACCTATGGCGGCATCCGCTTTGCAGGCGCCAAAGCGATCGTCTCTTTCGAGCATCAAGGTGGCGGGCTCGCCGCCCGGGGCGGCGGCAGTATCGTTCAAGGTTTCAGCATCGCTGGCGCCGACCACCACTTCGTGGCCGCCCATGCCCTCATCAAGGGCGACGCCGTCAGCGTATGGAGCGAAGCGGTTGCGCAGCCAATCGCGGTGACCTACGCCTGGTCCGAGAATCCCGAAGTCGCCAACCTCATCAACGTGGAAGGCCTTCCTGCGTCGCCATTCAGGACTGACGTTCAACTTGGTTGCCCGATGCCGCTCGCTCCTGCAGGCACCAGCGAGTGCGTCGCGTCGCAAGAAGCTGCAAATGTGGCGGAAGTCGGGTCGGTCGAGAAGCACCATTGAAGCGCAGGGCAATGGTATTGCGCAGGCGCTGTACCGTTGCTCTGATGCTTGACGTATTTGTGGGATGAATAACGTGCTGCACTGGATCTACAGAGCGATGTTGTTACCTGCCGTACTAGCCACCGTTGCCGCCGCCGCCGCGCCGACACGGGAAGTCGCTCCGACGCCGCCGATGGGTTGGAACAGCTGGGATGCTTTCGGCTTCACCATCGACGAGGCCAATTTCAAGGCAAACGCAGCGGAACTCGCCAAGTTGCGCGCCTACGGCTGGACTTATGCGGTGATTGACGAAGGCTGGTACATGGGCAATCCCTTCGGTGACAAGCTCCAGAATCGAAGGTATTTCCTGGATGAGCACGGGCTGCTGATTCCCGCGCCGGGGCGTTTCCCCTCGTCAGTCAACGGGCAAGGATTCAAACCTCTGGCCGCGTGGATGCACGCGCGGGGGCTGAAGTTCGGCATCCACATCGTTCGCGGCATCCCCAGGCAAGCTGTCGACGCAAATCTGTCTATCGCCGGATCGTCGTTCCGGGCGGCTGACGCTGCCGATACCGCCGATACCTGTAGTTGGGACGATGGCACCTATGGCATCCGCGACAGCCCGGCCGGACAGGCCTACTATGACGCCATGCTGGCGCAGTACGCGCGCTGGGGCCTGGACTTTCTCAAGGTTGATTGCATTGCGGATCATCCCTACAAGCCGAGCGAAATTCGCCAGATCGCGGCGGCTATCGAGAAGACGGGTCGGCCGATCGTGCTCAGCTTGTCGCCAGGGCCGACCCATCCGTCGCATGCCGGCGAGATTCGGAAATACGGCCAAATGTGGCGGATTTCCAATGACGTCTGGGATGGCTGGAGTTTTGTACATGACCATCCGGAAGACGATTTCCCCATGGGGGTGCGGGATATTTTCGACCACCTGGCCGCTTGGACAGGACAAGCCGGCGACGGTCGCTGGCCCGATGCAGACATGCTGCCTTTCGGCATGCTGGCACCGCATCCCGGTTTGGGCGAAGCGCGAAAATCCCGCCTGACGCTGGAAGAACAGCGCACCCACTTGACCTTACTGGCCATCGCCCGCTCGCCCCTGATTCTTGGAGCCAATCTCACGGAACTGGACGGCGCCACGCGGACACTGATCACCAACAGGCAAGTTGTCGCCGTCGATCAGACGGGGCGCGATAGCCATCCGGTTGGCGATTTGCCGCCCGGATTCGAAAATGTGCGCGTATGGATCGCTTCCGGTAAAGCTGGCCCGCGGCAGTCACGCTTTCTCGCTGTCTTCAATCTTGATGACAAGCCGGCATCACTGGAGGCGACGTGGGAAAAATGGGGCCTGACTCCCGGTCGTCATGCCGCCCACAACCTTTGGGACGGTCACCGGCTGGCCGCAGCCGACAGCCTGAAGTTGATCTTGCCCGCACATGGATGTGCTCTGTATGCGGTGGAGTGATCACTTGGCCGGAACCCGACAATTGGCATTGCCCTTTGTAAGCTATTGTCGAGGAGCCTCCAACGTCATGCGGCCGTTGTCGAAGCCCAAGGGACGGGATGCCTTTCACAGTATGCAAAGTCGGCGCTGATGCAAGACAAGAACGTTCCAACGGCCGATCAGGTGGTGGCACGATCCGCCGCTATCCGCCTGGGCATCGTCGGCGTCGGCAAGATCGTCCGGGACCAGCATCTGCCGGCGATCCATGCCCATCCGGGTTTTGTGCTGAAGGCGTCGGCCAGTCCGCGGTCGAGGATCGAGGGCATCGCCAACTTCACCACGGTCGAGGCGATGCTGGCCGGCGCCGAGCTCGATGCGGTGGCGGTGTGCACGCCGCCGCAGGTGCGCTGCCAGGCCGCCCGCGCCGCGCTGGCGGCGGGCAAGCACGTGCTGCTGGAAAAGCCGCCCTGCCTGACCACGGCGGAGCTGTCGCAACTGGAGTGCTTCGCCCGCGACCAGGGCCGCACCCTGTTCCAGACCTGGCATTCACGCTATGCGCCCGGCGTGGCGCCGGCTGGCGACTGGCTGCGCGGGCGTTCCATCCGCGGCGTGCGGATCGAGTGGAAGGAGGATGTACGCCGCTGGCACCCCGGCCAGACCTGGATCTGGCAGCCGGGCGGACTGGGCGTGTTCGATCCCGGCATCAACGCCTTGTCGATCCTGACCGCGATCCTGGACGAGCCGCTGCACATGCATTCGGCGCAGCTGCTGTTCCCCGCCAACTGCCAGGCTCCGATCGCCGCGGAACTGCTGCTCGGCGCCAACGGCATCGCGGCGATCGAAGCCTCGTTCGATTTCCGCCAGACCGGACCGCAGACCTGGGACATCAGCGTGACCGCCGCTTCTGGCGAGGTGCTGAAATTGTCGCGAGGTGGTTCACGGCTGGAAGTCGACGGGCAGGTCGTGGTAGATCTGCCCGAGCGTGAGTACGCCGCCATCTACGAGCGCTTCGCCGGCCTGATCGCGGCGGGCGAGAGCGAAGTCGATGCCCGGCCGTTCCAGCTGGTGGCCGATGCCTTTCTGATCGCCGCGCGCGGCGTGACCGAGCCGTTCCATGATGAGCCGGTTGCGTCTTAGGCCCGGCCTTGCCCCTGCGGGGCGAACCCGGAACCGGCGAGGCTGTCCAATGCCCTGTCGCGCTGTCCGCAACGGAGGTCGCCATGTACCGGGAATTGCTGCTCGCCCTTGGTCTGATGCCGTGCCTTGCGATGGCAGCGGCGCCCGAGGCGCAAGCCCGGGCCGATGGGACTCCACCCGCTGCCGCTACGAGTCCCGGACAGGATCGGGATGCCGCCGCTGCCCATTGCCCGCAACGCACCGATGGGAGGCTTGCGCGTGGCAAGGGCGCCTGCTTCAGCAACCTGGGCAGCAGCTACGACGCCGGGCAGCTCGACTCCACCGGCGCCAGCAATCCCGCGGATGCCCTGCATCTGCTGGACCCTTCGGTCACCATCCGCAGATAAGCCGCTCCGTTCGGATCAAGCCCGGCCGGTCGATCCGCCTGGGGCGGATCGGTTTGCGCAGTCGATGGAGCCGATAGTGCCGGAGCTCCGTTTCCATATCGCAAGCCGGCAAGATTTCATTGGCACATTCCATTTGGCCCCAATAAGGTGCATCGTTCGACCATCCGATAACCAAAACCGATTCATGCGCCGGATCGCCATCGCAGCTTCGAGATTCCCTCCATTACCATTCCCGGCCGCAGCGGTGGCCGCGGTGCTGTTGCTGGCGACGCTGCCTTGTTCCGTGGCCGCCGAACCGCTGGCCTTGCTCGACCGCAACGGCAGCTATGTCGCGGTCGAGGCCTACGCGCCCAACATCGTCCGCGTCACCATCAGCCAGGACAAGGATCTCGCGCTTGCGCCTCCGGGTTACGGCTTCGTCGGCGCCGTCGACGGCAAGGACTGGAAGCATAAGCCCACCCCGTCCGGCGACGTGTTCGAGTCCGGCGCCCTGTCGCTGGTGGTCGCAGCCCAGCCCTGGCCCGGCCCGCCGAGCCAGATGGACCGCTACTTCGCGCCTGCGCTGCCGCCGGTCGCGCTGAGCGTAGGCAGGCCCGGTGCAGCGCCGTTCCTGCGGATGACTGGTTGGGAGATGGCGCCGCATGCGGTGAGCGGTGAAAACACCTATCGCGCCGGCGCCAGCTTCGCCGCGCCGGCAGATGAGCACTACTACGGTCTGGGCCAGAACCAAGAAGGCACGCTGGACTACCGCGGCCGCACCGTGGAGTGCAAGCACAACTATGACGCGCCGGCGGGCGAGACCGTGTGCGTGCCGTTCCTGGTCACCAACAAGGGTTATGGCCTGGTCTGGGACAATCCTTCCGCAACGCAGGTCTCAGCCGGTCTGCACGGCAGCACCGTGTGGCGCTCCAACGTCGGCGAGCGCGTTTCCTACTTCGTCATCGCCGGGGCCAGCACCGACGAGATCTACGCCGGCTACCGCCGGCTCACCGGGGTCACGCCGCTGCCGCCCAAGGCCGCTTTCGGCTATATCCAGAGCAGGGCGCGTTACGAGAACCAGAAGCAGGTGCTCGACATCGCGGCGGGTTATCGCCAGCGCGGCTATCCGCTCGACATCATGGTTGTCGACTGGTTCTACTGGACCCGCATGGGTCAGCTCGACATCAATCCCGTCGACTTCCCCGATCCTGCGGCGATGAACCGCAAGCTGCACGACGAAGGGGTGCGCAGCATCATCAGCGTCTGGCCGCGCTTCGAGAAGGAGTCGCGCTACTTCAACATGCTCGCCGCCAAGGGCTGGCTGCTCAAGGACGCCGAGGGCAAGCCGGTAGACGGCCTGGCCATCCGCAGCGACCGCGCCGGGGCGCTGATCGACAGCACCAATCCGCAGGCGCGCGAGTGGTACTGGGACCAGATCCGCGACAACATCGCCTCGCAGGGATTCGACTGGTTCTGGCTGGACGAAACCGAGCCCGACCTGGTGCCGGACGGCTATTTCTACAGCATCGGTTCGGGCGACCGCTATCACAACCTGTTCCCTCTGGTGCACACCCAGGGCGTGGCGGAAGGCTCGCGCCGCGACCGTCCGGACAAGCGCAACCTGATCCTGGCGCGCGCCGCCTACCTCGGCTCGCAGCGCTACGGCAGCCTGTTCTGGTCCTCGGACATCAACCCCACCTGGGAAGCGCTCAGGCGCCAGGTCCCCACCGGACTGGACTTCACCGCCAGCGGACTGGCCTATTGGGGCAACGACATCGGCGGCTGGCAGTGGCTGCCGCAGCAGCACACACCGGAGCGCAAGCCGCTGCTCGATCCGGCCGATGCGCGGGAGGTGGTAGGCCACAACGACGACTACCCCGAGCTGGTCACCCGCTGGTACGAGTACGGCACCTTCACGCCCACCCTGCGCGCCCACGGCATGCGCAACGGCACCGAGGTGTGGGCCTACGGCAGGCAGGCGGAAGCGGTGATCGGCAAGTACCTGAAACTGCGCTACACGCTGATGCCCTACCTGTATTCCCTGGGCCGGCATACCTACGACAGCGGCGCGCCGTTCATGCGTGCGCTGTTCATGGATTTCCCGGACGATCCCAAGGTCGCCAACCTCGGCGACGAGTACATGTTCGGCCCGGCGTTCCTGGTGGCGCCGGTCACCGAGCAGGGCGTGGAGAGCCGGCAGGTGTACCTGCCCGCCGGCAGCGACTGGTACAACTACTGGACCAACGAGAAATTCGCCGGCGGCCAGACCGTCACCGTGGCGGCGCCGATCGACGTCATTCCGCTGTTCGTGCGCGCCGGTTCCATCATCCCGATGGGCGTAGATATTCCCAGCACCGCCACCGCGCAGGCGCTCAAGGAGATCCGCGTCTATCCGGGCCGCGATACGGAGTTCGCGCTCTACGACGACGACGGTGTTTCCTACGACTACGAGAAGGGCGGTGGCCGCACCACCCGCCTGCGCTGGGACGAGCAGGCTCGCCAGTTCAGCGCCGCGGGAGACAAGGCCGCGACGCTCCAGCCGCTGGTGAAGATCGTGCGCCCAGGTGGTAGCTGAGGATCATCTTTCCGGTATCGAAAACCGGATATTTTTTATTGGAAGCATATCGGAACTTCCATTAAGGTGATCCCAGCCCTGCCGGCACCGCTGCGCGTCGCCGTAAAACATCAACAGGGCACCGAGCGAGGGCGCGGGCCGGGAGAGTTCCGGCGACGCGCGAACATCACGGCGTATCGATCGAGAGGGAGCGTACAGGACAAATGCGCGGAAGCATTCAGCGACTGAGCCTGCGCGGGCATGTCCCGCATTCCAGCCCGCGCCGGGCGCGCGGCTTGCTGCCTCGCGCCGCGGCAGCGCTGTGCCTGTGCGCCGGCTTGCTGGCCGGTGCCGCGGCGGCTGAAGGCACGACAGAACTGCCGCGCATGGTGCACAAGGACGGCCGCCACGCTCTGCTGGTCGACGGCCAGCCGTTCCTGATCCTGGGCGACCAGGTCAACAATTCCAGCAACTGGCCGGCGATGCTGCCCAAGGTGTGGCCGGCAGTCGAGCAGATGCACGCCAACACGGTGGAAATCCCGGTGGCCTGGGAGCAGGTCGAAGCGGAGGAAGGCAAGTTCGACTTCTCTTATCTCGACACCCTGCTCAGCCAGGCGCGCGAGCACCAGGTGCGGCTGGTGCTGTTGTGGTTCGCCACCTGGAAAAACAACGGACCGAGCTACGCGCCGGAGTGGGTCAAGCTCGACAACCGGCGCTTTCCGCGTGTGGTCAACGCCAAAGGCGAGGTACGCGGTTCGCTGTCGCCGATGTTCGCGCAGACGCTGGAGGCGGACCGCAAGGCCTTCGTCGCCCTGATGCGGCACCTGCGGCAGGTCGATCCGCAGCGCACCGTGATCATGGTGCAGGTGGAGAACGAAAGCGGCACCTATGGCGCAGTGCGTGACCATTCGCCCACGGCGGAGCAAGCCTTCCAGGGGCCGGTGCCGGACGCCCTGCTCAAGGCGCTGAACAAGAAGGGCGGAACCTGGCGCCAGGTGTTCGGCAAGAATGCCGACGAGTTCTTTCATGCCTGGCACGTGGCGCACTACATCGATCAGGTGGCGGCGGCCGGCAAGGCCGAATACCCGATTCCGCTGTACGTCAACGCCGCACTGCGCGATCCCTTCAAGTACCAGGACCCGTTCACGTATTCCAGCGGTGGCCCGACTTGGAATGTGCTCGATATTTGGAAGGCAGCTGCACCATCGATCGACGTGATCGGCCCGGATATTTATATGTATGACACGGCCAGCATCCGGCGCACGCTGGAGCAATACAGCCGTCCGGACAATGCACTGTTCGTTCCGGAGACGGCGAACAAGCCGGACAGCGCACGCTACTTCTTCGACATCGTCGGCCGGCGCGCCATCGGCTATACGCCGTTTGGCATGGATTTCACCGGCTATGCCAACCATCCCCTGGGCGCGGCGAAAGTCGATGCCGCCACCATCGAGCCGTTCGCGCTCAACTACCAGATCGTCGGGCCGATGGCGGGCGAAATCGCCAGGCTGGGCTTCGAAGGCCGGCTCTGGGGTGCCGGCGAGCCGGACCACGAGCATGCGCAGACCCTGGACCTCGGTGCCTGGAAGGTCAGGCTGTCCTACGGCTTTCCACAATTCAACGGCGGCGACCAGGCGCCCGGCAACATCCCGCCATCGGGCGGAGCATTCATCGCACAGCTGGGGCCGGACGAATACCTGGTGACTGGCGTCCACGTCCGCGTCAACTTCTCACCGGCGGACGGACGGAAGAACTGGATGATGGCGCGTGTCGAGGAAGGCTACTACGACAAGGGCGAATGGAAATTCGTCCGCCTGTGGAATGGCGACCAGACCGACTGGGGTCTCAACTTCACATCGCTGCCCCAGGTGCTGCGGGTCAAGCTTGCCTCCTACTGATTGAAAGAACCAACGAAGAACATCGATGAAGCGACTGTGGTTCACAGTGGGATTGATGGCAGCGTTGCTGCCGGGGCTGTTGTGCGCACAAGCGCCAGCGCCGGATGGTGCGGCGATCGAGCAGCGCGTAGACCGCTTGCTGGCGAAACTGAGCACTGCGCAGAAGGTCGATCTGGTCGGCGGCAGTGAAGGCTTCTACGTGCGGGCGATACCGGAAATCGATTTGCCCAAGCTGAAGATGTCGGACGGGCCGGTGGGTGTGCGCGTCGACGGTCCCGGCACCGCCTATGCGGCCGGCATCGCCCTTGCGGCCGCCTGGGACCCCGCGCTGGCGCAGCGCACCGGCGCTGCGTTCGGCGACGATGCGCGGGCGCGCGGCGTCCATTTCCTGCTCGGGCCGGGGGTGAACCTGTACCGGGCGCCGATGAACGGACGCAACATGGAGTACTACGGCGAGGACCCCTACCTGGCCGCGCGCACCGTGGTCGGCTTCATCGAGGGCTTGCAGGGCCGGGGCGTGGTCGCCACGGTCAAGCACTTCGCCGCCAACAACTCGGAATACGACCGCCGCAACCTCAACTCCATCATCGACGAGCGCACCCTGCGCGAGCTGTATCTGCCGGCCTTCGAGGCGGCGGTGAAGGAGGCGCACAGCGGCGCGGTGATGAGCAGCTACAACCTGGTCAATGGCGACTACACCGCCGAGAGCCATCATCTCGGTACCGACATCCTCAAGCGCGAATGGGGTTTCGACGGCATTTTCATGTCGGACTGGGAGGCGGCCTACGACGGCATCAAGGCCGCCAACGCCGGCCTGGACCTGGAGATGCCCGAGGGCAAGGCGATGAGTCCCGCCACGCTGCTCGCCGCCCTGAACAGCGGGCAGCTGAGCACCGCGACGCTGGACGACAAGGTGCGCCGCATCCTGCGTACGGCCGTCCGCTTCGGCTTCCTCGATCGCGAGCAACAAGATTTGAGCCTGCCGCGCTACAGCCAGAGCGGGCGCACCACCGCGCTGGAAACCGCGCGCGAAAGCATAGTGTTGCTGAAGAACGACGGCGCCACCCTGCCGCTGGATCCGGCCAGGCTGCGCACGCTGGCGGTGATCGGCCCCAATGCCTATCCGGCGGTGGCCAGCGCCGGTGGCAGCTCGCACGTCGAGGCCTACGCGCCGGTCAGCGTCCTCACCGGCATCAGCGACGCGCTCGGCGAACGCGTGCGGGTGCTGTATGCGCGCGGCCTGCCGTCCGCCGCCGAAGTGTTCAAGCAGACCCGCTTCCAGACCGCCGACGGCCAGCCTGGCCTGCTGTACGAGACCTTAGCCAATGCCGAGTTCCAGGGCAAGCCGCGTTCCAGCGAGGTGGTGGCGCGCGTTGACCAGTGGAAACCGGAGCTGTGGACCCCCTCGGCCACCGAGCGCAGCAGCATGCGCTGGAGCGGGCGTTACGTGCCGGAGCGCAGCGGCGACTACCTGTTCCTCACCGCCGCCGCCAGCTTCGACACCTACAAGCTGCTGGTCGACGGCAAGACCGTGATCGAGCAGCCGCACCGCGAAGGCCAGGCACCGCTCTACGCCACGCTGAGCCTCACCGCCGGCAAAGCGGTGTCGATCGAGCTGGACTACCGGCCGGACGTGAGTTACTCGCGCATCGGCCTGGGCATCGAGTCGGTCGAGGACCTGGTCGCGCCGGAGGCGAAGACGATCGCGGCGCAGGCCGACGCGGCGGTGGTGGCGGTGGGCTTCGATCCGACTTCGGAGAGCGAGGCCTACGACCGCACCTTCAGCCTGCCCTGGGGCCAGGAAGCGCTGATCCAGGCGGTTGCCGCCGCCAATCGCAAGACCATCGTCAGCGTCACCTCGGGCGGCGACTACGCCACCGAGCACTGGCTCGGCCAGGTGCCGGCGTTGCTGCAGAACTGGTACCCGGGCCAGGAGGGCGGGCGCGCCCTGGCCGAGATCCTGTTCGGCAAGCGCTCGCCCGAGGGCAAGCTGCCGATCAGCTTCGAGCGCCGCTGGGAGGACAATCCGGTGCACGACTGGTACTACGCGCCGCCGCACGCCGAAGGCGAGAAGCCGCAGGTGCGTTACGGCGAGGGTGTATTTCTCGGCTACCGCTGGTACACCAGCCAGGACCAGGTGCAGCCCTTGTTCCCGTTCGGCCATGGCCTGAGCTACAGCCGCTTCAGCTTCAGCCGGCTCAAGCTGCCGCGGCAGGCTTCCGCCAGCGCCGGCGTCGATGTGTCGTTCGACCTGGCCAATACCGGTACCGTCACCGCGGCCGAGGTGGCACAGCTCTACGTCGGCGATCCCTCGGCCAGCGTGTCGCGCCCGGCCAGGGAGCTGAAGGCGTTCCGCAAGCTGCGGCTGGCGCCGGGGCAGACGCAGCATGTGACACTGCACCTGGATCGGCGCGCCTTCGCCTGGTACAGCCCGGACAAGCAGGACTGGACGGTCGATCCGGGGCGCTTCCGCATCTACATCGGCAATTCCTCGGCGCAGACGCCGCTGGCGGCCGACATCGACGTGGCTCCCTGAGCCGCTTCGCCTCACTGGTAACAGCCAGTATCGAGTCGACTCACCCCCTCTCCGCCAGCGAGAGGGGGTGAGCGGGACAGCAGGCCGCGCTCAGTCGGCGTTGAAGTTGCCCTCGATCCAGGCCCAGCCATTGCCCCGGGTGATTTCCAAGCCGGATTCGATCACGTCCAGGTACATGGACTTGTTGAAGTAGCCGCTGCCGCTGCGATTGGATTGCAGCCAGTTGTAGAAGGTCATCATGTCGATGTTGAGCGAGCCGCCGGTGGGCAGATTGCCCTGTCCGGCGGTGCCGCGCGGGATGAAGGTGTAGACGTAATAGCCGGCCGCCGAGTTGTAGCCCTCCCACAGGTCGAAGCTGTAGCCGCCGGTGCTCAGTACATTGGTGCCGGTCTGGGAGCCGATCGGCCAGGAATCGTTGCCGGCCCAGACCATGACTTCGAGCTGCGGCGTGGACTTGGCGTTGTCCCAGCGCAGGAACATGTCGTAGGCGAAATCGCCGGCCATGTTGCTGCCGCCGGAGCTGTAGTAAAACGTGCAGGGAATCGAATGAGTCGCCGAAAGCTGCTTCGGGAACAGCGTGTCGCCGGTGGGGTTCCAGCCGTAGTGCCAGCCGCGGATCGCCGCGGGGTAGCCGTACAGCGAGTAGCTGCTGAAGTCGTACCAGACGGTGAAATTCGGCAGGCTGCCGGACCCGAAGCTGATGTTGATGGAGCTGCTGTTGAAGTTATTGTCCCAGGCGAATTGCGTGCCGTAGTTCTGCTCGGCGCCGGCGTGGGCGGCGGAAGAAAGCGTGATCAGACCGGTTGCGGCCAGGGCGGTGGCGAGCCGGGTCCACTTCGCGCTAGTTTTCATGTTTACTCCTCCATGTCGTATCTGCTTGTTATTCAAAAAACCCGGTTCGCGCGGCTGCGCGAGCCGGGAGTGCCGTGACCGGCAAGGCTGGACGGCCGCCACCTCGCGACCGCCGTGCCAGGATCGTTCCGCGTCACGGCACCCCGCGAAACTAGGGAAGTTCGCGGGACGGGAAACCATTGGTATTGATGGCGCAAGCCAGCGGGCCTGCGCGGCGCAGGCGTGACGGCCTTGCGCTCCCGCATCGCCGTTCCGGATGCGGTGGCGATGCCGCGTGTCCTCCTTGGCGTCGATGGCGCGGCGGAACAGGGCAAAGGCAACGATGGGCGCCGCCCGTTCCGTCACTCCAGTCTTCCCTAGATTCTTGTGCGTGCAACGCGTCCTTCTATATGAGGACTGGAATCACCTTAGGGGAATTTCCGGTACGCGACCAATGAAAAAAGTCCCGTACGGGATACGCAAAACATCATTCTATCGGTATGGCATCAAAGCTCGATGTAAAGCAAACTTGACATTGCCGGCGTAGCCTGAGAAGGTAAAGCATCCTTTACACGTACAGGTTGGAGGTGCGCCATGCATTCCGAAGGCAGACTGATTCTGGCCGCCTGGATGCGTCAATTTGGGCTTGTGCTGTGGATGTACCTGGCCACGCTTGCGCTTGCGGTGCACGCCTTGTCAGCGGCTGGCCCTGGTACAGCAAGGACGCTGATGATTTTGGCGCCTATCGTTCCCGGGCTCGCGCTCATCTGGTTGAGCGTGCGGACATACCGGCGTTCCGACGAATTCATCCGGCTCCGAATTCTGCAAGCCGCATCTCTGGCGGCTGTCGTCATGGCTGTGTTTGCGCTGGTCTACTTTTTCCTGGAACTCCTCGGGTTCCCGCGACTGAGTACAGCATGGATCTCGAACATCGGCTGGGCCGTATTCGTGACGCAAATCATCAGGTTGATCGCAAGTAAACAGTGAGAAATGTCATTCCGGAGTTGCGGTCCGAACGCAGTTGGACCCAAAGCGAACTCGCGCGGCAGTTGAAGGTTTCGCGCCAGACCATTAACGCCATCGAGACCGGCCGCTATGACCCGAGCCTGCCACTGGCGTTCGCGATTGCGAAGCTCTTCAAGATGCGCATCGAAGATATCTTCCAGATCTGACTTTCACCGAGATGCGATCCGGCCATCCTGGCTGAAAGAGATTGATGGGCGTGCCTAGTGCGAGTCGCGCGGCAC
>FTAG01002185.1_pt1 | contig 36350 bp, 22 predicted proteins | sample 1638911 | NCBI WGS metagenome assembly FTAG01 (sample SAMEA3914813, study PRJEB12502) | metagenome | biome: forest; material: soil | place: Canada | collected 2011-07-07 | depth 0.3 m
ACGGCGCGATAGTGCGCCGGATCGTATCGACCGGCAGGAAGCGGCTCATCCGCGCGCAACGCGGTCATTTCAAGCTCAAAGGCTTCGAGCAGGGCTTTGTCCCTGAGCCCGGCTTTGTTCTTCAGGACATCAGTGTTCTTGTAGGCGTACGGATCTTCGAAGGCGTCGTATCCGCCACTCACTTTCGCTTTCCGGCCTCCGCATAAGTCCGGAGAACCTCGGCGCGCCGCTCTTCAGCTGAAAGTTCCGAGCGATTCAGTTGATCCAGCCGGCGCCGGCTGTCGGTGTTGAGCTTCAGCCCTTCGACCGCGGTAATCGCAGCGAACGCATGCGACCCGAGCACTCGTGCTTCTGGTGTGCTGGATTTCTTGGGCGAGTTTGACATGGGCCCACATTACATCAGCCGCCCGGTGAAGGCACGAGCAGATGGCTAGGCCGAAGCTACGACCCGCCCGTCGCCTAGAAAGCCACCGCGTCGCTGTTGTTGCGGTTGTGCGAGGCCGCCTGCAGCACGCCGGTCCTGGGATCGCGCGAGATGGCCACCCACTTGCCTTCGCCGCCCAGCCGGGCCTCGTCCAGCGACACCTCGCGCCAGGCGTAGCCGGTGGCGTCCAGCAGCTTCGGATCGAAGCGGCCTTCGGGCACGGTGACGGTGATCTCGCCGGTCGCCATGTCGGTCGAGGGCAGGTAGAAGTCGGCGGTGTTGATCGCCTCCTCCACGCTCATCCCGAAGCGCGTGACGTTGAGCAGGCCTTGGAAGGTGCGCTGGTGCAGGCCCGCGCCCATGGAGGCGAAGGCCAGCACCGGCTCGCCGTCCTTGAACAGCAGGCCCGTCTCGGTCGGAGCCGGAAGGCGCGATCCCGGCGGCGTGCGCGCCAGCAGCGCCTGCTGGTAGGAGGCCGGATCGCCGATCGGGATCCCGCCCACGGTGATGGCGGTCTTGCCCCAGATCACGCAGTTGATGGAATGGGTGATGGCCGCCATGTTGCCCTCGGCGTCGATGGCGACCACGTCGTCGGAGTGCATCGGCGTGGTGCGCTTCCAGCGCGCCAGGGGCGAGCCGTCCTTGATCTGCGCCCACAGCGTTTCGGCGTGGGCGCGGGTGATGCGGGCCTCCGGCGAGAAATCGATCCCGGGGAACATCGCCTCCAGCCCTTCGGGCGGGATGAACATCAGGTTCATCAGCAGCGAGATGTCGAGCGCCGTCTTCAGCGCCGCGGCCGACTGGGTCCAGTGCGGTCCGGACGACAGGCCGGACACGTCGGCCAGGTTCTGCGCCTCGATCAGGGCGACGCCGCCGGCGTTGGGCCAGGGCGAGGTGGCGATGGAATAGCCGCCGCCGATGTCGCCGCGGATCGCCTCGTCCCACATCACCTCGTAGCCCTTGAGGTCCTCCAGCGTCATCCGGCCGCCGTCGGCCGACAGGGCGGCGATCAGCGTCTCGCCCCAGGGGCCGCCGTACATGTAGTCGGCGCCGTGCGCCGCCACCTGGCGCAGGGTCTCGGCCAGGCTGGCCTGGCGGAAGACCTCGCCGACGCCGTAACGCGATCCGTCCGGCTTCAGGAACGTCTGCTTGGTTTCGGCCAGCCGGTGCAGGTCCGGCTCCCGGAAACGGAAACACCAGTCCAGGAGGTCGGTCACCGGCATGCCGCGCTCGGCGATCTCGATCGCGGGGGTGAAGATCTGGGCGAACGGCAGCTTGCCGAAGCGGCGGTGCGCCGCCTCCACCCCCTTCATGAAGCCGCCGACCAGGGCCGTGCGGCCGCTCGGCGGACCCTTGCCGCGCAGGGCGTCGTCGCTGCCGAAGGCGATGCCGCCCGGGATGGTCGACGGGTCGGTCTCGGCGCGGACCGTGTTCCACTCCGCGTTCATGGTGTGGACCTTGCCGGTTGCGGCTTCGTAGTAGACCAGCGACATGATGCCGAAATAGCTGATCGGCGCGCCGGCGGTCAGCGCGACCTGGGCCAGGGCGGTGGTCATGGCGGCGTCGATGGCGTTCCCGCCCTGCTTCAGCGCCTCGAGCCCCGCGCGCGCGGCATAGGCGCCGTAGGCGACCGTCACCGCCCCGTTCCGCCCGGTGGCGGCGCCGGCGGTGGTCCGGTCGACGCCCTGGGCCGTCATATACCGGTCGTGCTCGCCCGCCGCCCAGCGGTCAGCGCTGAGATCGATCGCCGCGGCGCCCCGCGCCGACGCCGTGTTCGCATCCAGTTCCGCCATGCGCTCCTCCCGCTTTCCTGCTATCGCCTGCGCGTCGCGGCGACCGCCTCGCCAGTTACAATACATAACTGTATTATCACCACAAGCGCCACCTCGGGAAACCGCTCTTCCCCTTGCCGATTCCCTCCCTCTCAGGCCCTTCCCTCTTCGGCCGCCCCGGCGCACCGTTTGTGCTGCTGGAGGATCGCACGGCGCCCGCCCCCGGAGGCTGGCTCTACGCCGGACCTGTGCAGATGGTCCGGGCCGACCGCCCGGCCGACGTCGCCGCCGCCTTCGACGCGCTGGAGACGGGCAGGACGCGGGGCCTGCACGCGGCCGGCTTCCTGGCCTACGAACTCGGCTACGCGCTGGAGCCTCGGCTGGCCGGGCGGGAGCCGCCTGGGCGGCGCGATCCCCTGCTCTGGTTCGGCCTGTTCCGGGCGCCGCAGTGGATCGACGCCGAGACCCTCGACCGGGGCTTCGCAGGCCTGCGTCCGCCGGCTCCGATCGCCGATGTCGTCTTCGGCCGCACCCTGCAAGCCCACGTCGCCGCCGTCGAAGCGGTCCAGCGCCTGATCGCGGCCGGCGACCTCTATCAGGCCAACCTGACCCTGCCGGTCCACTTCCGCTATGCGGGCGATCCGCTCGCCCTCTATGCGGCGCTTCGCGTGCGCCAGCCCACGGCCTTCGGCGGCTGCCTGGCCTTCGACGACGCGATGATCCTCACGGTCTCACCGGAACTGTTCGTCGAGGTCCGCGACGGCGTCGCCACCTCGCGCCCGATGAAGGGCACCGCTGCGCGCGGCGCCCACGCGGACGCCGACGCCGCCCTGCGCGTCGCCCTCCCGCGCGACCCCAAGCAACGCGCCGAAAACCTGATGATCACCGACCTGATCCGGAACGACCTGTCCCGCATCGCCCGACCGGGCACGGTCCGGACCCCGGCCCTGTTCACGGTGGAGACCTATCCGACCTTCCATGCCCTGACCTCGACGGTCGTCGCCGAGCTTGAGGACGGCCTGCCCCTGCGCCGACTGGCCGAGGCCCTGTTCCCCTGCGGCTCCATCGTCGGCGCGCCCAAGATCCGCGCCGCGGAGGTCATCGCCGAGCTCGAGGCCGCGCCGCGCGGCGTCTACACCGGCGCCATCGGCGCCGCAGCGCCCGGTGGCGACCTGCGCTTCAACGTCGCCATCCGCACCGCGGTGCTCCGCGGCGGCGAGGGCGTCTACGGCGTCGGCGGCGGCATAGTGTTCGATTCCGATCCCGAGGCGGAATACGCCGAGGCCGTGTTGAAGGCGAAGGTGCTAACCGATCTGGCTGAGCCCTTCGACCTGATCGAGACCCTGCGCTGGACGGCGGCCGAGGGGTTCGTGCGCCTGGCCGGCCACCTTGACCGCATGGGCGCCTCGGCCCGGCGCCTCGGCTTCCGGTTCGACCGCGCGGGGCTGGACACAGCCCTGGCCGACGCCCGGGCGGACTGGACCGACGCGGGCGACCGGCGGGTGCGGATCGCCCTCTCGGCCGATGGCGCGGTGGGCGTGACCGCCACCGCGCCGGAGCCGCCGCCGGACCGGCCCGTCCGGCTGCATGTGTCGGTCCGCCGCCTCGACGCCGGCGACCCCTTCCTGCGCCACAAGACCAGCCGGCGCGCCGTGCACGAGGCGGCGTATCTGGACGCCCGCGCCGCCGGCGCCGACGAGGCCCTGCTCCTCAACCGGGCGGGCCGGCTGGCCGACGGCGCCCGCAACAGTGTGTTCGTCGCCCAGGGCGACCGGCTGGCCACGCCGCCGCTGGAGGACGGCGCCCTGCCCGGCGTGCTGCGCGCGACCCTGCTGGGCGAAGGCCGGGCGGTGGAGCGGCCGCTGCGGATCGACGACCTCGCCGATACGCCCCTGTTCATCGGCAACAGCCTGTACGGCCTCAGGCCGGCGACGCGGGTTGGATAGGCGACGTCGCGCCGTCCGGGCTCACTGCGCCAGGTTGTGGACCATCACGCCCGGCTGGTTGGTCGCCAGCCGCTCGCCGGTCCTGGGATCGATGGCGACCGCGGCGAGCGTGCCGCGCAAGCCGTCGGCGGTCGCGGTCGGCGCCTCCGAGATCGTCAGGCCGTCGTGCTTCAGGCGCGCGAGGACATCGGCGCCATAGGCGCCCTGGACCAGGGTGATCGGCCGCTTGGAAAGCGGGCCGTCGAACTGGAAATTGGTCATCAGCGGCGGCTTGGCCATGACGGTGACGAGGTCCTGGTGCTGGCCCAGTATCCCGACCAGGGTGCGCACGGTCTCTGGGATCAGCGAGGAGCCGATCGAGGCGGTGGCCAGGACCGGCTTGCCGTCCTTCATCACGATGGTGTCGATGATCTCGTGCGGCACGTGATCGCCGGGCTTGAGCGTCGCCAGCCGGCTCTGCTGGAAGTTGGCCGAGTCCGGGATGGGTATGCCGCCGACGACGATGCCGGTGTCGCCCCAGATCACCCCGTTGAAGGTATGGGTGACCGCCGCGACATTCCCCTCCTTGTCGACCACCACGATCGAGTTCGAATGGTGCGGGCCGTTGTCGCCAGGGGGCGTGAACAGGGTTTTCAGCACCGCGGCGACCTGGCGGCCGTAGTCCTTGGTGAGCTGGTTCGCCGGCGAGGTGTCGATGCCCTTGGCCTTCAGCGCGGCGTCCAACTCCGCGCTCAGCACCGGTCCGGCGCTCACGGCGGTCGCTTCGTCGAGGTCTTCCAGCGTCTCCGGGTCGCTCCAGTAGGGCCCCATCTTCGCGACGCCGAGAGCTTCGGCGATATTCAGGGCCGGGAGCAGGTCGTAGCCGCCGAAGTTCGGCCCGCCGTTCACATAGACCGTATGCCCGAACACCTCGCCCTTGATCGGCTCGCTCCAGATCGGACGATAGCGCGCCAGGTCCTCGGCCGTGACCTTGCCGCCGTCGCGCTGGACGGTGCGGACGAAATCCTGCGCCCACGGACCGGTGTACATGTAGGCGGCGCCATGCTCGGCGACGTTGCTGAGGGTCTGGGCCAGATCGTGCTGGACGAACAGGGCGCCCACGGCGGGCGTCGCGCCGCCCGCCTGGGCCAGGAAGGCGCGCCCTTCGGGCGTGCGCTGCAGGAAGCTCTGGCGCATCTGGAAGAACCGCAGCAGGTGTTCGTTCACCAGCACGCCGTGCTCGTCATACCAGATCGCCGGTTCGAACAGGCTCTTGAACGGCAGCTTGCCGAAGCGATGCTGGGCGGCTTCGAGCCCGGCCATGAAGCCGGGGACCAGGGTCTCGCGCCCCTTGAGCCCGCCCTGGGTGGGCTTGCGGCCGAAGTTCAGCGGGCCGAGGTCGCCGATCGGGATCGAGGCCGGGTCGGTCTCGTGGAGATAGGAGTTATATCCGGCGTCCATCGAATAGACCCGGTGGGTCTTGGCCTCGTAGTAGACCATGGTCCAGACGCCGGCGTAGGACACCACCGAGCCCAGCTGGGTGGTGATCTGGGTCAGGGCCGTGGTCGCCGCAGCATCGGCGGCGGTGCCGCCGTGCTTCAGCGCCTGCACCCCCGCGTAGACGGCGATCGGCGACACCGTGGCCGAGACCATCCCGCCGCCGCCCCGGACGACGGCCGCCTGGGTCGGCGCATAGCCCTGCTGCTCCTGCTTCTCGACCGCCGCGCGCTCCTGCGCCGGCCAGCGCTCGGGCGAGAGGTCCTGGGCGAACACCGGCGCCGAGGCGAGCGCGAACACGCTGGCGAGCAGGACAGCTTTCATGACGTGACATCCCTCATGGCGCCGCAACCGATGCGACGTCGTCTTAGATCAAACCGGTCGAGGCCGCGTCAGCGCGCCGCGCGCCTTGGCTCAGAACTTCGCCGTGAACGAGACCCCGTAGGTGCGCCCCGGCGTATAGGACAGGAACACCGGCTCGCCCGCCGCGTCGGCGGCGGCCTTGGGCACCGCCAGGTACTCCTCGGCGCCCGACAGGCGGCGCTGGTCGAGCAGGTTGAGCACCTGAAGGTTCACGGTGAACTGTTCAAAGGCCAGACCGGCGCGCAGATCGAAGAAGGTGGTCTGCGGCAGCCGATAGAACCGCGTACCGGTATCGCCCGGGAAGGTGGTGTTGAAAGCGCTCTTGTAGCGCAGGCTGGCGCCGACGCTGCCGATCAGGGCGTTGGACAGCGGCCTGCTGTAGTCGGCGTGCAGGGTGTAGGCGATCTTGGAATTGAAGGGCAATTGGTCGCCCACCGCCGCGCCGCCGGTCGCGCCCGGGATGAGGTGGGTGATCTCCGCGTCGGTGTAGGCGAAGTTTCCGCCGAGGACGAGGCCCTGCAGCGGCGTGTAGTTGGCTTCGAGCTCGACGCCTTCGCTCTTCGCATCGCCGGCGTTGCCGGTGATGGTGTTGGTGCCGTTGAAGAAGTTGAGCTGGATATTGCTCCAGTCGATGTAGAACAGCGCCGCGCTGCCGGTGAGCTTGCCGCCCAGGGCCGAGGTCTTCACCCCCGCCTCGTAGTTCCAGGTGGTGTCCGGGGCGAAGGTCGGCCCGCTGGTGTTCGGACCGCCCGGGCGATAGCCGCGGGCGATCCGGGCGTAGAGCATCGAGCCGGGGATGAAGCGCCAGCGGGCGTCGAAGGACTCGGTCCAGACGTTGTCGGTTTCCGAAGAGGCCTTGGAGGCCGGGATCACGCCCAGCAGCTCCAGATAGCCCGTACCGTGGTTGACCAGATACTGGTCGATCGCGCTGTAGCGGACACCGGCCCCGAGATCGATGGTCGGCGTCAGGTGGAAGGTTCCGTTGGCGAAGCCCGCGGCCTCCGCATAGCTCTCGTGCAGGTCGACGGTCTCATAGTTGGACAGCAGGGCCACCGTCGGCGCCAGGACGGCCGGCGGCGTGGCCCCGTACATGTAGGTGGTGTCCACCGAGCTGTAGTAGTCGCTGCGCTCCCGGTCGAAATAGGCGCCGACCAGCCAGTCGAACCGCTCGCCCTGCGGAGACGCCAGCCTCAGCTCCTCGGTGAACCGTTTGGTGGTCGGCTTGACCGTGCTGGGGAATTCGAACAGGGCGCCGAGCGCGCCGAAGGCGGGCTGGAACGGCACGGTGTCGTCGGCCAGTTCGTTCGCCTCGTAGATCGAATAGCTGGTCGTCGAGGTCGCCGTCATGCCGTTGGGCAGGCGATAGCGGACATTGCCCTGGTAGACGTCGTAGTTCGACGTGGTGTGGCTGTCGACGTAGTCGTAGCCGGCGTACTGGCCGTAGCGCGGCTGCAGGGTCTGGGCGTTGCCGGTGACGACGCCCACGTGCGGCGTGCTCGAATGGTCGGTGATGGCGATCAGGTCGACGGTCAGCACGTCGACCGGCTTCAGCTCCAGGTCGACCCGCCCGCCCTGCCGGCGCTGCGAATTCAGATGCTCGGCGCCGGTGCGGACGTTGGTCAGGTCGCCCTGGTTGTAGGTATCGAAGCCGCTGATCCGCAGCGCCACCTTGTCCTTGATGATCGGGATGTTCACGCCGCCGCGCAGGGCGAAGCCGTCGGCGCCGGTGTCGTCGCTGTCGGAGTAATCCAGCCGGATATGCCCGCCGAAGGTGGCCAGGTCCGGGGTCCTGGTCACGTACTTGACCAGTCCGCCCAGGGTGCTGGCGCCGTAGAGCGTGCCCTGAGGGCCGCGCAACACTTCGACGCGCTGGAGGTCGAAGGGGTCCACGTCGGGGCTGAACAGGGCGCCCAGGGCATAGCCGCTGTTGGAGCCGAACGGCGCGTCGTCGATGTAGACGCCGACCGACGGGCTGAGGTCGTTGGGACCGGTGGTGAGGCCGCGGATGATCAGGCGGTTGGCGTCGGTCCCGCTGGACTGGACGTTCAGGCCCGGCACATAGGCTGAAAGATCGCTCAGCGAATTGGCCTGCACCCGCTGGATCAGGCCCTCGCCGACCGCAGTGACCGACGACGGCACGGTCAGGATGTTCTCCACCCGCTTGTTGGCGGTGACGACCACCTCCTGCACGTCCGCCGTGGACGTTGGCTTGGCCGAGGACTGCGCCAGGGCCGGCGCGGCGACGGCCGCCACCAGCGCGTTGGTGGCCAGAAGGAAGGCTGTACGAGAGATTCGATCCCGCATCCCCGATTGCTGCATGGTCTTGTTCCCCTCTTCGCCAGGCCGGCCGCGCGTCTCTCAGTTCGGACGCATTCAGCCGTGGTGTTCGTGACACGGAAGCTGTCATACAGTTCTGCATCCGTCAATGCAGATATGTATTGGGAAGTTCACCCTTCCGTCTCGAACCCTCACTTCGCCCAAGCCCAGCGGGCTCAAGGGCAGGAAACAGGCGGTGGAAGGCGGTTCTTCCGGCGCCGCGCATCCCGTTCGTCCGGCAGGCGGGTCACGCCCGTTGCCGATCCAATGCAGTTATGTATTGTGTGTGGTGGTCCACAAGGGACCGGCGCGCTCAGAGGACGACAGATGGCCGGCGACTCAGGGCGCAAGACGCATCATCCCGCCTATTCCGGCTATGTGCTCCTGATCGTCGGGCTGGCCTCGGTGGCCAACTACTACGACCGCAACCTGCTCACCATCCTGGTCGAACCGGTCAAGCGCGACCTGCACATCTCGGACGCCCAGGTCGGACTGCTCGCCGGGCTCGGCTTCGCGGTGATGTACAGCTTGGTCGGCATCCCGATGGCCCGCCTGGCGGACCGGTTCGGCCGCGCCCGCGTGCTCGGCGTTGCGCTGGCGGTATGGTCGGTGATGACCGCGCTCAGCGGCACGACGGTGAACTTCGTCACCATGCTGGCGGCGCGCATCGGCGTCGGCGTCGGCGAGGCCGGCGGCCTGCCCGCATCCCACGCCCTGATCGCGGACTATTTCTCGCCCCGCTGGCGCGGCAAGGCGCTGTCGGTCATCGGGGTCAGCGGCGGGGTCGGCCTGACTCTGGCCATGGCGCTGGGCGGCGCCATCGTCGACTGGCGCGGCTGGCGCATGGCCTTCTACCTGGCCGGGCTTCCGGGCGTGGCGCTGGCCCTCCTGGTGCTGCTGACCATCCGCGAGCCGAAGCTGGCCCGGGCGGCCGAGCAGTCGACCGCGGCGACGCCGCTCGGCCAAGTGTTCGCCACCCTCTGGGGACGCAAATCCTATGTCCTGCTGTGCGTCGGCCTGGGCATCGCGGCCATCGGCGCCTACGGCCACCAGGCCTGGACCCCGGCCTTCCTGATGCGCACCTACCACAAGTCGGCCGGCGAGATCGGCGGCCTGTATTCCGCGGCGGTCGGCCCGGCGACGGTGATCTCGATCTTCCTCGGCGGGGTGGTCAACGACTGGCTGGCCGCCCGCGACAAGCGCTGGCCGCTGTGGCTGCTGGCCCTGGCCTTCGGCCTCACCATCCCCTCGACCCTGCTGGTGCTGTGGACGCGCGACCTCAACCTGGCGCTGGGCGTCTCGGTGGTCTCCACCCTGGCCGGCGGCCTCTGGGTCGGTCCCGCCTACGCCCTGGTCCAGAGCCTGTCGGGCGAGCGGCTGCGCGCCATCTCGGCCGCCATCTTCATGATGATCGTCAACATCGTCGGCCTGGGCCTGGGGCCGGTGGTGGTCGGCGTGATCAGCGACGCCTTGAAGCCGGGCTTCGGCGCGGCGGCGCTCACCCTCAGCCTCAGTTCTATCAGCGTGACCTATGTGATCGGCGTGGTCTGCTTCCTGGCCGCGACGCGGACAGTGGTCGCCGACGTGGCCGCCGCCGACCGCGAGGCGGCGACGGCGGCCTAGGCGGTCCGACGCAGGCGGGCGACGCTTGAAGCGCGAAAGCGCAATGATAGCCTTGCGGCATGAAAGCCCATGCCGACCTGCAGCCCTGGTTCCTGGTCCTGTTCGGCGTCGTGTGGATCGCGGCCATGACCTATGTGGCGATCATGTTCTTCACCGTCGTCCGCATCCGCAGACTGACCGGCGAGGCCGAGGGGCCGAACGACTGGCTCAACGTCTGGTATCGCCCTCAGCCGATCAAATATCTGCGCTGGATCTACAGCAGCCGGCACCGCGACCTCGGCGATCCCCTGGTGAGCCGCCTCGTGCCGATCATCCGGGTGCTGTTCGCCGTACTGCTGCCGGCCATGTTGGCGATATTCGCCCTGGCGATCACGGCCTCGAAATAGCCTTCGCCTCCAGACGGATGGATTTCTACTCGGCCGGGGTGAGCGAGATGTCGACCATGATCTCGCCCGAGATAGCCTCCAGCGCCGCCTGCACCTTGCCGGCGTCCAGGCCGGGCGGAAGGCGGAGGCGTGTCGCCATGTGGAACAGCGGGGCGCCCGAATGGGGCTCGGCGCTGATCCAGCTGTCGAAGGCCTCGATGTTGGCGTCGAAGCGGGCCAGGATCGCGGTGACTTGGTTGACGATCCCCAGCCGGTCCTGGCCGACCAGACCCAACTGCAGCGCTTCGCCGGCCGCGCCGGTTTCCTTGATCGCCGGCGCGATCCGCACCTCAAGACCATGGGCGTCCACCGCGCTGACCGCCGACCGCAGCCCCTCGAGCCCGTCGGCCGCCAGCTCGACCAGCACCGATCCGACATAGAGGCCGCCCAACCGGCTGAGATGGCTCTCCAGCCAGTTGCCGCCGGCCGAGAGCACGGCGGCCGCGAGCGCCTGGGTGAGCCCGGGCCGATCGCTGCCGACCACGCTCAAGACCATCAACGCCATCGCCGCTCCTCCGATGATCCGCCCACGAGCATCGGCGGCATTGCTAGTACAGGGCGCGGCGCGGCGCCATGTCCCGATCGCGCGCCGTTGGGTCAGACGCCGGGCGCTTGTTCCTCCAGATAGCGGCGGCGCAGGTGGCGCTTCAGCGCGGCGGCGCCGAACGGCGCGCCGGTGGCGTCCTGGACCAGGGTCGCGAACGGGACCTGGCTGGCGCGCTGGTGGATATTCGGTCCGACCCAGGCGCGGTAGGGGCCGAAGTCGCCCTCGGCCAGCCGCGCACTCACCGCAGGATCGTCCGCGGTCATCCGCTCGAACTGCTGGGCGGCGAAGGCCGCGCCCAGGGCGTAGTTCGGGAAATAGCCGAACAGGCCCATGGCCCAGTGGATGTCCTGCAGGCAGCCGCGCGCATGGTCGGGCGGGCGGCGGCCGAACAGGGCCTGCGACAGGTCGGACCAGGCGCCGGGGATGTCGTCGACCGCAAGGTCGCCTGCCAGCAAGGCCCGTTCGATCCGGTAGCGCAGGATGATGTGCAGCGGGTAGGAGATCTCGTCGGCTTCGACCCGGATATAGCCTTCGCCGACGCGGCGGTAGGCGTTCAGCACATTGGCGACGGTCCAGCCGGCGGGATCGCCGCCGAAGGCCGCCTGCAGCTGCGGCGCCAGCCAGCTCAGGAACTCGCGGCTGCGCGAAGCCTGCATCTCGACCATCAACGACTGGCTCTCATGGGCCGTGGCCCCTCGGGCGGCGCCGGCCGGATGGAAGGCCAGGTCGCGCGGCAGGCCGCCCTCGTAGAGCGCGTGTCCGGCCTCATGCAGGGTGGCCATCACGGCGAACCGGACATTGTCGGCGTCGTAGCGGGTGGTGATGCGGTTGTCGCCCGGCGACCCGGCCAGGGCGAAGGGGTGCGGCGCGGTGTCGATCCGGCTGTGCTGCAGGTCGTGGCCGACCGCCTGCAACAGGGTGTAGGACAGGGCGCGCTGGCGTTCGGCGGAGAAGTCGCCGCCGAACGGGACCGGCTTCGGCCACGCGGCCTGGCGCTCGACCACCTCGGCCAGCAGGGCCGGCAGCGTCACCTGCAGGTCGTCGAAGATCGGATCGACCGTGGCGGTGCTGAGACCCGGGTCGAACTCGTCCATCAGGGCGTCGTAGGGGCCCACGCCGAGCGCCTCGGCCTTGGCCGCCGCGATGTCGCGGAACACCGGCAGCAGTTCGGCGAATCCCTTGGCGAAGCGCGGGTAGTCGTTGGCGGCCTTGGCCGCCAGCCACTCGCCCTGCATGGCCGCCGTGCGGCGGGTCTTGTCCATCAGGAGCGCCTTGGGAACCGACGCCGTATGCGTCCACAGCCTGCGCATCTCGATCAGGTCGGCGCGTTCGGCCGGCTCGAGCGCGCCCTCCGCCGCGTCGGCCGCGTCCAGCAGGTCGGCGGCGTCGGGCGCCGCGATCAGGTCGGTGCGGGTGGCGTCGATCGCCGCCATCTGCTCGCCGCGCGCCCAGGCGCCGCCGGTCGGCATGTAGGTCTGGGCGTCCCAGAACAACACCGCGCGCGCGGCGGCCAGCTTGAACGCCGTGGTGAAGCGGTCGGCCAGGACCCCATAGGCCCGGTTGTCGTTGGCCCGATCATCAGTGGGGACGCTCATCAGCGCAGCCCGTCCGCGACGGCGCAGCGGCGGGGGTCGGCCACCGTGCCGATCGTCCCGTCAGCGTCGCGATAGCAGAGGGCGAACGAGCCCATGTGGAAGTCCCAGGCCTCGCTGACCTTGACCGGTACGCCGAGGCTCGCCAGGCCGTCGAGGGTCGCGTCTGAGAGCCGGTCCTCGAGCAGCAGGGAGGAATCCTCGCCGATCGGCAGGATCCGCGGCGCGGCCACCGCCGCGTAGGGCGCGTAGTCGAACTCGAGCAGGTAGGCCAGGACCTGCGGCACCGTGCAGTGGACGTTGCCCGGCGAGCCCAGCGAGATGACCGGCTTGCCGTCCCTGAGCACGAAGGTGTTGCCGATGCACTGGCGCAGGCGCGCGCCCTTGTAGACCCGCCCGTCGATGGCCGAGGTCAGACCGCCGAAGGTGGCGTGCGAGCCGACCATGGGGATGCCTTCCACCACCATGCCGGGGATGCCGCCGGACTGCAGGGTGTTCATCATCTGCACCCAGTTGCCCTCGGCGTCGACGATCGACAGCTCGCAGCTGCCGGTCGGCTGTTTGCTGTCGCTGCGCTCGCGGGTCGGCTTGCCGGCCGCCCCGTAGATGCCGCCGACCGCCGAGACGCCGCCCGTCAGCTTGGTGTGCTCGCTGAGGTCGACCTTCGGCTTCAGCCCCTCGATCAGCCGGGCGAGGCGTTTGTGGTGCTCCGGATCGGTGAACACCTCGAGCGCCGTGTCGGCCAGCACGCTGTCGGTCAGATAGCCGCAATGCTGGGCCGCCATACGCAGGGCATGCCCCAGGTAGAAGTAGTGTTCGGCGGATTCCGGCGCGACGCGCCCTTTCAGGTCGAGCTCGCGCAATATGCCCAGCGCCACGGCGATGTAGGCGCCCTGCTGCTGCGGCACGCCCAGGCTGACGATCTCGTGGTCGCGGTGCTTGAAGCGCATCGGCTCGACCCAGCGCGGCGGCGTCTCGGTCATATGCTCGAGCGTGATCGGCCAGTTCATCGCATTGGCCTTGGCGACGAAGGCCTTGGCCCAGCCGCCGGAAATCATGTGGTCGGGCCCCTCCTCCGCCACCTTGCGCAAGGTGGCGGCCATGCCCGGCGGCTTGAAGCGGTGGCCGACCGGGGTGAAGTGGCCGCCCGGCCGATAGAACGCCCGCCCCTCCGGGAAGAAGGTGGTGAAGTCCGCGCCCCAGGTGTTGACGTAGTACTCGAAGCTCGAGACCGGATGCCCCTCTTCGGCCCAGCGCACCGCCGGGGCGCACAGCTCGGCCCACGGCCGGGTGGCGAACTTCTCGTGCAACGCCTTCAGGCCGGGCATGAAGCCGGGGATGCAGGCGCTGGGCGGCATGGCGGCGTAGCCGTAGGGTTGCGGCGGGATCGGCTTGACGGGCGCCAGGCCCGCCGGGAGGTAGCCGGCGCTGTCGAGCTGGTGGTATTGGCCGGTCTTGGCCTCGTAGAACAGGAAGGTGACCGTGCCGGTGTGGTTGGTCATGAATGGTTCGACCGCCGCCTGCACCAGGCAGCCGGCGATGCCGGCGTCGACTGCGTTGCCGCCTTGGCGCAGCACCTCGAGCATGGTCTGGGTGACGATGGCGTTGTCGGTGGAGACCGCCGCCTTCAGCCCGGTGACCGGCGCCTTGGGACCGGGGTTCACCACATAGTCGAAGTCGTCGAGGTTGGCCGTGATCAGGGCCTTGTCCGTTGGGGAGCTATGGGTCATGCGGTCGCCTCCGGGCGCGCGCCGCCGGCCGATCCGGCTGGGCGCAGCATCAACATACAGTACTGTATTTTCTCCAACGCCGATTGCCAAGCCTCGATCGCATGAAGCCATGCAGAAAGGCGAATTGCCGGTCAGGCGCGCATTGACAAATACAGAACTGTCTTATCAACCTACCGCAGCATCGACGAGGTGGAAGCATGGGCCGGATCGTTTTCGAGAACGCACGCCTGTTCGACGGGATGAACGGCGACTGCCCGGAGGGCATGTCGGTGCTGGTCGAGGACGAGGTGATCCGCGAGGTCTCCTCGAAACCGATCGCCGCCGAGGGCGCCTATCGGATCGACGTGGCCGGCAAGACGCTGATGCCGGGCCTGATCGACCTGCATATCCACGCCTACGCCTCGAGCGTGAACTTCCAGAAGGTCGAGATCAGCGGCAGCCCCTACAACACCGCCCACGCCATGCGCATGCTGGGCCACGCGCTGAACTGCGGGTTCACCAGCGTGCGCGACATCGGCGGCGGAGACTGGAGCCTGGCCCAGGCCCTGAGCGACGGCTTGTTCCTCGGGCCGCGCTTCTTCTACGCGGGAAAGATCCTGTCGATGACCGGCGGCCATGGCGATTTCCGCTTCATGAGCCAGAGCCAGCACGAGCAGGCGTTCTGCGCCTGTGGTTCGGTCAACGGCTTCGCCGTCCTGGCCGACGGGGTCGACGAATGCCTGAAGGCGGTGCGCGAGGAGCTTCGCCGCGGCGCCCACTGCATCAAGATCATGGGCTCGGGCGGGGTGTCCTCGCCGCTCGACCCGATCTGGATGAACCAGTACCGCGAGGACGAGATGCGCACCATCGTCCAGGAATGCACGGAGCGGCGCACCTATGTGTCGGCGCATTGCCATCCGGCGAGCGCCGTGCGCCGCTCGATCGAAGCGGGTGTGCGGGTGATCGAGCACGGCACCCTGATGGACGCGGAGACCGCCGCCTTCGTCGCCGATCGGGGCGCCTATGTCGTGCCGACCATGGCGGTGATCTTCGCCCTGACCGAGCGCGGTCCCAAGCTGGGGTTCCCGAAGGCGAGCCTGGACAAGCTGAAGGTGGCCTACGCCTCGGCGATCGAGGGCATGGACCATATGCGCAGCGCCGGGGTGAAGGTCGGCTATGGCACCGACCTCCTGGGCGAGACCTATGACGAGCAGTGCCGCGAATTCCTGCACCGGCGCGAGGTGTTCGAGCCGATCGAGATCCTGCGCCAGGCCACCTCCATGGCGGCGGAGATCATGATGCACGAGGGCCGGCTCGGTTGCGTGCAGCCGGACGCCTACGCCGACCTGATCGTGGTCGACGGCGATCCGCTGAAGGACATCGGCCTCCTGGCCGAGAACGGCCGGCGGCTCGACGTGATCATGCGCGGCGGAACGCTGATCAAGAACCGGCTGTAAAACGGATGGTGATGCGCATGATGCGGTGTCACGCCCGGGCGCGCTGCATCGCCCGCTTGGCCTTGCCTTCCGACGCATCGATGGGCTGCGCCAGCTTCAGTTCGCCGTTCCGGAAGCCGGTGAGCACCCGATAGTACAGCTCGCTGAGCTCGGCGCGGCGCTTGTGGGACTCCTTCACCCCCATGGCGTAGTAGCCGACCTGATGGAAGTAGCTGATCCGCGCGCGAATGAAGGCCTCGTCATCGTCGTAGCCGGCCTCGACGAACAACTTGCGCAGGGCCTCGATGCGCGAGTCGTCCACCTCGTGCACGGCGTCCGCCACCTTGGGCGAAACGCGTGACCAGGCCCTGACGGCGGCGTCGTAGTCTGGATTGTAGTCCTGCTCCTCCAGCCACAGCCGGATCAGGGCCTGATAGCGCTCCGCCGGCGTGCCCGGACCATAGAGCGCATCCAGGATCGGCTGGCAGTTGGTCGCCCGCCAGTCCTCCAGCAGGGCGTCAAGCAGACCCTTCAGATTGGAGAAGCGGTAGTAGAACCCCCCCCGCGTGACATTGCTCTTGCGCGCCAGCCGGTCGATCTTGATCCCGGCTATACCTTCCTTGATCAAGGTCTCACGGGCGACCTTTATCCAGTCCTCGGTAGATATTCCCCGGGGCGCCCCGGTCGTCTTGGCCTTCGGCATAGAGAATCCAGTCTCCTACGGGCGGATGATACGCTTCCGCCGCTGAGTTCGCCAGTGCAGCCCAGACAGGTTAGCCTCCGCTCCACAGCGAGCGCCGATCCATACATTTCTGTCTTGGCGTTCCCGGATCAGATCAAGTACAGCCCTGCATCGGGCTATCTGGGAGCGCTGGATGACGACCACAACCCCGCAACGCGATATCCGCGCCGGCGCCGAGTTCGCCGCGGTCGAGCACTTCTACACGGCCCTGTTCGCGCCGGGCCGGGGCCACGTCTATGCGGCGCCGGACCTGGCGGTCGAGTCGGACGGGGCCCACGCCCTGCTCGCCGGCCTGTCGTTCCAGACCACCCTCACGGACGGCCCGTCCAGCCGGCTCTACCGGGTCGGCCTGGCCACCGGCGCGCTCGAACCGTACGGGCCGCCGGGATCGCGCCTGCCCCGCCCCGCCCCCATCGGCGCCGCCACGGCCTTCGTGCAGCCGGATGGGGACGCCGGCGAGGTGCTGGTGATCGCCGCGCCGGACGGCGGCGGGGCGCGCGCGCATGCGCTCGACGGCCTGATCGAGCAGATCGACTGGTCGCCGGACGGGGCGCGGCTGCTGCTGGTGCTCGCCGGCAAGGGCGCCGATCTGGCCGGTTACCAGGGCGGCTACGCCATGGCGACGGCGCAGGACGGCCCGGACTGGCTGCCGGAGGTGCGCAGCGGCGAGGACGCCAACCTCTGGCGCAGCCTGTGGGTGATGGAGGCCGCCACGGGCGCCGTGCGCCGCGTCTCCGCCGAAGGCTCCAACATCTGGGAGGCGAGCTGGTGCGGCGCCAACGCCATCGCCGCCGTGCGCTCGGGCCACCACGGCGAAGGCTCGTGGTATCGGTCCACCCTCGTGCTGGTCGACGCCGCGAGCGGCGGCGAAATCGAACTTCATGCGCCCGAAGACCAGATCGGTCTGCCGCGCGGGGCGCCGGACGGCGGCCATGTGGCCTTCGTCGAGGCGGTGTGCAGCGACCGCGGCATCGTCTGCGGCGTGCTGAAAGTCGTCTCTGTCGCGACGCGGACGGCTCGCGCCCTGCCCACGGCCGGCGTGGAGGTGACCAGCCTGGCCTGGCGGAGCGGCGGCCGGCTGCACTTCGCCGGCCAGGACGGGTTCGACACGGTGGTGGGCGACATCGGCCTGGAGGACGCGGGCCACACCGAGCTGTGGCGCACGGCCAAGGCCACCTGCGGCGAGTGGTATCCCTCGGCCCAGCCGCTGGCGGACGGGCGCAGCCTGGTGGTGACCGAGGCCTACACCCAGGCGCCGCGGCTGGCGGTGCTGTCGCCGGCCGGCGCACAAACGATCCGCGACTTCGCGGCGCCCGGCGCGGCCGCGGCGATGCAGGCCTGCGGCTCGGTCGCGCCCTACAGCTGGACCGCCTCCGACGGCCTGGAGATCCAGGGCTGGCTGGTCGCGCCCGACCAGGCGGCGGGACCGCTGCCGCTGGTGCTGGACATCCACGGCGGTCCGGTGTGGGCCAACCGGAACCGCTGGGTCGGACGGCTGCGCACCACGCCGCTGCTGGTGCAGCAGGGCTGCGCCGTGCTCTATCCCAACCCGCGCGGCAGCTCCTGCCGCGGTCAGGCCTTCGCCCGGCGGGTCAAGGGCGACATGGGCGGCGCCGATACCGGAGACTTCCTGTCAGCCATCGACGCCCTGGTCGCCGAAGGCCGCGTCGACAACGCGCGGGTCGCCTGCACCGGGACCAGCTACGGCGGCTTCATGTCGGCCTGGCTGGTCACCCAGGATCCGCGGTTCGCCGCCGCCGCGCCGATCTCGCCGGTGGTCGACTGGTTCAGCCAGCATGGCACCAGCCAGATCCCCTGGTTCGACACCTACTTCCTTGAGGACTCGCCCGCCAATCCCACCGGCAAATTCTACAGCCGCAGCCCGGGCATGTTCGTGGACCGGGTGCGCACCCCCTGTCTGGTGATGGCCGGCGCCCTCGATCGCAACACCCCGCCGGGCCAGGCGCTGGAGTTCCACCAGGGCCTTCTGGAGCACGGCGTGCAGAGCGTCCTGGTCACCTATCCCAAGGACGGTCACAGCCTGCGCGGCTATCCGGCCTACCTCGACACCGCCGCTCGGATCCTTGCCTGGTTCGGGCCGCGCCTCGGTCTGGACGCCCCCAGCGTGATCGCCGTTTACGATCCATCAAAAGCGCTTGACGCCTCAAGACGATAGTACAATACAGTTCTGTATTGAGATTGGCGACGTAAGTGCGATGGGCGGCTATTCGGCAGCACGGGTGTTTTGGGAGGGCCTTCGCGGCCAGACCGGCTGGACGCCCGCCTGGCGCTCGCCGACGCCCAAGGCGCGCTATGACGTGATCATCATCGGCGGCGGCGGCCACGGCCTGTCGACCGCCTACTACCTGGCCAAGACCCACAACGTGCGGAACGTGGCCGTGCTCGAGCGCGGCTGGCTGGGCGGCGGCAACACCGGCCGCAACACCACCGTGATCCGCTCGAACTACTATTACCCCGAGAGCGCCCGTCTGTACGATCTGGCGCTGCGCCTCTACGAGGGCCTGTCGCGCGACCTGAACTACAACATCATGTTCAGCCAGCGCGGCATGGTGGTGTCGGCGCACAGCCGCCATGAGATGGAGGGCGCGGCCCGCTGGGTCGGCGCCATGAACCTCAACGGTATCGACACCGAGCTTTTGTCCACCGCCGAGGTCAAGCAGCGGATCCCCCTGCTCGACACCTCGCCGAACGCCCGCCTGCCGGTGTGGGGCGGCTTCATGCAGCGCCGCGCCGGCACCGCGCGCCACGACGCGGTGGCCTGGGGCTACGCCCGCGCCGCCGACAGGCTCGGCGTCGACATCATCCAGAACTGCGAGGTCCGCGGCTTCCGCAAGGATGCGACCGGTCGGGTCACCGGCGTCGAGACCAGCCTCGGCGTGATCGGCGCCGACAAGGTCGGCATGGCGGTGGCCGGCCACTCCTCGGTGATCGCCGATCTGGCCGGCTTTTCCCTGCCGGTGACCAGCTACGCCCTGCAGGCCTTCGTGTCCGAGCCGCTGAAGCCGGTGCTCGACACCGTCTATCTGTCGATGGGCTCGGGCCTCTACATCAGCCAGTCCGACAAGGGCGGCCTGGTGTTCGGCGGCGCGCTCGACCACTATCCATCCTACGCCCAGCGTGGAAACACCCCCAACATCCGCGCCACCGCCGCCGCGGTCGCCGACCAGTTCCCCTCGCTGGGACGGGTGCGGGTGGCGCGCCACTGGGCCGGGATCGTGGACGTGGTGCAGGACTCCAGCCCGATCCTCGGCGAGACCCCCGTCAAAGGCCTCTACATCAACTGCGGCTGGGGCACCGGCGGGTTCAAGGCCATTCCGGCCGGCGGGACCTTGCTGGCCCACCATCTCGCCACCGGCGCGGCCCACCCGATCGCCGAGCCCTTCGCCCTCAAACGCTTCACAACCGGCGCGCTGATCGACGAGGCGGCGGCCTCGGGCATCGCGCACTGACGGAACACAGGCCATGTTGCTGATCCCGTGTCCGTGGTGCGGCCCACGCGACGAAATCGAATTCCATTGCGGCGGCCAGAGCCACATCCAGCGCGCCGAACCCTATGATCGGGTCAGCGACGAGACCTGGAGCGACTATCTGTTCAACCGCTCCAATCCCAAGGGCGTGCACCTGGAGCGCTGGGTCCATGACGGCGGCTGCCGGCGCTGGTTCAACCTGGCCCGCGACACCACCACCCACAGGATCACCGCCGTCTACACCATGAGCGCGCCCAGACCAGAGCTCGCCGCGCCGCCCCAGGAGGCCGGCCGATGAGCGGCCGGCGCGTGGAGGGCGGCGCCCTGATCGACCGCAGCCAGCCGGTGGCGTTCACCTTCGAAGGCCGGCGCCTGTCCGGCTTCATGGGCGACACCCTGGCCTCGGCCCTGCTGGCCAGCGGGGTGACGGTGGTCGGCCGCTCGTTCAAGTACCATCGGCCGCGCGGCCTGCTGGCGGCGGGCGTCGAAGAGCCGAACGCCCTGATGTCCACCGGACGCGGCGCCAGGCTGGCGACCAACCTGCGCGCCACCGAGGTCGAACTCGCGCCGGACCTCCAGGCTCGCCCGGTCAACTGCTGGCCGAGCGCCCGCTTCGACCTCGGCGCCGTCAACAACCTGGTCGGCCGGTTCATCCCCGCGGGCTTCTACTACAAGACCTTCATGTGGCCGGACTGGCATTTGTTCGAGCCGCTGATCCGCAACGCCGCGGGCCTCGGCCGCGCGCCGAGCGAGCCCGACCCTGATCGCTATGAGACCCGCTACGCCCACTGCGACCTCATGGTGGTCGGGGCGGGCCCGGCCGGTCTCGCGGCGGCGCAGGCGGCGACGGCGCAGGGGCTGCGCGTCATGCTGGTGGAGCAGGATGCGACCCTGGGCGGCTCGCTGCTCGACGAGCCCCCGGCCATCATCGACGGCGTGCTCGGTCCACAATGGCTCGCTGAAACCGCCAGGAGCCTGGAGGCGGCGGCCGACACTACCGTCCTGACCCGTACCACCGCCCTGGGCTATTTCGACCACAACAGCCTGACCCTGGTCGAGCAGGTCCGATCCGACGCGCCCCACGCGCCGCGCCAGCGGCTGTGGACCGTGCGCGCCAGGCGGGTGGTGCTGGCGACCGGCGCGCTGGAGCGGCCGCTGGTCTTCCCCGGCAACGATCGGCCCGGCGTGATGCTGGCCTCGGCCGTCCGGCGCTATCTCGCCCGCTACGGCGTCCTGGCCGGCCGGCGGACGGTGATCTTCACCGACAACGACAGCGCCTATCTGACGGCGGCCATGCTCTGCGACCGCGGCGGCCAGGTCGCCGCGGTGATCGATGCGCGTCCGGCTCCGCCCCCCGAGTTGATGCAGGAGGCCCAGCGGCTGGGCGTGGAGGTGCTGACCGGGGCCGAGGTGGTGGCGACCCACGGCGGCCCATCGCTGAGCGCCGTCACCGTGCGGCTGCCGGGCGGCCGCCGGCAGCGCCAGGCCGCCGACCTCCTGGCCGTCTCGGGCGGCTGGAACCCGGCTGTCCACTTGTTCTCGCAGTCGGGCGGGCGGCTGGCCTGGGACCCGGCGCTGGCCGCCTTCCGGCCGGACGCCTCCGTCCAGGTCGAGGTCTCGGTCGGCGCCGCCAACGGCGCCTTCGGCCTGGAGGACGCCCTGGCCGAGGGCGCCCGCGCCGGCGGCGGCGATCCGCCCCAGGCGGCCGGCGCCCGGCCCGCCTGGACCATCGCCCCGCTCTGGCGCGTGGCCGCCAAGGGCAAGGCCTTCGTCGACTTCCAGAACGATGTGACCACCAGCGACATCGAACTCGCGCACCGCGAGGCCTTCGTCTCGGTCGAGCACCTGAAGCGCTACACCACCCTCGGCATGGCCCCGGACCAGGGCAAGACCTCGAACGTCAACGCCCTGGCGATCATGGCCGGCCTGACCGGCCGGTCAATCCCGGAGACCGGAACCACCCGCTTCCGCTTCCCCTATACGCCGACGGCCTTCGGGGCCCTGGCGGGACGGGCCCGCGGCGACCTGTTCCGCCCCTATCGCCGACTGCCGACCCATGCGCGCCAGGAGGCCGCCGGCGCGGTGTTCGAGGAGTACGGCGGCTGGCTGCGGCCGGCCTATTATCCCCACGCTGGCGAGACCGCGCACGCGGCCGAACAGCGCGAGGCCCTGGCCGTGCGCACGGCCGTGGGTCTGTTCGACGGCTCGCCGCTGGGCAAGATCGAAGTGACCGGGCCGGACGCCGGCGAGTTCATCGACCGGCTCTACGCCAACACCATGTCGACGCTGAAGGTCGGCCGGGCGCGCTACGGGCTGATGCTGAACGAACTGGGCGTGGTCATCGACGACGGCATTGCCACCCGCCTGGCGGAGGACCGCTTCCTGGTCGGCACCACCGGCGCCGGGGCGGCGCGCATCGCCGCCTGGATGGAGGAATGGCTGCAGTGCGAATGGCTGGGACTGGACGTCCTGGTCGCGCCGGTGACCACGGCCTGGGCCGTGCTGACCCTGTCCGGTCCGAAGGCGCGCGCGGTGCTGCAGGCGGTCGGCGGCGACATCGACCTCAGCGCCGAAGCCTTCCCGCACATGGCCTATCGCGAAGGCCGCATCGCCGGCTATCCCGCGCGGGTGCTGCGCGCCAGCTTCACCGGCGAGGCCTCGTTCGAGGTCAGCACGCCCAGCGACGCTGCCGAGGCCCTGTGGGACCAGCTGATGGCGGCCGGCGCGCCGCACGGGATCGCTCCGGTGGGCATCGACGCCTGGATGCTGCTCCGGACCGAGAAGGGCTTCCTGCACGTGGGCGCGGACACCGACGGCGCGACGGCGCCGGGCGACGTGGGCTGGGGCCATGTGCTGAAACGCAGCCACGACTTCATCGGCCGCCGCTCGCTGACCCGCCCGGACAACCAGCGCCAGGACCGGCACGAACTGGTGGGCCTTGAGGGGGTGGAGTTCACCGGCGCCCTCGCCATCGGCGCCCATCTGCGCGGCGAGACCGGACGGGAGGGCAGCGAGGGTTTCGTCACCTCCTCAGGCTTCAGCCCGATCCTCGGTCGTGGCGTGGCGCTCGGCATGATCAAGGGCGGCTCGCGCCGCCACGGCCAGGTGCTGACCGTGGTCTCGGGCCCGGGCCGGGGGCAGAGCGTCCGGGTGACCGCCCCGGGCGCCTACGATCCCAAGGGGGAGCGGCTGAATGCCTAGAGACCTTCCCGCCGCCCTGCCCGATCTGCCGGACCTCGTCGTCTGCGAGACGGCGGTGACCGTCAGCGTGCTGCGCGTCCGCGACCACGAAGCCGCCGCGGTCCGGCTCGGCGAGGCCTTCGCCATGCCCTGGCCGACGACGCCGAACCTCGTGTTCGGCGAGGCCCCCAGGGTCGCCTGGCTGGCGCCCGGCGAATGGTCGATCTTCGCCCCGGCCGAGGATCTCGCGGCGCGGATCGGCGAGGCCTGCGCCGGCCTGACCCATCACCTGGTGGACGTCTCGGCCGGCCGGCGGCGCTGGCGGATCGAAGGCGTCCTGGCCCGCGATCTCCTGGCCAAGGGCTGCAGCCTGGATACCGACCCGCGCGTGTTCGGTCCCGGCCAGTGCGCCCAAAGCCTTCTGGCCCAGGTGTTGGTCCTGTTGACGCCGCAGCCCTCCGCGAGCGGCGGCGTGGCTTTCGATCTCGTGGCCGACGTCAGCCTGGCCGGGCATCTCCGCGCCTGGCTGGCCGACGCGGCGCTGGAGTTCCAACGATGACGTCTCCTTCGGCCTCGTCCAGACGCTATGTCCTGCTGGTCGAGGGGCCGGACGTCCGCGGCATCGTCGCCGCGGTGGCGACCTTCGTGGCCGAGGCCGGCTGTTCGATCACCGAGTCCCACCACTTCAACGACCCGCAGTCCGACCGGTTCTTCACCCGCACCGTGTTCGCCCACGAAGACGGCGGCGTGCTGGACGTGGACGCCTTCCGCCGAGGCTTCGCCCCGATCGCCGAGCGGTTCGCCATGACCTGGTCGCTGCACGACCTGGCCCAGCGGCCGCGCGTGCTGATCGCCGTGTCGCGCTTCGGCCACTGCCTCTACGACCTCTTGCATCGCTGGCGCTCGGGCCTCTTGCCGGTCGACATCGTCGGGGTGATGTCCAACCACGAGGACATGCGCTCGTTCGTGGAGTGGAGCGGCCTGCCCTACCACTTCCTGCCCGTGGAAAAGGCCGACAAGTCCGAGCAGGAGCGCCGCTTCCTGGCGCTGGCCGAGACGCTGAAGGTCGATCTGGTGGTGCTCGCCCGCTACATGCAGATCCTGTCGCCGGCGCTCTGCGAAGCGCTGACCGGCCGCTGCATCAACATCCACCACTCCTTCCTGCCGAGCTTCAAAGGCGCCCGGCCGTATCACCAGGCGCACGCGCGCGGGGTGAAGCTGATCGGGGCCACGGCCCACTACGTCACCACCGATCTCGACGAGGGCCCGATCATCGAGCAGGGCGTCGAGCGGGTGACCCACGCCCAATCGGCCGAGGACCTGGTGACCATCGGGCGCGACATCGAATGCGCGGTCCTGGCCCGGGCGGTGACCTGGCAGGCGGAACACCGGCTGGTGCGCCACGGCCAGCGGGTGGTGGTGTTCAAGTGACCCGCCGGCGGGTCGTTTCGTGAGCGCGCTGATTATCGACGGCGTCCGCATGGCCGCGGGCGTGCTGGAGACGGTGAAGGCCGGCGCCGCGCGCCTGCCGCGTCCACCCGGACTGGCCGTGATCCTGGTCGGCGACGATGAGGCCAGCCATGTCTATGTCCGCAGCAAGCTCAGGCGCGCGGCCGACGTCGGCTTCGACGCCCAGATCGTGCGGCTGGGCGCGGGGGTCGGCGAGGCGGAGGTGCTGGCCGCGGTCGCGGTGCTGAACGCCGACGATACGGTGGACGGCATATTGGTGCAGCTCCCCCTGCCCGGCCAGGTCAATACCCTCAGGGTGATGGCGGCGATCGACCCGGCCAAGGACGTCGACGGCCTGCACGCCCTGAACGCGGGAAAGGTGTCGCAGGGCTCGCACGCCCTCACCCCCTGCACGCCGCTGGGGTGCCTGCAGCTGATCAAGAGCGTGACGCCGGACCTGACCGGGATGAACGCGGTGGTGATCGGCTCGTCCAACATCGTCGGCAAGCCGATGGCGGCCCTGCTACTGGCCGAACGCGCCACGGTGACGGTGGCGCACATCCACACGCGCGACACGCCGTTCCTCTGCCGCGGCGCCGACATCCTGGTGACCGCCGTCGGGCGGCCGGGGCTGGTGCGCGGCGACTGGATCAAGCCACGCGCGACGGTGATCGACGTCGGCATCAACCGGCTGGCCGGCCCGGACGGCAAGACGCGCATCGTCGGCGACGTGGCGTTCGACGAGGCGGTGCAGGTGGCCGGGGCCCTGACGCCGGTCCCGGGCGGGGTCGGGCCGATGACCATCGCCTGCCTGATGTCCAACACCCTGCTGGCGGCCGAGGATCGCCGCCGCGCCGCCCAGCCCGAACTTCTCGAGGCGAGCTGACGAAAACCAGTCCGTTGGTGGATTTCCGGTTTAAGCAAGCCGCCGGTCGCCTCGCAGTCTTCGTCGCGTCGCACAACCAAGTGGACGCACCTACCCCTGAGTCATCCTCGGGCTTGACCCACGGCCGTCCGGTTGGGGTCAGTAGACCCTTGAAGTAGGCCTCATCCTGAGCTTGTCGAAGGACGAGGCCTTCGCACAACGCCGAGGCAATCAAACGATTGTACATTCGCCTCGTCCTTCGACAAGCTCAGGATGAGGCGAATAGGAAGCGGCGACACGAGAACAGCAACATCATTGTAGCTGGCGTCCAGATGTCCGACTTGCGTCAGAAGCTGAACTGATTCAAAGCCGTAATCCCCGCCTGCTTTCGCCTAACCGGACAGCCGTGGGCCTGACCCGAGGACCCAGCTTCGCGGCGGTATACGCTGCCCCGGCGGGGTTGAGAGGCGGCTGGGCGCGCGATGCGGCTGGGTCCTCGGGCCTCCGCAGAGTTTATCCTCGGGCGAAACTTTGCTTCGACCCGTGGGCTCCGCCCGAGGATGACTCGAATTGATTCTATCCAATTCCAACGCATGCCCGGCTCAGCCGGCCGCGGGCTCGCCGTCGGCCACTGCGCACCGGCGCGGGTCGGCCACCGCGGTCAGGGTCCCGTCGGTCTCGTCGCGGGCGATCACCGAATACGATCCCATGTGCATGTCGTAGGGGCTCAGCACGGCGACGCGGATACCCAGGCGGTGAAGATCCTCCACCACGCCGGGCTTCAGCCTGTCCTCGATGATCACGCCCCGGTTCTCGGTCATCGGCGCCATGCGCGGCGCGTCCACGCAGGCGTAGGGATCGAGGCGGAAGTCGAGCCGGTTGGTCAGCACCTGGGGCACGGTGAAATGCGGCAGGCCCGGCGTGCCGCACGAGAACACCGGCTTGCCGTCCTTCAGCACCATGGTGTTGCCGATGATGCAGCGCAGCTTGGCGCCCGGAACCAGGGTCGAGTCGATCGGGCTCTGCAGATTGCCGAAGGTGGCGTGGCTGCCGACCATCGGCACGCCGCCGATCACCATGCCGGGGATGCCCGAGCCCTGCAGGGTGTCCATCATCTGCACCCAGTTGCCGTCCTTGTCGACGACGGCCAGTTCGCACGAGCCCGCCGGCTGGCGCTCGTCCAGGCTGGTGCGGCGGGGACGGCCGCCGGCCGGACTGAAGGTGGTGGCGCCGCCCACCGCCTCGCCCGGCATGTCGCCTGAAAGGCGGATATGCTCGGTCAGGTCGACCCTGGGCCGCGAGCCCCGGATCAGCCTGGCGAGATGAGCGTGGTAGGCGTCGTCCAGCACCTCGTCGCGCGGCACGGCGTAAATGCTGTCGTCCTGGGCGTACTCCCAGTGGCGGGCGCCCTGGCGCAGGGCGTGGCCCATGGCCCAGAGATGGTCGGCCGAACCCGGCGCCATCTCGCGGATGCCAAGATGGCGCAGCACCCCCATGGCCACGCCGGTGAAGAAGCCCTGCGCCTGCGGCGGCCCCAGGCTGACGATCTCGTATTCATGGTGGCGGAACCGGGTGGGCTCGACCCAGCGCGGCGGCGTCTCGGTCATGTGGCCCGGCGTGATGGCCCAGCCCATCTCGTTGGCCTTGCGCACGAACAGCTCGGCCCACGGGCCGGTGATCATGTAGTCGGGGCCGTGCGCCTGGACGCCGCGCAGGGTCTCGGCCAGGCCCTTGGAGCGGAACATCTCGCCCGCATGCGGGAAGAAGCCGTCCGGCATGTAGAAGTCCCGGCCCTCCGGGAAGTAGGTGATGAACTTCTCGCCGAACAGGTTGACGCCGTGCTCGAAGGTCGAGACCGGATGGCCCCGTTCGGCCCACGCCACCGCATCCTCGCAGAGTTCGGCCCAGGGCCTCGAGCCGAACCGCGCGTGGATGGCCTTCAGGCCCGGCATGAAGCCCGGGATCAGGCCGGACGGCGGCCCGGCCGAATAGGGGCCGTTCCCGGGCGGGACCGGACGGAACGGCGGCAGGCCCGAGGGGTGCGCCCCCAGGCTGTCCAGCTGGTGCACCTGCCCGGTCCCGGCCTCGTAGTAGAGGAAGGTGATCAGGCCCGCATGGTTGGTCATGAACGGCTCGACCGCCGCCTGCACCAGGGCCCCGGCGATCCCGGCGTCGGCGGCGTTTCCGCCGGCGGCCAGCACCTTCATCATCGTCTCGGTGACGATGGCGCTGTCGGTGGTCACCGCCGTCCTGAGCCCGCTGACCGGAACTTTCGGCCCCGGGTTGCGGATGTAGCGGGCGAGATCCTGGTCCATGGCCGGCTCCAAACTGCCTGTCTCGATGGAAGCGCGGCTAGAAGGCCGCAGTCAGGCTGAGGGCGAACATCCGCGGCCGGATCACGGTCGCCTCGCCTCCGGTCCCTTCCGGGCGCGGCGAGGTCAGGGTGGTGCCGAGGGTGGTGAAGCCGTGCTGGTCGCCCAGGTTCTCGATGCGGAACTGCACGGTGTAGCGCCCGGTATGCACGCTGGCGCGAAGGTCCACGGTGGTGAGCGAGGGCAGGTACCGTTCGCCCGGCGCTTCGAGCGCCGGGAAGTTGCTCGGGCTCTTCGACGAATAGCGCAGCGTGCCGCCCACCGAAGCGTCCATCCGCGCCGTCAGCGGCCAGACATAGTCCGCGGTCAGGCCCGCCGTGTAGCGGGGCGTGAACGGCAGGTCGTCGCCCTCGTGCGCGCCGACCGTGGCGGTGGTGGCCGCCGAGATCTGGGTGATGCGCGCATCGGTCCAGCCGAGGTCCGCGCCGATCGTCAGGCCGGTCAGCGGCCGGTATTGGCCCTGCAGTTCGACGCCGTCGACCTCGGCCTGGCCCGCGTTCCCCTGCAGGATGATGCCGTTGTAGAGGGTGTTGAGCTGAATGTTGTCCCAGTCGATGTGGTAGACCGAGGCGTCGAACGACAGCCGCCCCTTCCACAGCGTCCCCTTGACCCCGCCCTCGTAGTTGGTGGTCGTGTCCGGCTGGATCTGGGTCTGGGCGCCGGCCGGCGGGGCCGGGTTGGTCTGCGGACCGCCCGGACGGAAGCCGGTGGCGTAGCGCAGATAGGTGCTGATGTCCGGCGTGAGGCGGAAACGCAGGGTGGCGAGGTAGTTGACCGGATCGTCGGTGAAACGAAGGTCGGTCGGCGTGCGGGGGAAATAATAGGTGATGCCGCCCAGGCCGCCCGTGTAGTCGTGCTGGTGCTCCTCCGCATAGCGGATGCCGCCGGTGATATCGAGCCGGTCGGTCAGGTAGATCGTGACGTCGCCATAGCCGGCGATCTCCTCGAACTTCGAGCCGGTGGTGGTGATCAGGATGTCGGTATCGCGGCCGGGCAGCGGCTGCTTGGTCGTCCCGCTGAAGCCGTAGATGTCGGCCAGATAGCGGCTCTGCTCGGCGGTGTAGAACACGCCGGCCATGAACTCGACGGCGCCGAAGCGGCGGGAGGTGAAGCGCGCCTCGGTCGTGGTCTTGTCGACGTTGGGGCTGTACTGCCCGACCGCGTAGGAATTGGCGGGCAGCACGGTATTGATCGACTGGCCGAACACCGTCCCGCCGGCGAGCGCGTTCACATAGCCGCGCGCGCCCGCCACATAGGGCGACGTCGCGTCGATGGCGTACTTCACATGGTAGTCGCCCTGGCTGATCAGGAAGGTCGCCGTGCCGAGGTCGGTCTTGTAGGCGGCGTTGAGGTCGAACAGGTCGTAGTGGACGGTCGATCCGAGATCGAGGAAGCTGTTGTATTTATAGGGCCCATAGACCGGGGCGAAGCTGCCCGGCTGCAGGTCCTCGTAGGCGTAGCCATTGCTGTGGGTGGCCTGGTACAGCCCGCTGAAATCGACGGTCAGCCGGTCGATCGGGCGCCAGCGCAGGGCGATCCGCCCCCCTCCCATGTCGGCGTCGTTGACGTCCTTCGTGCCGGTCCCGACGTTGTCGGTGAAGCCCGGCGCATGGCGATAGTAGCCGGTGATCGATGCGCCCAACTGGTCGGTGATGATCGGCAGGTTGACCGTGCCGCGGATCAGCCCGCCGTCGCCGCCGCCGTCGACGGTGTCATATTCCGCGGTCATCGATCCCGAATAGGTGGTCAGGCTGGGCTTGCGGGTGACGATGCGGATCAGACCGCCCAGGCTGTTGGCGCCATAAAGCGTGCCTTGCGGCCCCTCGAGCACCTCGATGTGGTCGATGTCGGCGAGTTCCGGCGCGGGCGTCACCGCCGATCCCAGCGCCAGGAAGCCGCTGGCGCTGAACGGGGTGTCGTCGATGTAGAAGGCGGCGGTATTGGTGGTCTGCTGATTGCCGCTGTTCAGACCTCGGATGATCACCGTCCCCAGTCCCGCGGCGCCCGAATCCCTCTGGCTCAGCCCGGGCACGAGGGAGGCGTAGTCGCGGAAGTCGACGGCGCCGATCGACTGCAGCGCCGCGCCGCTGATCGCCGTGATCGAAGACGGCACATCCTGCAGCTTCTCGCTGCGCTTGCTGGCCGTCACCACGATCTCGTTGCCCGAGGCCTCGTTGACCGAGGCCTTGTTGACCGAGGCCTTGTTGACCGGGGCGCCCTGGTCGGCGGGGCCGCCCGTCGCCGGCGCGGCTGTATGCGGCGCTGCGGCCTGGGCGAAGGCGCAGGGGCCGGCGGCGAGCGCCAGGGCGACCGCAGCCGCTCCCAGCAGTAAGGCATTCCGGCTGAACATGGGTCCCCCTTTGAGCCGCTGTTGCTCGTAAGCACACATCAAAAGACAGGACTGTATCCTGCGTGTCAAATTCCGGATGTGCAACCGTCTTCCGATTGCAACGAATGGCTAATTTTCGGCCAATCGCCTCTGCCGGAGACACATCCGACGCTCCGCGCCCGCCGTTTTTGATACAGCCCTGTCTCTATCGACCCTGCTATTCGGCGAGCGCCGGCGTCCCCTGCCCCTCGGGCGAGGATCCCGGAACCGCCGCCGGCGCGCGATCCGCGGCGGCGATATCGGCCTCGGCCGTCCGGCCGCACAGCAGGAACAGGACGCCGCCGACAATGCTGGTGCTCGACAGCACCAGCAGCGCCGCCCTCAGCGCGCCGCCGCCGAAGGTCGGCGTGAGGGCGTCGCTGAGCCAGCCGGCGGCCGACGGCCCGATCCCATAGCCGACCAGATTGGCCATCAGCAGGAAGATGGCGGCGCCGGTGGCCCGCAGGCGCGCGCCCGACAGGCGCTGCACGGCGGCATAGGCCGGGGCGGTGTAGGCGATGCCGATCAGCGTCGCGGGGGCATTCAGCCAGATCGCCCAGGTGAAGTCCCGCGCCAGCAGCGAGGCGACGTGGAAGGGCGCCGCCAGCAGGGTGCTCAACGCGAGGATCCGGAACGGCCAGCGCGCGTCGCGCCGGGCGAGGACGTCGCAGAGCAGGCCGCCGGCGAAGGCGCCCGCCATCTGGGCCGGGCCGGTGGCGAGGGCGTAGAGGCCGCCCACCTCCGCGGTGCTGCGATGGAAGGTGCGGATCAGGTAGGCGACCTTCCAGGTCTGCAGGGCGAAGCCGCCGATCGAAGCGACGCCCATGGCCACGCAGAGCCAGAAGTAGGCGCGGCGGGCGAACAGGATCCTGGCGGCGCGCCAGAGGTCGACCTCCGCTTCGGCCCGTCCCCGGGTCCGGTCCCGCCGGTCCTTCAGGGTGGCGACCAGCGCCAGGGCGACGAGCAGCCCCGGAACCGACCCGACCATATAGGCGGCCCGCCAGCCCCAGCGGCCGGCGACGAAACCGCCCAGGGCGGTCGCCAGCATCAGGCCGAGGACGCTGACCAGCGCGATGATCGAGAAGGCGCGGCCTCGCCAGGCGGGGGAGACGTGCTCGGACACCAGGGCATGGGTCGTCGGCAGGCCGGCCGACTCGCCGAGGCCGACGCCGAAGCGGGCGACCACCAGCCAGAGGAAGCTGCCGGCCAGGCCGCAGAACCCGGTCATCGCCGACCAGATCGCCAGCGCCACGCCCAGAACGCGGACCCGGTTGAAGCGGTCGGCAAGGCGGGCGACCGGGATGGCGCTCAGCGAATAGACCACCGCGAACGCCAAGCCGCTGAGCACGCCGATCTGACTGTCGCTGAGGTGCAGCTCGGCCTTCATCGGCTGGATCAGGATGCCGAGCAGATAGCGGTCGTAATAGTTCAGGACGCAGACCAGCGAGAGCAGCGTCATGGCCCAGAGCGCGCTGGCCCGCGACACGCCCTCGGCTGCGAATCGTACGCCCATACGGCCCTCCGGACGCTGCGGTCCACGGGCGGCGGCGCCCGGCCAGACCCATGGCACAGGCGCCGAACCTGCACGGCCGATACAGAACTGTCTAGAGAAATTGGGCGGCCGGACCGACGCCTGGTATGGCGCCGGTCACAGGGATCGCCCGACCTGCTGGAAATCCGGGGGGAAATCCGTGGACACAATACATGGCTGACCTGAGCCGCGCCCGATTGAGTACGCCGTCGCCGCGTTCTGCCGACGGCCTACCCTCGGATCAGGGCCAGCAGCTCATCTTCATCGAGCGCGCCCGTCGACTCCGCGCCGTCGAGGAAATCGGCGGCGAGCGCGCGTTTGGACGCGTGCAGGGCCAGGATCTTCTCCTCGATGCTGTCTTTGACCACAAGGCGATAGACGGTCACCGGCCGGGTCTGGCCGATGCGGTGCGCGCGGTCGGTGGCCTGGTCCTCTACGGCTGGATTCCACCAAGGGTCCAGATGGATGACATAGTCCGCGCCGGTCAGGTTGAGGCCCGAGCCGCCGGCCTTCAGGCTGATCAGGAACAGGTCGCCTTCGCCGGCCTGGAACGCCGCCACCCGCTCCGCCCGCGCCTTGATCGGGGTCGAGCCGTCAAGGCGGAGCAGGGAAACGCCGTCCGCCCTCAGTGCGGCCTCCACCAGGTCCAGGTGGCCGGTGAACTGGCTGAACACCAGGGCGCGGTGACGATTGGCCCGCAGGTCGGCGACCAGCTCCAGCAAGGCCGCCAGCTTGGCGCTCTCGACGCCGGTCGCCGCGTCGATCAGGGCCGGATGGCAGGCGGCGCGGCGAAGGCGGGTGATCTCGGCCAGGATGCGGATCCGCTTCTGGCCGGGCGCGCCCTCGTCGCCGGCCAAGGTCTCCAGCGCCTGTCGCCGGAGCGCCTCATAGAACGCCCTCTCCTCCGCCTCCGGTTCGACCTCCAGGGCGATCTCCGTGCGCGGCGGAAGCTCCTGCAGCACCGCCGCCTTGGTGCGCCGAAGCAGGTAGGGCCGCACCAGGGTCTTCAACGCCTGGCGCGCGTGGGCGCCGTGCCCCGCCGCGACCGGGGCGGCGAAACGGCGGTGGAAGCTTTCGCTCGAGCCGAGCAGGCCGGGCAAGACCGTGTCGTACAGACTCCACAGCTCCTCCAGCCGATTCTCCACGGGAGTCCCAGACAAGGCCAGGCGGAAGTCCGCCTGGATCAGCTTGCTGGCCTTGGCGCGGCGCGTCTCGGCGTTCTTGAGGTTCTGCGCCTCGTCGAACACGGCCACGGCAAACCGGCGGGAGGCCAGAAGGTCGGACTCGGTGTGGAGCAGACCGTAGCTCGCCACCAGGACGTCTCCGGGGCCCAGCCCCTCGACCAACGCCGTACGATCGGCGACAGCCGACAGCATGCGCACCCGCAAGCCCGGTCCGAACCGGGCGGCCTCCAGCATCCAGTTGTGGCAGACCGAGGTCGGCGCGATCACCAGGCTCGGCCCCTTCGCCGCATCGGCGAGCAGCAGGGCTATGGTCTGCACGGTCTTGCCCAGACCCATGTCGTCAGCCAGGCACGCGCCCAGTTCGAGGCGGCTCAGCCGCGCCAGCCATTTGAACCCCTGCAACTGGTAGTCGCGCAGGTCCGCCTCCAGCCCGGCCGGAAGCTCGGGCTCGAAGCCTCGCACCGACGACATCCGTTCGATCAGCGCCGTCCACCGCGGTTCGGCCTTCACCGCGCCGGCCGCGTCCAGAAGGTCCTCGATGGCCGGCGCCGCCGCCGCGCCGATCCGCCGGCCGCCCTTGACCGCCTCGGTCACCGCCGAGAAGCCATCGAGCTTGCGCCTCAGATCCTCGGTGAGCGCCAGATAGCGGCCATCGTCCAGGGCCACGAACCGGCCGCGCGAGGCGCCGAGGCGAGCCAGCACATCGGCCATGTCCAGCACCAGATCCTCGTCGACCCGGATCTGTCCCTTCAGCTCGAACCAGTCCCGCGCCGAAGCGATGCTCAGCGACATGGCCTTGGTCTCGACGTTGCGGGTCGGCTTGATCGCCGCGCCCTGTGGCCACTCGAGGCTCAGGGGCCCCTCGAAGGCGTGCAGCTGCTGTAGCGCCTCCAAGGCGTCGTCGAGCCCGCCGATACGCCAGTCGTGATCGGTCTCTCGCCACGAGGCCAGGGCGGGGCAGGCCCGGGCCACCGCCTCCAGGGCGGCGCGTTCGGCCTGGAGGTCGCGGCTGATCCGCCGGTGCGCCCCGTCCGCCGGCGCCAGGACCGAGGCCGAACCCACCCCCGGCGCATAGGCCGGCCCCGCCTCACCCAGCGGACGAACCACGGCGCGGATGTGGAAACCACCATCCTCCGGCGCGATCTGCAGGATTGGCCGGCGATCACCCTCGACCGCCGCCGGCGTCACTCCCGCGAGTTCCGAACGCACCGGCAGTCGCGACCCTTCCATGTTGATCAGGGCGATGACCCGCTCGCGGGCCGACTTCGGCGCCGTCAGCCCGCTGGGCCCCAGGATGGCGCCCAGCTCCACCAGGGCCGAGGTGACTTCGATGACGCGCCACCGCGTGGGCGTCTCGGGCTCGACGAACACTTCATGCTTGTCGCTACGGTGTGACAGGTCGATCCGAATCTGGTCGCCCTCCTCGCTCACGACCAGCTCCACCGGATAGGCGATCAGCTCGATCCGGCGCTCGGGGTGGGCGGCGTCGAACACCCGTGGGTGGCCGATCAGGGCCAGCGGCGCCCGCACAGGGTGGAATTCGTATTCGGCGCCGTGATAGCTGTTGTTGGCTTTGATCGCGCTCAGTGGGGCCTGATCCTCGGCGGTCAGGTAGTCGAGTTTGGGGTCGCGATCGCGCAGCCGTTTCAGCGCCACCGATCGGCCGGCGTTCCACCCGTCGCGCTTGGCCGCCTGCTCGATCGCACTGATCTCCAGGTTCGCCGCGTTGAAGCGGAAGATCAGCCGGCGCGCCTGGGAGGGCGCCTCGACCTTGGCCTGGACCGGCGGGGCGAGCACGCTCTGCAGCTTGTCCAGCGTCCGCTCCCATGACGGCCGGATCGGCACGATCTCCAGGAAGTCGCGCGCGTAACCCGCGCCCAGGCCGCCCAGGAGGCCCTGCCAGGGCTCGGGCGCCTTGGCGAACCGCGCGTGCGTCTGCGCCAGGACCCGGACGGCCAGCGGCGCGCACCGGCCCCACCGCTCCACCGCCTGGCGATCATCAGTCTCCCGCCGGGCCGTGAGAGGCCCATCGACCACGCCAAGCGCCAGGGTGCGGATCGCCGAGACCAGCGGGCTTTCGCGCGGGTGATCGAGGGGTTTGTTGGCGAAGCGATGCAGGGGAAGGAACCGCGCCAGCCGCGCCTTGGCCAGATCGTCGCGCCCCTGGACCAGCTCCAGCAGGGCGGACAACATCACCATCGTGGTCAGGTCTGTTTCCTGCGCGATGTCCAGCAAGGCGGATATCTCGTCATGCAGGCCCGCATCGCCCGCCGCAAAAAGCGCCATCAGGTGGAAGAGGCCGAATTCCTGCGGCAGCATCACCTTGCGCCGGCCGACGGCCTTTCGGTGCTGCTTGAGCGCCTCGCGGAACCGGGGAAGACTGTCGGCGTCCGGCTCGGTCAGGAAGATCAGGGCGGCGTCGACGGCCACGGCCGTCGCCGGATCATGGGCGCGCACGCGCCCCAGCCGCACGCGCGCCCGCTCCGGGCGTTCGGCGAGCAGATCGAGCCTGAGCAGCGCCTGGTCGAGCCGGGGCGCCGAGGCCCAGTCCCAATCGCGCTCCGCCATCGCCTCGACCATCGCCTCGACGCCGGCGCCGCCCTGCCCGCGATCCAGCAGCAGCTCCACATGCGCCGCGGCCACCCGGTCCCGCAGGCCCGGGCTCAGGCCGTCGATGAAATCGAGATCGGCGGGACAGCCTTGCAGCAGCAGCGCCGCCAACGCCGGTTCGTAGCCGTCGCGCTTGGCGCCCTCTTCGGCCAGGCCGATCAGCCGTTCGACCTCCGGTCCGTCGTTGGCCAACGCCATCAACCGCACGGCCCGCGCCAGATCGACATCCGTGGCCGGCGAGGCCACATTCCAACGATAATAGGCGCCCTGTTCGCGCCAGCTCCTGGGCGCCGCGCCGCGCACGGCGGCCAGCAAGGCCGCGCTGCCCTCCCGCCCGATCAAACTCAAGGTCAGGGGCTCGCGCCAATCGCGGATGATGAGGCCGTCGGCGGAAAGCACGCGCTTTCGAATCAACCGGTCGACGCTCTCGTTCAGCTTCGCGTGCGACCAGGCCTTGCCATCGGACGAGACCACCCCGGCCGCACGGATGACCTCAAGGAAAGCCGCCTTGTTCAGGCCTTCGCCGACGATCGCCTTCAGCTCTGCGAGCGCACGATCGGATGGTGAAAGGGCCGACAAGGTGTCGGATGTCTGGGCGAGCGACATTTCGGAAGGGCTTTAGCGGACGGGGAGAGCCGGGGGAGGGATTCGGCAAGTATGCCTTTATCACGGCGTAGGGTCGAAGGTTTCGCACCGGGGGCAAGGCCGCGACATTGGAAACGGCCCGCCCCTCACTCGCCGGCGTATTTGACCGAGCAGCCGTAGGCGCGGGTCGTGGTGACGGCGATGGGGCGTCCTGCGTGAAGATCGTCCAAGGCTGCGGCGACGTAGTTCTTGGCCAGCTTGGCGTCGCCCGCGCGCGTCGAGGGACGATCGTCGATCGCGCCCTCGTAGGTGAGCAGCCCTTTGGGATCGATGATGAACAAGGTGGG
>FTAG01000053.1_pt1 | contig 35602 bp, 13 predicted proteins | sample 1638911 | NCBI WGS metagenome assembly FTAG01 (sample SAMEA3914813, study PRJEB12502) | metagenome | biome: forest; material: soil | place: Canada | collected 2011-07-07 | depth 0.3 m
CCAGCGCCATCCCCGCAAACAGCGGCAGGCTCAGGCAGCGCGCGTAGTACGCATCCGCCCCCGCCAGGTCGGGTTCGCCATAGCGGGCGCGGTAGTAGGGCTGATGGGGCACCGGGATGTAGTGGACCTGGGTTCCGATCCCGCGGACCTTGAGCGCGTCCATGACTGCCTTGCGGGTCAGGCCGGCGGCTTCGAAATCGATCAGGGCGATGAAGAGGTGCAGGGCCGGGTCGCTGCCGGGCCGGGCATCCACGGCGCGCACCATCGGCCCAAGCGGCGCGAGCAAGGCCCTGTAGCGTGCCGTCAGGGCTCTCCGCACCGCGACAAACCGATCCAGCTTGGCCAGCTGACTGAGGCCGAGGGCGCAGTTCACATCCGGCAGGCGGTAGTTGAAGCCCAGGTTCTGCATCTCATAGAACCAGGGATTGGCGGCGCCGTCCGCCGGATCGAAGGCCAGCGAGCGGAGTTCGTAGTCGCCTTCCTCGCGGGTGATGCCGTGACTTCGCAACAGGGCCATGCGGGCGGCGAGGTCCGCGTCATTGGTGGTGATCATCCCCCCCTCCCCAGTGGTCATGGTCTTGACCGGGTGGAAGGAGAAGCAGGCCATGGCCGAGTGGCGGCCGTCGCCGACCCGTTCGGGGCGGTTATCGAAGGTCATGGTCGTGCCGAGGGCGTGGCAGGCGTCCTCGACCACCGCCGCGCCGGCGTCGTCGGCCAGGCGGCGGATGGCGGGCAGGTCGACCACCCCGCCACCCAGATGCACCGGCAGGACGGCGGCGAGGCGGCGGCCCTGCAGGCGGTCCATGGCGGCTTCCAGGGTGGCCGGGGTCATCAGGCCGGTCAGCGGGTCGACGTCGGCGAACACCACTTCGGCGCCCTGGTAGCGGGCGGCGTTGGCGGTGGCGGCGAAGGTGATGGCGGGGACGATCACCGCGTCGTCCGGCCCCACGTCGAGGGCCATCAGGGCCAGGTGCAGGGCTGCGGTGCCATTGGCGCAGGCCACGGCGTGGCGGGCGCCGACGGTCTCGGCGAAGGCGGTCTCGAATTCGGCGACCCGGGGACCGGTGGTCAGGAAGTCGGCGCGCAGGGCCTGGGTGACCGCGGCGATGTCGTCGTCCTCGATCACCTGCCGCCCGTAGGGCAGGAAGGGAAGGCCGGGCGCCTCAGCCATGGCCGGCCAGCAGCGCCTTCAGCCCAGCCGCGTCCAGCCATTCGGTGTTGGTGTCGCTGGAATAGGTGAAGCCGTCGGCGACGGGCCGGCCGCCGTCCTCGCTGAACCGGCGGCGGGTGTATTCGACGAAGCCCGGCTCGATCACATAGCGGTCGGGCAGTTCGGTGGTCATGCGCGCGTCGTCGCTGGAGATCATCATCTCGTGCAGCTTTTCCCCGGGTCGGATGCCCACGGTGCGGTGGGGCAGGTCCGGGGCCAGGGCGCGGGCGACGTCGGGCATGGTCATGGAGCCGATCTTCGGCACGAAGATCTCGCCGCCGCGCATCATCTCCAGGGACGACAGGACGAAGTCGACCCCCTGGTCCAGGGAGATCCAGAACCGGGTCATGCGCGGATCGGTGATCGGCAGGTCCGGGGCGCCCTTGGCCGCCAGCCGTTCGAACAGGGGCGCGACGCTGCCCCGCGATCCGGCCACATTGCCGTAGCGCACCACCGAAAACCGGGTGCCGATGTCGCCGGCGAGGTTGTTGGCGGCGACGAAGGTCTTGTCGGAGGCGAGCTTGGTCGCCCCATAGAGGTTGATCGGGTTGCAGGCCTTGTCGGTGGAAAGCGCCACCACCCGCTGGACCCGGTTGTTCAGGCTGGCCCAGACCACGTTCTCCGCGCCCAGCACATTGGTGTGAATGCATTCGGAGGGGTTGTACTCCGCCGCCGGCACCTGTTTCAGAGCCGCGGCGTGGATCACCACATCGGCGCCGCGCAGGGCCAGGGTCAGGCGGCTCTGGTCGCGCACGTCGCCCAGGAAGAAGCGCATCTTGGCCAGGACCTGCGGCGCGAACTGTTCGCGCAGGGCCTCCTGCATCTCATACTGTTTCAGCTCGTCGCGGGAGAAGACGATCAGCTTCCTGGGCTGCTGTTCGGCCAGGACGCGCTGCACGAAGCGGCGGCCGAAGGAGCCGGTGCCGCCGGTGATCAGCACCACCTTGCCGTCGAGGACGGGTTTTGTGGGGGCGAAGGAGCGAAGGGCGGCGGTGGCGGCCGGCACGGGCGATATCCTTGGGACGCGCGGCGAATCACTCGCCACGCCGGCAGTCTCGCGCAATGGCGCGGCCACCGCATCAGCGATGGGTCGTCAGAGTCCTATTGTCGCGGCCAGCCATTGGCCGCCCGCTACTGGCCGATGGTGTAGGCGCCGCCCTTTTCGATGGCGCGCTGATAGGCCGGGCGGGCGTGCAGCCGGTCCACATAGGCCGAAAGGCTCGGAAAGGCGTTCAACCGGCCCATGGCCCGGGCCATTTCCAGAACAAAGCTGATCTGCACGTCCGCGCCGGTGAACTCGGCGCCCATGAGGTAGTCGCTGCTCCCCAGGGCGTTCGACATATAGGTGAGATTGTTCTCGATCTCGCTGCTGACCCTGGGCGTCAGGGGCGCCGCGGCCTCGCCGATGCGCATCAGATAGAAGGCCAGCATCAGCGGTAGCATGGCCGAGCCCTCGGCGTAGTGCAGCCATTCCAGGTAGACGAGGTGGGCGTCCGAGCCCGAGGGCGGCTGGAAGCGGCCGCCGCCGTAGGTCGCTACCAGATATTCCACAATCGCGCCGCTCTCGGCGATCCGTACGGCGCCGTCGGTGATCACCGGCGACTTGCCGAGGGGATTGACCGCCTTGAGCTCCGGCGGGGCGAGGTTGGTCACGGAATCGCGCTGGTAGCGGACCAGGTCGTAGGGAATCCCGAGCTCCTCCAGCAGCCAGATGATGCGCTGGGAGCGGGAGTTGTTCAGGTGATGCAGGGTGACCATGGCGGGGGCTCCAGCGATCGGGAGCACCAGAGGATCAGGGGTGCGGGTCTTGTGCAAGCGGAAGCGCTAAAGGGAGCGTCTCGAGCCACGCAAGCGGCCGCAGCCGCCCTAAGGCAGGAACTTCTTCGGGATCGCAGACACCTCGTCCGGGCTCAGTTGGCGCAGGTCGCGCACCGGGCATTTCTCACTCATCCCGTGGTCGGTGAAACCGATATCGAGATCGATGGCGCCGCAGACCGAGCCGGATCCGGTGGCGGTCTTCAGGACCAGGGTGTGGCGGAAGGTCAGCCCCGGGCAGTCGCTCATCAGCGCGGCGCGAAAAATGTCGCGGCCTACCCGGATCAGCAGGGTGTGGTCGTCGACCGCGCTGTAGCCGCTGATGTTGTTGGTATAGAAGCACCGCCCGCCGGCGGGATAGGCCTTGGCCGCCGGCGGCGCGGCGAGGCTGGCGGCGCCGATGATCGCCGCCGCTCCCGCGGTTGCGCCGAAGGCCATCAGGGTTGCACGCTTCATTGGAGTCCTCCCTGGCTCGGGTTAAACGCCCGCACCGTCTAGGTGGTCGATTTAACCCTCAAACGCGCGAGACGGCGAGTCCGTCGCATTTCGAACCGGCCCGGATCGACGATCGCGGCGAGAGCGGCCGGCAAGGGCGAGGGCGCGCCGGCAGCCAAGGCCGCCACGTGCTCGCCCAGCAACGGGGCGGCGCAGAAGCCGCGGGAGCCAAGGCCGGAGAGGATGAAGAGGCCGTCCGTCTCGCCAGCTGGTGCGGGGATGGCGCCCGCCAGGGGCAGGAAGTCGGGGGTGACCGCGCGCACCCCGGCCCGGCCGGTCAGACGGCCGGGTTCAATACCCGCCGCCATCGCGGGCCGCGCCTCGGCCAACTGGGCGAGGTTGCGGCCGTGGTCGTCCGGCCGGACCTCCGTCCCGCCGTCGTCGCGGTCGTGGGTGGCGCCGAAGAGAAAGCCGTCGCGGGTGGGAATGAGATAGCCGGCGCCGATCACCGGACTTGGTCCCGGCGCCCCCTCGACCACACTGACCTGGCCGCGCACGGCGCGCAGGGGCGCACCCGGCGCGAGTCGGGCTGCATCGACGCCGTTGGCCAGACAAACAATGTCGGCGCGGGCAATCTCGCCGCCCGCCGCCTCCCTGAGGCTCCAGCCGCCGTTTGCGCGCGCCAGGGCGGCCACGTCGGCGGTGCGCGTCTCGGCGCCGGCCAGCCATGCCTCGATAAGCACTCGGGGCTCCACGACCAGCGCCTCGGCCAGGGCCAGGGCGCCGAGGTCGGTGGGCTCGCCGAGCCGGTCGCCGGCCTGGGTGGGCGAGAGCCGTTCCACGGCCAAGGGCGCGAACAGGGGGCTGACGGCGATGCGATCGAAGCGGCTGGGGTCCTTGGGGCCGGTTTCCAGTTGCAGGGCGCCCTGGGCGATCACGGCGCTTGACGTTTGCATGATCAGGTCATGGGCCCGGGCCATGGCCTGGGCGTAGAGGGCGGCGACGTCCCCGCCGCCGGCGTCCAGCCGGGGCATAGCCAGGGCGGCCGGATTGCCGGATGCGCCCGCCCCAGGCCCGGCGGCGTCAAACACCGTCGGCGTCACGCCCAGGGCCAGGAAGGCTCGCGCCAGGGCCGCGCCGGCGATCCCCGCGCCGATGATGGCGACCTCCGGCGTTGTCGCCCAGGTCGCGGCGCCAAGGGCGGTGGGGTCGACGGGCAGGCGCGCCTCCAGCCGCTCGCTCTTGCGGCCGAAGCCCGGCTTCTTCTCGACGACGAAGCCCTCGGCGGCGAGGCCGCGGCGCACGGCGCCGGCGACGGTGAAGGTGGCGGCCCGGGCGCCGGGGGCGGAGCGCCGGGCGACGCCGGTCAGCACCGCCTCGCTCCACATGCCGGGGTTGCGGGAGGGGGCGAAGCCGTCGAGGAACCAGGCGTCGGCGGTCCCGGTCCAGGCCTCCAGGGCCTCGGCGGCGTCCATGAGGGCGAGATCGATGGTCGCGCCGTACGCCGGCAGGTCGATGCGGTGGAAGCCGGCGGCCGGGCGCGGCCAGCGGGCCGTCAGGGCCTCGGCCAGATCCGCCAGTTCCGGCCAGGCCGCCAAGGCGCGGCGGGCGTCATCGGCGCTGATCGGGAAGGCCTCGACGGAAAAGACGTTTAGCCGCGCGCCTGGCGGGCGGGTGCGTCGCCAAAGATCGAGGAGCGCGAGGATGTTGAGACCGGAGCCGAAGCCGAGTTCGCCAACGGTAAATCGATCGCGCCCCGCCCAGGCGTCCGGCAGGCCGCAGCCCTCCAGAAACACCGCGCGGGTCTCGCCCAGACCGTCGGCCGCGGAAAAATAGATGTCGTCGAATCTGCCCGAGCGCGGGGCGCCGTCATCGCTCCAGACCACCGGCGTAAAGCCTGCCCCACCAGCGCAATCGGGGGCGCTATAGGCGGCGGCCTTGTCGGGCGGGGCGGTCATCGGGCCTCAAGACCCCAGTGGGCGCGCCGGATCAAGGCCCAAACAAAAAGGGCCGCCCGTGAGGGCGACCCTTTCCGTCGTTTCGCGTGAAGCGAAGCTTACTTGGACGCCGGGGCGGCCATGGCGTCGGACGCGGCGGTCGCAGCCATCGGGGTGTCGGAAGCGGCGGCGGCGGAAGCGGCGTCGGACGGGGCGGCGTCCGGGGCCTTCTTGTGGCAGGCGGCGGTGCCCATCAGAGCGATGGCGGCGGTGGCGATCAGAACGGTGCGGATCATGGTGTTTTTCCTGGTCAGAAGAGAGAGGGCGGGATCGCCGAACCCGCCCGGGAGCGGAGCCGACGAGAGGCGTTGTACGCTTACTTAGAAGCCGGAGCGGCCATGGCGGCGTCAGACGCAGCCTGGGCGGCGTCGGTGGCGGTCGTCGTGGCGGCGCCGGAAGCGGCGGCGTCAGAAGCGGCGGCCTCGGCCGGCTTCTTGTGGCAAGCAGCGACGGAGAGAGCGGCGATGGCGACGCCGGCGACAAGGATCTTTCGAAGAGCTTCGGAGGTCATTGCGCCTGGTCCCCAACTGGGCAGTTGCCACGCTCAGCATGGATTCGCCGACGGGTCCGAGCCGCGAGGCGAATCGGACCAATCGACGCACCCATGTGCGCTGAGACTGAATATGCCGTCATTGGCGGGAAGCACAAGCACCAAGTTCACGGGGGCGTGATCAATCGACACGCCGCCTGCAGCCATCGCGGGCGCGTCCGGGACAGCCAAGCCTGTTAACCACTTAGAATCAAAAGCTTAGCTTTGACCGGTCTCGCCAGGCGACGTCGCGTCAGCCCTCGGCCGGAATGGCGCTAAGCGTCTCCTCCAGCTCCAGGAAGCTGGGCTGGGCGGTGGAGGGCACGCTGCCGCGGCCGATTTCCACCGAGATCTGGGCGGCGTTACCGTGCAGGTGGGCGACCAGAACGGACTGAATGATCTTGTAGAAGGATCCATCCTCGTCGATGACCGCCTGCATCCGCGCCGCCATGGGCCCGACAAGGCCGTAGGCCATGAACACGCCCAGGAAGGTGCCCACCAGGGCGCCCCCGATCATCATGCCCAGCACTTCCGGCGGCTCGGTGATCGAACCCATGGTCTTGATCACCCCCAGCACGGCGGCGACGATGCCGAGGGCCGGCAGGCCGTCGGCCACCGCGGCCAGGGCGTGCGACGGGGCCTGGGCCTCGTGGTGGTGTTTTTCCAGCTGGTTTTCCATCGCGCCCTCGACCTGGTGGGGATCCTCCAGGTTCATGGTCATCATGCGAAGGGTGTCGCAGATGAAGTCCACCGCGAAATGGTCCTTCATGATCTTCGGGTAGCGGGAGAAAATCGTGCTGTCGTGGGGATTTTCGATGTGGCTCTCGAGCGCGATCACGCCCTTGGATTTCATGGTCTTGGTCAGCAGGAAGAGCAGGCTCAAGAGGTCCTTGTAGTCCCCCGCCTTCCACTTCGGTCCGCCGAACACCCGGCCGAAGCCGCCGGCGGTGGCCTTGATCACGGTCAGGGAGTTGGAGATCAGGAAGGCCGCCACCGCCGCGCCGGCGATGGCCATCATCTCGTGGGGCAGGGCCTCGAGGATCACCCCGATCTTGCCGCCGGAGATGATGAAGCTGCCGAACACCAGGCCGAACAGCAGGACGATGCCGATGATCTGAAACATGGATAGAGGCCCGGTTGTGACGAATCGCCGGCCGACCTTGGCGGTTAATGCTTAATTCCGCGTTTTCGATACCCGTCAGAGGAGCGCTTGCGAGGGAGGCGACGCCCTTTATGTTGCGCGGGCCATGAACGCCCTCACCGAAGCCTGGACCCAGTTCAAAAACCGGCCGCCCGAGACGGCCGAACAGGTGCGCAACCGCTCCTTCGGCGTCCTCTTCTGCGTCTCGGTGGTCACGGCCCTGGGCAATACCGGCATGCAGTCGGTGCTGCCGGCGATCGGGCGGCAGATCGGCATCCCCGATCCCATGGTGGCGGCGATCTTCTCGCTCTCGGCCCTGCTCTGGGCCTTCTCCTCGCCGGTCTGGGCCAAACAGTCGGACCTGCGCGGGCGCAAACCGCTGATCATGCTGGGCCTGACCGGCTTTCTGGTCTCGATGATCCTGTGCGGCCTGGTGGTCTCGGCCGGGGTCCGGCACCTGGCCGCGCCGATGGTGATCTTCGTCTTCTTCCTGCTGGCCAGGGCGGTGTTCGGCCTCTTCGGCTCCGCCGCCAATCCGGCCACCCAGGCCTATGTGGCGGAGCGGACCAGTCGCGACCAGCGCACCCAGTCCATGTCGACCCTGGCCGGCGCCTTTGGCCTGGGCACCATCGTCGGGCCCCTGGTGGCGGCGATGTTCGTGCTGCCGTTCGTTGGCCTGGCCGGGCCGATGTTCGCCTTCGCCATCATCGCGGCGATCATGCTGGCGGTGGTCGCCCGCTGGCTGCCGGAGAGCAAGACCAAGCCCGCGCCCCTGGACGACGACGAGATCCGCCGCATCCCCGCCGAGGCCCTCGCCCACGCCGGGGACGCCCCCGCCAAGCCTACGCCCCTGTGGCGCGACCCGAGGCTGACGCCATTCCTGACCTACGGCTTCCTGGTCGCCACCTGCCAGACCGCCCTGCAGCAGACCCTGGGCTTTCTGATCATCGACAAGGTCAAGCTAAGTCCGATGGACTCCCTGAACTTCATCAAGATGGCGATGGTGGTTGGGGCCATCGCCAGCCTGCTGGGCCAGTGGGGCCTGATCCGCATGTTCCGCATGAGCCCGCGCCACCTGCTGCGCTGGGGGGCGGGGCTGGCGGCCATCGGCAGCCTGATCGTGGCCCTGTCGCCGGACTATTGGACCGTGGTGATCGGCTATGCCCTTTCCAGCCTGGGCTTCAGCTTCGCCCGGCCGGGCTTCACCGCCGGCGCTTCCCTGGCCGTGGGTATGGGGGACCAGGCCAAGGCGGCGGGGGCCATCGCGGCGGTGAACGGAGTCAATGTGGTGCTCGCGCCGCTGTTTGTGCTGCTCTACCAGAGGGTGGGCCACGCCTCCCCGTTCCTGGTCACATTGGTGGTTTTGCTGGGCCTGCTGGCCTACGCCTTCCTCAACCGCATCCTGCGAGCGGCCGGCGAGAGCGCCGCCACCGAGGACGATGCGACGGTGTCGATCCTGGAGAAGAGCGAAGAAGGCGGGCTGTAAGGGCCCCCCGATCTCTATCCCCGTCCTGGCCGGGCGAAGTCCCGGCCAGGACGGATTAAGGGGTTGCGGGCTTGGCTGCTGGAACCGCCGCCGGCGTGGCGGCAGGCGCGGCGACAGCCCCCACCCCCAAGGTCGCCTCGGCCACCAGCCGACCGACCAGATCCACCGACAGATAGCCGTCCGCCGGCAGGCCCCGGGCCTTTTGCCAGGCGCGCAAGGCCGCGCGGGTGTTGGCGCCGATCAGGCCGTCCGCCGATCCCGGGTCGAAGCCGAGCTTGGCCAGGGCGTCCTGGGCGGCGATGCGGTCGGCCAGGGAGAGGGGGATTTCCGCGGGCCAGGCCTTGGTCAGCGGCGGGGCGCCGGCGAGGCGGTCGGCCAGCAGGCCCACGGCCAGGGCGTAGGCCACCGAGTTGTTGTACTGGCGGATCACGAAGTGGTTGGGGAAGGCCAGGAACGCCGGCCCGCCCGCGCCGCAGGGCAGCAGCAGCTGGGCGGCGGCGACCGCGTCCCCCGCCCGCGCCATCTCCGGCGCCGCCCGGCGCGCGCCAAGGGCCGCCCAGGCCGCCGGGATGCGCTTCTCCCCCTCGGCCAGCCCATAGTCGAAGCCGGCGGGCAGGATGACCTCCGCCTGCCAGGACTGGCCCGTCTGCCAGCCGGCCTTGGCCAGCAGATTGGCGGCCGAGGCCAGGGCGTCGGCCGGCGAGCCCCAGATGTCCCGCTTGCCGTCTCCGTCCCCGTCCACGGCGGTGGTCAAGAAGGTCTCGGGTTCGAACTGGGTCTGACCCATGGCGCCGGCCCAGGAGCCCTTGAGCTGGGCGCGGCTGGCCTCGCCGGTGGCGATGATCTTGATCAGGGCGGTGATCTGGGCCTCCGCCCAAGCCCGCCGTCGGCCCTGTGCGGCAAGGGTGGCCAGGGCGCGCAGGACGTCGAAGTCGCCCATGATCGCGCCGAAGCCGGTTTCCATGGCCCAGACGCTGACCAGGACCTCGGCGGGAACACCGTACTGGCTGGCGATCGCCGGTAGCTGGGGGACGGCGGCCATGTGGGTGCGGGCGCTGGCGGTTCGCGCGTCGTTGACCGCGCCCTTGATATAGTCGCTGACCGGCTTGGAGAATTCCGGCTGGCGGCCGTCGAGGGCCAGGACCCGGGGATCGGGGGTCAGGCCGGCGAATTCCCGGCGCAGGACCGCGCTGGGGCCGCCCGCCTGTTCGCTGCGCGCCACAAAGTCGGCGGCCCAGGCGTCGAAGGCCGGATCGCCGGATCGCGCCGGCATGTCGGTGTCCGGCGGGGTCGGGGCGGGGGCGGTCAGGCTCAGGGGCGCCGGGCCGGGATCGGCGGCGCCGGCGAGGGTGAGCAGGAGGAAGACGCGGCGATCCATAAGGTGAAGGTAACTACGCAGCCCCCGCGCGGGCAAGGGCCGGCGGCGTCCGGGTCAATGACAGATGCGGCATGTGTGCTAAGGGGTTCGGCCCGCGCCGGCGCTTGCGCAAATGATTGACTTGCGCCGCCTTGCGCCCTATAGCCGCCCCCTTCGGAACAACTGGACGACCGCGCAGCCTGATGTCGCGCGTCGGCCCCACGAACGAGACGTACGATGAAGGTTAGAAGCTCGCTGAAGTCGCTGAAGACTCGCCACCGCGATTGCAAGCTCGTGCGTCGCAAGGGCGTGGTCTATGTGATCAACAAGACCAACCCGCGCTTCAAGGCCAAACAGGGCTGACGCCCTGTGGCCGGCCTTTGAGCCGGCCGCGCCGACGGTCCGCGTTTTCATCGCGATTTTGACCCGCCATCCGGCTCCGGATCGGCGGGTTTTCGCTGTTCGGGCCGCCTGTGACGACTTGCCCACAGGATCGCGCGCACCTGTGTGGGAATCGCGGTTTTCAGTGTGACGTTTGGGCTCTAGGGTTCAGCGCTCCACCCAGTCCCGCTCATCCGTAAGAGACCCTCCATGGCCGACGACTCCTCCAGCATCGACGTTCTCAACAGCACCGCCCAGAGCCAGCTGAAGAGCGTCATCGAGCGCATCGAGCGGCTTGAGGAGGACAAGGCAGCCATCTCGGCCGACCTGAAGGAGGTCTATCTGGAGGCCAAGGGCAACGGCTTCGACGTGAAGATCCTGCGCAAGGTCATCCGCCTGCGCAAGCAGGACACGGCCAAGCGGCAGGAGGAGGAAGCCTTGATCGACCTCTATCTGTCGGCGATCGGGGGTCTGTGAAGAAGACGCCGCCCAGCGGCCGGGATCAGGCCCGGCGGGCGGCGCTGAACGCCCTCAAACGCGCCAGCCGCGCGGCGGCCCGGGCTGGCGTGGAGCTCTCCGAGTGGGAGGGCGAATTCCTGGGTTCGGTCACCGAACGCATCAAGACCTTCGGCCGCGCCTTCGCCGATCCCGACAAGGGCGCCATGGGCGCGCCCCTGTCGATGATGCAGGCGGTCAAGCTCAAGGAAATCACCGCCAAGGCCAAGGGCGAGAAGCGGGCCGGCGCAAAGCCGCGGCCTGAAAGGCCCGGCAAGGCGCGCAAACCGTTCGGCCGGCGCGGCGCCGCCACCTCCGCCACCGATCGGGATCCGACCAACTGATGGGGCCGCGGGCCTAGGGCATTTCCCGGCTCTGACGAGCCGGTCAACGCCTTAGAGTCTTTGTTGATCGCGCATCCTGATCGGCTCGGCGATTCTCTCCAGCCGGGAAGCGCTCTAGGGCTGGGGTACGAACGCCTGGGCCGTGATCACCCCGTCCCAGGGCAGGCGGCGGACGACGATGCCGGGCCCGCGCGGGTCCGGGGTGGCGTTGGCGTCGGCGTAGCTGACGGTGATCGGGAACGGCGCGTCGGCGACAACGGTGATCTCGCAGGTCAGCCGAATAGGGTGGGCGCCGCTGGTCGTCCAGGGCTGGCTCTGCACCCGGCCGCACAGCCGATCGCCGGTGAAGATGGCGATGGCCTGAACCGCGCCCTGGGGCGTGGCGGGCGCGGCGCCGCCGCGGGCCGGCGCCGGCGCCGGCGCGGGCGCCGAGGGCAGGGCCGTGGAAACCCCAACGGCCTCGATGACGTAGCGGCCCGCGGTCATCCCCGGCAGCATGCACTGGGTCTTGCCGGTGTTGATCACCTTGCACATGGAGGCGGTGACCTCCGGATGGGCGTAGCCGGGAAAGCCGCGTGGCGAGATGTCTGGGACCGGCGCGGGCGCCGCGGCGGCCGCCGGCGCGGGGGCGGCGGGCGCCGCCTTGGGTTTCGGGGCGAAGGGATTGGACAGCAGCGCGGCCAGCAGGGCCGTAGCGAGGATCATGGTCTCGTCCTTTCAGGTTCGCCGGCTTTCAGGTTCACCGACCAGACGGCGCGGCGAGAGGCCGGTTACGTATACGGATGATCTGACGCCGGTTCCGGGGCGTCCACAATGATCAAGACCGCGTGGGTTGTCACCCACGCGGCCCTGAAGATCTCAAGCTTGCCGCCACGGAGGGATAGAGCCCGTCCGCGGCGCGCGCCGCCTACCACTGATAGCGATAGCCGATACGCAGGCCTTCGTCGGTGTAGTTGCTCTTGAACTTCACCGAGGTGTTCAGGAAGGCCGAGGAGCGGCCATCCTTGGAGAAGAGGTTGAGGCTGGCGCCCACCTCTCCGAACGCCCCGCTGAAGTTGTCGTGCAGGGTCAGGTCCGGCCCCGCGCTGTGGAACAGGGTGTTGTTCTTGGCGGCGAACTCATCCCAGACCCGCGCCTCGCCGGCCAGCTTCAGCTGGTAGGTGTCGGTGGTGGTCAGGACGCCGGCGTAGCGGAAGCCGAGGCTGCCGCGGAAGCTTTCGTTGTTCCCCGAGTGGATCACCGCCCCCGGCGCCGTGAAGTCGCCGACGGTGGAGGAGACATAGGCCAGGGAGCCCAGGGGCTCCAGGGTGCCCGGTCCCATCGCATAGCGCATCCCGCCTTCGACCTGGGCGCCGTAGGTGGTCCCATTGACAGTCTGGCTGTAGCCGGTGGGCGACAGGGTCGGATCGCTATGGCCGACCTTGAGGAAGTCGGCCTTCACCGTGCCGTCCAGGTAGAACTGGTCGCGCAGGTAGGTGCCGTAGGCGGCGAAGGTCACGCCGGAATAGTTGTCGCGGGTCGACGAGTTCTTGTAGTCGACCATCGAGTTCACGTAGCCGACCGAAGCCCCGCCCAGCAGCACGTCGCCGGTGGTCATGACGCTGTGCTTGGCGCCGTCGACGCCGCCGATGATCCCGTAGTCGTTCTGGGTGGAACCGACATCGAAGGTGAATGGCGCCATCGGAGAGGCCGAACGGGTGCGGGTCGACCAGTCGCCCACCATCTTCAGCCAGACGCCGGGTTCGAAGTCCGTGTCGCCGGAAGCGTGGGGCAGCTTGGAGTCGCGCAGGTCGGCCTGGCGATCCTGCCAGGGCGCCATGGCGTACCAGAGGTTCTGGGCGCCGGTGGCCAGGGAGGTGAACTGGTAGGCCGACTTGTCCGGCAAGCCGATCAGCGCCGTTCCGTTGGCGGTGTTCTCCAGGGCGTAGAAGAACAGACCCTTGGCCAGGACGCCCACGCCGCTGTGGATGGCGTAGAAGCTGGAGGTCGGATCGAGGGTGAAGCTGGCGTTATTGGCCCCCGTCACGCCCACCAGCAGGATGCCGGTCGGGTTGTAGGCGCCATAAGTGACCCCGGTGGTGTCGAAGATCTTGATCTTCGACGAACCGGCGGTGGAGCCCACGGCCATACAGTCGGCCACCGAGCTGGCGTTGGTGCAGCTCGTCTGGCTCGTGCCCATCAGATAGGCGTCCATCGACAGCAGGCTGTTTCCGGAGCCGGTGAAGGCGGCGCCGGCGGCCAGCAGGTGGTCGTTGGTCTGGTGGTCGGTGTTCACCGTGTCGTTGCTGCCGAACACGATCAGCCCGGCGTTGTTGAAGTTCTCCAGGTTGGAGATCGTCAGGGTCGAGACCGTGTTCGCCGCCGGCAGCCCCTGCACTTCGCCCACCACGATGGTGGCGCCCGAGGCGTTGGTCAGGGTGTCGGTTCCGGCGCCGAAGTCCCAGCTGGTCGCCGCGCCACCCGCGTTAGTGGCGATCAGGCCGGTGTTGTTGACCAGGTCGTTGCCGGAACTGAACACCGAGGCGCCGGTGGTGTGCCAGGACTGGGTCGAGGTGTTGTTGATCGTCACATGGGCGCCGGCGGAGAGGGCCGAGAAGTCGACCCGGCCGTTCAGCCGCCCGTCGTTGTTCACCACCACATTGCCGCCGGTCCCCTTGATGGCGAAGTCGCCATAGGCGGTCGGCGTCGTATCCACCGAGGTGACGGTCGTGCCCGCCCCGATGTGGATCGTGGTCGTGGCCGCGGCGCCCGAGGTCACGTCGATGATGGCGTGGGTCGCGTCGCCCAGGCCGGTCACCGTGGTGTTGGGCGAAGCCAGGGTGGCGTTGATGTTGATCGCCCCGCCGGCCGCGCTGCTGCTGACGATGCCCTTGCCGATGCTGGAGGCGTTGTTGACGCTGTTGTTCACCGTCACCAGCACGCCGCCGGCCCCGCCGTTCGTCACCGAGACGCCCGCGACGCCGTCGCCGATCACCGTGCCGTTGTTGGTCACGCTGACCAGGCCCGCGCCGGTGGCCGAAGCCTCGATGCCGGTCAGGCCGCCGATCACATTGGTGTTGGCCAGGACCGTCGAGACCCCCGTCCCCGCGTCGGCGCGGATGCCTGTGTTGGTCCCGCCGGTGACGGTGGCCGTACCGCCGCCGGAGGGGTTGTTGGTGGTCACGGTGACCGAACCCGCGCCGGCGGTGGAGGCGACTATGCCGTTGGTCTGGCCCGTGATCGTGCTGCCGAAGGTTCCGCCGCCGGTGGTGATGGCGATGGCGCCCGAGGTGCTGAGCGCGTCGATGCCCGTGCCGCCACCGGCGTTGGCCGCCAGGACGTTGGCGGTGTTGATCGTGATCGGACCGCTGACCGTGGTCGCCAGGATGCCGATGCCGCCCGAGCCGGTCGCGGTGACCGCGTCAGTCACCGTCGAGACGCTGACGGAGTGGGCGCCAGTGGTTTCGGCCACGACGCCGTCGGTGAGACCGGTGATGGTCTTGCCGCTGGCGGCGTCGACCGTGACCGTGCCGCCGGCCCCGGAGCTGATCGCCGAGATGCCCGCGCCGCCCGAGCCGGTGACGTTGTTGCCCGCATAGACGCTGACCGCGCCGCCGCCGGAGGCTTCGATGCCGTTGGTCCCGCCGGTGACGGTGGCCGCGTAGCGGCTGGCCGTGCTGGTTCCGACGCTAACCGCGCCGGTTCCGGTGGTGGAGGCGTGGACGCCGTCGCCGGTGCGGCCGGTGATCACATCGGCCGCCGTGGTGTCGGTGACCGTGGTCGCGCCGGCGCCGGTGTTGTGGGCGTTGATGCCGACATCGCCGGTGACGCTGGCCGAGGTGGCCACCGAGACGATCCCGCTGCCGACGGCGTTGACGCCCGTGCCGTGGGTGGTGGTGACCAGGTCGCTGGAGGTGACGGACACATTGTTCGCGCTGCTGACGGCGTTGATGCCGCCGGTGGCGCCGGTGATGGTTCCGCCGGCGGCGTCGATCGTGATCGTGCCGGAGCCGCTAGCGGTGACGCCGATGGCGGTCGAGCCTGTGACGCTGGCGCCGGTGAAGATGCCGATCGGCCCGCCGTTGGCCGAAACCTCGATGCCGTTGGTTCCGCCGGTCACGGTGGCCGCGTAGCGGCTGCCCGTGTTCGTGCCGACCGTCACGGCGCCGGCGCCGGTGGTGGAGGCGTGGACACCGTCGCCCGTGCGACCGGTGATCACATCGGCCGCCGTGGTGTCGGTGACCGTGGTCGCGCCGGCGCCGGTGTTGTGGGCGTTGACGCCGACGTCGCCGGTGACATTGGCCGCGGTGCTCACCGAGACCGTGCCGCTGCCGACGGCGTTGATACCCGTGCCATGGGTGGTGGTGACCACGTCGCTGGAGGTGACAGACACATTGCCCGAGCCGCTGACGGCGTTGACGCCGCCGATGGCGCCGGTGATCGTGCCGCCGCTCGCATCCACCGTGATCGTGGACGAACCGGTGGCGGTGACGCCGTAGCCCGTCGCGCCGGTCACGCTGGCGCCGGTGAAGATACCGATCGCGCCGCTGCCGGTGCTGGCCTCGATGCCGTTGGTGTGACCCAGGACCGTGGCCGCATACCGGCTGGCCGTGCTGGTTCCGACGTTGACGTTACCCGAACCGGCGTAGGCGTGGAGGCCGTCGCCAGTCGTGCCGGTGATCACGTCGCCGGCGGTGGTGTCGGTGACCGTGACTGTGCCCGCGCCGTTGTTGCCGGCCACGATGCCCACGCCGCCGGTGACGCTCGCCGCGGTGTTGACCGTGACGTTGCTGCTGCCGTTGGAGGTGGCGTTGATGCCGGTTCCGGCGGTGGTGGTGACGATGTCGCTGGAGTTGACGCTGATCGCACCCGAGCCTGTGGAGGTGGCGTTGATGCCGCCGGTGGTCCCGCTGATGGTCCCGCCGCTGGCGTCGATGGTGATCGCCCCCGAGCCGCTTTCCGTGGCGTGGATGCCGACTCCGGCGCTGCCGGTGACGTTGGCGCCGGTGTAGACCGAGAGATTGCCGCTGCCGGAGACCTCGATGCCGTTGGTGGCGCCCACGACGGTGGCCGCATAACGGCTGGCCGTGCTCGTGCCGACCGTGACCGCGCCGGAGCCGGCGGAGGCTGTGATCCCGTCGCCGCTCGTGCCGGTGATGGTGTCGGCCGCGTTGGTGTCGATGACCGACACCGTGCCTGAACCGGCCGCGCTGGCGAGGATGCCCGTACCCGCGGTGACCGAACCGTTGGTGGTGACGCTGACCGATCCGCTGCCGCCGGAGGTGACGGCGCTGATGCCGACACCCGTGTTGTCGCCGGTGATCACGCCGCTGGTGGCGACGGTGATCGTCGAGCCGCCGATGGAGCTGGCGTTGATCCCGTCGGCGCCCGCGCCGGTTCCGGTGACGTCGCCGGTGGTCACCGAGATGGTCCCGAAGCCGGTGGTGCTGGCGTCGATGCCGTCGCCGGCCGTGCCGGTGACGGGTTGAGCGGCGTTCGTTAGGCTGGCCGCCGCCGAGGTGTCGATGATGATCGCCCCCGAACCGCTGGTGCTGGCGGAGATGCCGGTTACGCCGCTGATCGCGCCGCCGTCGAACCCGTTGACGATTTCGATCGAACCGCCGGCGCTGGTGGCCAGGATGCCGTCGCCGGTTCCGCCGACGGCGCCCTCGCCCATGGTGATGACGATGGCGCCGCCGCCGTTGGCCGCGGCCTCGATGGCGTTGGTGGCGCCGGTGATTTCACCGATCGGACCGAGGTTGATCAGGCCCGAACCGCTGGTGGTGGCGTGCACGCCGTCGCCGGTCGTGCCGGTGACGGTGTCAGTTGGGCCGAAGGATTGGATCGCAATCCCGCCCGAACCCGCCGCCGAGGCGTTGACGCCGACGCCGGCATTGACCACGCCGTTCAGGAAGATCGTCACCGCGCCGTTGCCGCCGGAGGTGACCGCGTTGATGCCGACACCCGCGCTGTCCCCGGTGATCGCGCCGTTGACGGTGACGTCGATCCCCGCGCCGCCAGTGGAGCTGGCGTTGATCCCGTCGGCGCCCGCGCCGGTTCCCGTCACCGCGTCCGTGGTGATGTTGATCGCGCCAGCGCCGTTGGCGGTGGCCCGCACACCGTCGCCCGCGCCGCCGGTGACCGTGCCGCCGGTGGTGGTGATGGTGGTCGTGCCCGCGCCGTTGGCGGTGGTCACGATGCCCGATCCGGCGTCGCTGGTGACGGCGCCCGTGGTGGTCACCCCCACCGAACCCGTGCCGCCGTTGTTGGCGTCGACGCCGTCCGCGGTGGAGTGGATGCTGGTCGCCGTGACGCTGATCGCGCCGCTGCCGGAGCCGATGCTGGCGTTGATCCCGGTCCCGCCGACCGCGCCGCCAGCGCCGACCGTGCCCGCAAGGTTCACCGTCACCGAGCCGCTGCCCGACTGGGCGTTGACGCCGTCGCCGCCGGTGGAGACCAGGTCACCGGTCCCGCCGGTCACGGAGACCGCGCCGGAGCCAGAGGCGATAACCTGCACCGCGTCGGTGGTCCCGCCGCTGACGGTGACGCCCGCGCCCAGGGTCAGGGCGTCGGAGCCATTTTGCGTCAACAGCTGGATGCCGCCGTTGGTGCCGGTGACGTTGGCGTTGGCCGTGTAGTTGATCGTGCCCGCGCCCGTGTTGGACATGGTCACGGCCCAGTCGCCGGTGACGGCGCCGTTGGAGGTCGCGGTGATGTTCCCGCCATTGGCGGAGACATTGATGCCGGTGGCGCTGGTGGAGGACACCGCGCCGTTGGTCGTCAGGCTGATCGTGCCAGAGCCCGTGGCCGTCAGGTCGACACCGTCTCCGGTCCCGCCCGACACCGCGCCGTCGGTGCTGACGACGATCGTGCCGGCGCCGCCGGTGGAGGCGTTCAGGCCGATGGACGCGCCGGTGGTCGTGGCGCCCGAGCCGGTGGTGGTGACGCTGACGTTCCCACTGCCGGAGGTGGCGTTGACGCCGATACCGCCGGTGGTGGTGATGATGTCAGTCGAGCTGACCGTCACCGCGCCAGAGCCGGTGTTGACGGCGTTCACGCCGCCGGTCGTGCCGCTGATCGTCGCACCGCCGGTCGCGCTCACCGTGACGGCGCCAGTACCCGCGGTCGCGGTTATGCCCGTTCCGGCTTGGCCGGTGACGGCCCCGGCCACGTAGACATTCACCGCGCCGCTGCCGTTGGCCGTGGCCTCGACACCGTTGGTCGCGCCGACGACGCTCGCCGCCAGGGCGTTGAGCGAAGTGCCGACGTTCACGGCGCCGCTGCCGGCGGTGGTGGCGTGCACGCCGTCACCGGTCGTGCCGGTGATGACGTCGGCGGCGTGGGTGTCGCTGACCGTCACAGAGCCGGAGCCGCTGTTGGCGGCGCTGACGCCGATCGTGCCCGTGACATTGCCGTTGGCGGTCACGCTGACCGCGGCGTTGCCGCCGCCGATGAAGGCGTTGATGCCCGCACCCGCCGTGCCGACGACGATCCCGTTGGTCGAGACCGTGACCGCGCCGGAGCCGGAGCTGGCGTTGACGCCTTCCTGCGTGCCGCTGACCGCGCCGGTGGTGACGTTGACCGCGCCGCTGCCGGTGGCCTGGGCGAAGACGCCGTCGCCGTTATTGCCGGTGACCAGGCCTGCGACGTTCACGGTGACCGTGCCCGAGCCGCTGGTGGTCGCATTCACTCCGACCGTGCCGCCGGTAATGGTGTTGCTGGAGCCGGTGTCGGTAACGCTCACCGCGCCGCTGCCGGAGGTGGCGTTGACGCCGATCCCGCCGGTGGTGGTCACCACGTCGGCCAGGTTGACCGTGACGCCGTTGTTGTTGGCCGCCGTAGCGGTGACGCCGCCCGTCGTGCCGCTGATGGTCGCGCCGCCGTTGAGGTCGACCGTGACCGCACCGGAACCGCTGGCCCCGTTGCTGGTCGCCGAGACGCCCACGCCGGCGTTGCCGGTGATATTGGCGCCCGAGTAGACGTTCACCGCGCCGGAGCCGCTGGCCACGACGCCGTTGGTGGCGCCGGTGATGGCCCCGCCGATGCGGTTGGCCGCATTGCCCACCGAGACCGAGCCGGTGGTGCCCGAAGCGTTGACGCCGTCGCCGGTCGTGCCGGTGATGGCCGAGCCCGCATCGGTGATCAGCACGGCGCCCGTGCCAGTGACGCTGGCGATCACGCCGGTCGAGCCGGTGACGGCCGCGCCGAGGTTCACCGTCACGTCGCCGGCCGAACCGGTCGAGGTGGCGTTCACGCCGATCCCCGAGGCCGTGATGACCGAGGCCGCGTTGGTGTCGACCAGGACCCCGCCGACGCCGGTGGAGCTGGCGTCGATGCCGTCGCCGGCCGTCGCGTTGATGATGTTGTCGGAGATCACATGGTTGAGGCCGTCGACGCCGGTGGAGATGATGCCCGTGGCCGAGTTGATCAACACGTGGTTGGTCACGGTGACCGTGCCCGTACCCGTGGTGATCGCGTGGATGTCGGCGAGGGCGCCAGTGACGGTGCCGGACGCATCGACTGTGACGTTGCCGCCGGAGGAGACGGCGTTGATGCCGTAGCCGCTGCCGCCGGTGACGGCGCCCAGACCCGTGTAGATGTTGATGTCGCCGGCGGTCACGGCGTGGATGCCGTCGATGCCGCCGGTGACGGTGTTGCCCGCCAGCGGAGCAATGCGCGCGCCGGCCGTGCCGATGTTGATCGCGCCGCTGCCGGTGGTGGCGAAGATGCCGTAACCGGTCGTGCCGGCGATGTTGCCGGTGGCGCCGATGGTGATCCCGGCCGCGCCGGTGGTGGTGGCGAGGATGCCTGTGGCGCCGCCGCTGACCGCGCCCGCGCCGATGGTGATCGCCGAACCGCCGGTGGAGGTGGCCTTGATCCCGTCGGAGCCCGCGCCCGTGCCGACGACCGTGCCGGTGGTCAGGCTGATCGCCCCATTGCCCGCGCCCGTGGTCGCGTCGAGGCCGTCGCCGGCGTTGCCGGTGATGGTCCCAGCCGCGTTCACCGTGATCGTGCCGGTTCCGTTGGTGGCCAGGTTCACGCCCGTGGCGCCGGTGGTGGTGTGCGCCCCGCCTGTGGAGGTGAAGCTGACGTTTCCGCCGCCCGAGGCGCCGTTGACGCCGATCCCGCCGGTAGTGGTGATCGCGTCGGCGGAGGTGATGCTGACCGTGTTGTTATTGCTGGCCGAGGCCGAGACGCCGCCGGTTGTCCCGCTGACGGTCCCGCCCGCGACATCCACGGTTACCGCGCCGGCGCCGTTGGCCGCCGTGCCGGTGGCCGTAACGCCCGCGCCGGCGCTGCCGGTGACATTGCCGCCCGTGTAGACGCCGAGGGCGCCCGCGCCGGAGACCTCAACGCCGTTGGTCGCGCCGGTCACACCGGCCTGATAGCGGCTGGCGGTGCTGGTCCCGACGCTCACGCCGCCCGTGCCAGTGGTCGAGGCGTGGACGCCGTCACCGGTCGTGCCGGTGATGGTGTCCGCCGCGTGGGTGTCGACGACCGACACCGAACCGGTTCCGGCGCCGGTGGCGACGATACCCACTCCGGCGTTCACACTGCGCGTGGTGACGCTGACCGCGCCATTGCCGCCGGAGGTGACCGCGTCGACGCCGATGCCCGCGCCGGACCCGCCGGCGACCGTGCCGCCCGCGTTGATGGTGATCGCCGAACCGCCCGTGGAGGTGGCCTTGATCCCATCGGCCCCGACGCCCGTGCCGGTGACCGCGTTCGTGGTCACACTGATCGCGCCGTTGCCGGCGCCCGTGGTGGCGTCCACGCCATCGCCCGCGGCCCCAGTGATGGCGCCCGCCGCGTTCAGGGTGACCGTGCCGGCTCCGTTGGTGGCGAGGTTCACGCCGACGGTTCCGCCGCTGGTGGTGTTGGCCAAGCCGGTGGAGGTGAAGCTGACGTCGCCGCCGCCGGAGGTGGCGTTGACGCCGGTCCCGCCGCTGGAGGTGATCACGTCGGCGGAGGCGATGCTGACGGTGTTGTTGTTGCTGGCCGTGGCCGAAATACCGCCCGTGGTCCCGCTGATGGTCCCGCCGTTGACATCGATGATCACCGCGCCGGCGCCGTTGGCCGCCGTGCCGGTGGCCGAGACGCCCAGGCCGCCGTGACCGGTGACATTGGCGCCGTCATAGACGCCGAGGGCGCCCGAGCCCGAGATCTGGACGCCGTTGGTCGCGCCGCCCACAACCGCCATGTAGCGGCTGGCGGTGCTGGTCCCGACGCTCACGGGGCCTGTGCCGGTCGTCGAGGCGTTGACACCGTCGCCGGTCGTGCCGGTGACAGCATCCCCGCCGTGCGCGTCAAGGACCGAAACGGATCCGGTTCCGGCCCCGGTGGCAACGATGCCGACGCCGGCGCTCACATTGCGGGTGGTGACGCTGACCGCGCCATTGCCGCCGGACGTGACCGCATCGACGCCGACCCCGGAGCCGTTGCCGATAAGCAAGCCATTGGCGTTGACGGTGATCGACGAGCCGCCCGTGGAGCTGGCCTTGATGGCGTCATGGGCGGCGCCCGTGCCGGTGACCGCGTTCGTGGTCACGCTGATCGCGCCGTCGCCGGCGCCCGTGGTGGCGTCGATGCCGTCGCCAGCCGCGCCGGTGACCTTGCCGCCGGCCGAGGTGTCGATGGTGATCGTGCCCGTGCCGGTGGTCGAGGCGTTGATGCCGGTGGCGCCGCCAACCGTGCTGCCGCCGGTGGTGGTGATGCTGACGGCGCCCGCGGTGGAGACCGCGCTGATGCCGACGCCGGAGCCGTTATCGCCCTGGACCGCGCCGCCGGCGCTGATGGTGACGCCCTTGCCGGTGGCCAGGATGCCGTCATTGCCGGCGCCTGTGCCGGTCACCGCGCTGGTGGTGATGGTGATCAGGCCCGTGCCGCCCGTGGCGCTGACGCCCGAGCCGGCGCCGCCGGTGACTGTGCCGCCGGTGGTGGTGATGGTGGTCGTCCCGGCCCCGTGCGCGGTGGTGACGATGCCCGCGCCCGCGCCGCTGGTGACGCCGGCGGTGGTGACCACGCTGACCGTCCCAGTGCCGCCATTGCTGGCGACCACGCCGGTCCCGGTGGAGTTGATGCTGGTCGCGGTCACGCTGAGCGCGCCGGTCCCTGCGCCGATGATGGCGTTGATGCCGGTCCCGCCGACCGCGCCGCCCGCCCCAACCGTGCCGGCGAGACCCACCGTCACCGAGCCGCTGGCCGACTGGGCGTTGACGCCGTCGCCGCCGTTGGAAAGCAGGTTCCCGGTTCCGCCGGTCACGGAGACCGCGCCGGAGCCGGAGGCGATCAGCTGCACCGCATCCGTGGTCCCGCCGCTGACGGTGACGCCCGCGCCCAGGGTCAGGGCGTCGGAGCCGTTGACGGTCAGCAGCTGGATGCCGCCGTTGGTGCCGGTGACGTTGGCGTTGGCCGTGTAGTTGATGGTGGCCGCGCCCGTGTTGGACATGGTCACGGCCCAGTCGCCGGTGACCGTACCGTTGGAGGTCGCGGTGATGTTGCCGCCCGCGCCGGTGATGTTGATGCCGGTGGCGCTGGTCGAGGAGACCGCCGCGCCGGTGGTCAGGCTGACCGTGCTCGCGCCGGCAGGGGCCAGGTTGATGCCGTCGCCGGCGCCGCCGGACACCGTACCGGCGGTGTTGACGACAATCGCGCCGGCGCCCGAGGCGGTGGTGACGTTGATGCCGATCGTGCTGCCTGAGACGGAGTCGCCGGCGCCCGTGGTGATGTTGATGGCCGCGCCGGTGGTGCCGGTGTCGCTGAGGCCGACGCCGCCGTTAGCGGTTACCGCACCGGTGGTGGAGATGGTGTCGGTCCGTCCCGCGCCGGCGGTGTCGACGACGCTGATGCCGCCGGCGGCGCCGGAGATGGTTCCGGTGGCGGTGTAGCTGACGCCGCCGCCGGAGTTGATGTCGACCGCGTCGCCGCTGGTGGTCGAGGTGACCCCGGCGGTGCTGAGGGTCGCGACCCGGCCGGCGCCGGAGCCCGCGGCGGTTTCAATGATCCCGGTTCCGACCGCGGACACAGTCCCGGCGGTGGTGTCGACCGTCACCGCGCCAGCGGTTGTCTGGGCGACCACGCCGTTACCGGCGCCGCCTTGCTGAACCACATTGCCAGTGGTGACGCTGATCGCGCCGCCCGTCCCGGTGACGCTGGCGAAGATCCCGTCCGCGGTCGCGCCCTTGGCGGTGACCGTCCCGGGCGTGGTGTTGATATTGATGACCGTGGTGGCCGGAGCGCTGCCCAGGTTCTGGACGCTGATCCCGTCGCCGAAATTGCCCGCGTGGTCGCCGCCGGTGACGGCGCCCGTGGTGTGCACGGTTTCGACCCCGCCCACGGCGGTCTCGCTCACCTGGATGCCGGCCAGGCCCGCGTCGACGACGCCGGTGCCGATGTTCGTGCCAACATCGATGTTGCCGCCCGCCGAGGTGGCCACGATGCCGGTCCCGCCGGCGCCGCCGGTGGAGGTGACCCCGTTTGTGTCCACGGTCACGACGGCCGCGCCAGTGGTGGTTGCGGTGACGCCCGTGCCGTTCTGGGCCGTGACGGTGTGGGTCGCGGAAACCGTGACCGCGCCGGAGGCGGAGGTGGCGTTGACGCCGCCCGTGGCGCCGGTGACCGCGCCGGTAGTGACGCTGATCAGGCCGTTGCCGGTGGCCGTGGCGTCGATGCCGTCGCCGGTCGTGCCGGTGACGCTCTCGATGTGGGTGTCGATGGTCAACCCGCCCGTGCCGTTGGTGGTCGCCGAGATCCCGGTCGCGCCGCTGACGCCGCCGCCAAGGAACTCGCTGACGATATTGACCGCGCCGCCGCCGGTGCTGGTGGCCAGAACGCCGTCGCCGGTCGTGCCGGTGACGCCTTGGCCCATGTAGACGTTGACCGTGCCGGCGCCGGAAGCCTCGATGCCATTGGTCGCGCCAGTGACCGTGGCGACCGGCGCGACCGACAGGCCCACATTGATCGTCCCCGAGCCCGTGGTGGCAGCGTGGACGCCATCGCCGGTCGTGCCGGTGATGGTTTCATTGGGACCGAAGGTGGTGAGGGTGATCGTGCCCGTGCCGGTCGTCGAGGCGTTAACGCCAACGCCGCCGCTGATCGACGCCGAGGCGCCGGTGAGGTGGACGGCGACATTGCCCGATCCGCCGCTGCTGACCGCATTGACGCCGACGCCCGTGCCGTTGCCGATGACCGCGCCGCCCGTATTGACCGTGATCGCCGAACCGCCCGTGGAGCTGGCGTTGATCCCGTCGGCGCCCGCGCCCGTGCCGGTGACGGCGGCGGTCGTGACGCTGATCAGGCCGTTGCCCGCGCCGGTGGTCGCGTCTACGCCGTCGCCGGCTGCGCCGTGGACCAGGCCTGCCGTATTGACGGTGATCGTGCCCGAACCGCTGGTGGTCGCGTTGAGGCCAATGGTGGCGCCGGTGATCGTCGAGGTGACGCCGGTGGTGGTGACGCTCACCGCGCCGCTGCTGGAGGTGGCGGAAACGCCGACGCCGCCGGTGGTGGTGACGATGTCGGCCGAGGTCACGGAGACCGCGCCGGATCCGGTGGCGGACGCCGCGATGCCGCCCGTCGTGCCGCTGATGGTCTTGCCGCCGGAGACATTGACGGTCACCCCGCCGGGGCCGGCGGAGGCCGAAACGCCGAGGCCGGCGCTGCCGGTGACATTGCCGCCGAGATAGACGCCGACCGCGCCGCTGCCCCCCGCGCTGGCGACGACGCCGTTGGTGGAGCCGCTGACGGCGGCCAGGAAGCGGCTGCCGGCCGTGCCGACATTGGCCCCGCCGGCGACGTTGGAGGTCGCCAGGACACCGTCGCCGCCCGTGCCGGTGATGGTGTCGGCGGAATGGGTGTCGAGGACGGTCGCCGAGCCGGCGCCGGACTGTACGGCGCTGATGCCGATGACGCCGGAGACATTGCCGTTGGCGGTGACGCTGACCGCCGCCGTACCGGTGCCCACCGACGCGCTGACGCCGTCGCCGGTCGTGCCGGTGATGACGCCGTTGGTGATGACGGTCACCGCGCCGCTGTTAGAGGTGGCCAGGATGCCGATGTTATGGCCGCTGACCGCGCCGGTGGTGACGCTGACCGCGCCGCCGCTGGTGGTGGCGTCGACGCCGTCGCCGGCGCTGCCGGTGACCAGGCCGGCGGTGGTGACGGTGACCGTACCCGAGCCGCTGGTGCTGGCCGAGACGCCGGTTCCCGAACCGGTGATGGTGTTGGTCGAGCCGGCGTCCGTGACGCTGACATTGCCGCCGCCGGAGCTGGCGTTGACGCCCGCGCCCGCGCTGGCGGTGACGACGTCGGCGAGATTCACTGTGACCGTGTTGACGTTGGACGCGGTGGCCAGGATGCCGCCGGACGTGCCCCTGACGGTTGCGCCGCCGTTCATGTCGACGGTCACCGCACCGGCGCCGTTGGCCGCCGTGCCGGTGGCGGTAACGCCGTAGCCGGCCGAGCCGGTGACATTCGCGCCGGTATAGACGTTGATGACGCCGGAGCCGGAGACCTCGACACCGTTGGTGGCGCCGTGGATCACGCCGCCGATGCGGTTGCCGGAATTGCCGACCGAAACCGAACCGGTTCCCGCCGAGGCCTGGACGCCGTCGGCGCCCGTACCGGTGATCGACTTGGTCGGGTCGGTGATCAGAACATTGCCCGTGCCGGTGACCGTGGCGAGGACGCCGACGGCGCCGCTGACGGTGTCGCCGATATCGACTTCCACATTGCCCGAGGCGCCGGTGGAGGAGGCGTGGATCCCGTAGCCGGAGGCGTTGATCGTCGAGCCCGCGTTGGTGGTCACCAGGACCCCGCCCGTGCCGGTGGAGCTGGCGTCGATGCCGTCGCCGGCGGTGGCGGTGATGCTCGCGTCGGAGGTGACTTCGGTCAGGCCGTCCACACCGGTGGCGGTGATGCCGGTCGCGGCGTTGATCAGCACATGGGAGACCACGTCCACCGTGCCGTTGCCGGTGGTCGTCGCGTTGATGTCGCCCAGGCCGCCGGTGACGGTGCCCGAAGCGTCCACGGTCACATTGCCGCCGGTGGACACCGCGTTGATGCCGTAGCCGGTCGTGCCGGTGATGGTCCCAAGGCCGGTGTAGATGGTGATGTTGCCGCTGGTGGCGGCGTGGATGCCGTCGAGGTGGCCGGTGACGGTGTTGCCCGCCAGGGGCGCGATACGCGCGCCGGCCGTGCCGATGTTGATCGTACCGCTGCCGGTGGTGGCGTTGATGCCGTCGGCGGCGCCGCCGGAGATGTTGCCGGTGGCGCCGATGGTGATCGCGCCCGCGCCCGTGGTGCTGGCGAGGATGCCCGTGGCGTCGCCGCTGACCGCGCCCGCGCCCGCGCTGATGGTGATCGCCGAGCCGCCAGTGGAGGCGGCGGAGATGCCGACGGAGCCCGCGCCGACGCCGGTGACGGCCCCGGTGGTGAGGTGGATCGCGCCCGAGCCGGTGGTCGAGGCGTTGACGCCGGTGCCGCTGTTGGCGGTGACCTGACCGGCCGAGCTGTCGATGGTGATCGTGCCCGCGCCGGTGTCGGTGGCCGTGATGCCGTAGTGCTCACCGGTCACGGCCGCGCCGGTGGTGATGCCCACCACGCCCGCCGTGGAGGTCGCGCGGATGCCGATGGCGCCCGTGCCGTTGGCGTTCACCACGCCGGTGGTCCCGATGGTGATGCTCTTGCCGGTGGTGTCGATGCCGACATTGCCGAAGGCGGAGCTCACGCCGGCGGTGGTGATCGTGATCAGGCCAGTCCCCGCCGTTGCCTGGATGCCGTCGCCGACGCCGCCGGTGACCGTGCCGCCGGTGGTGGTGATCGTCGTCGCGCCAGAGCCGTGCGCGGTGGTCACAATGCCGGCCGCGCCGGTCGAGTGGACCGCGCCGTTGGTGGTGACGCTGACGGTGTTGCCGACGCCCGTGCCGGCGTTGACGGCGACGATGCCGGTGCCGACGGAGGTGACCGCGCCGGTGCTGACCGAAACAATGCCCGTGGTCGCCGCGCTGGTCGTCTGGGCGTTGACGCCCACACCGCCCACGGGCGTGCCCGCGCCGACGGTCCCCTGCAGGCTGACGGTGACCGAACCGGTCGAGGCGGTGGCGTTGACGCCGTCACCGCCATTGGAGAGCAAGTTGACGCCCGCCGAACTCTCAACCAGGACCGACCCCGAGCCGCTCGTGCTCACCTGGACCGCGTCGGTGGTCCCGCCGGTGACCGTTCCGGCGGTGACGTTCAGGGTGTCGCCGCCGTTCTGAGTTGTCAGCTGGATGCCGCCGTTCGTGCCGGTGACGCTGGCGTTGGCGGTGTAGTTGATGGCGCCCGCGCCCGTATTGGACATGGTCACGGCCCAGTCGCCGCTGACCGTTCCGTTGGAGGTGGCGGTGATCGCGCCGCCGTTGCCGACGACGGCGATGCCGGTGGCGCTGGTGGAAGACACCGCCCCGCCCGTGGTCAGGCTGATCGCGCCGGTCCCGCTGGCGGTCGCGCTGATGCCATCGCCCGTGCCGCCGTGCACCGCGCCCGCGGTGTTGATGGTGATGCCGCCCGAGCCGCCGGTGACGACCTGCAGGCCGACGCTGGCGCCGGTGATCGAGGAGCCGACCCCGGTGGTGGTCACGAAGGCCGAGCCGTTGGAGGCCACGACGTTGACGCCGATGCCGCCGGTGGTGGTGATCACGTCGGCCGAATTGACCGTCACCGAGCCGAAGCCGGCGCTGGCGGCGACGCCGCCGGCCGTGCCGCTGATGGTGTGGCCGCCGCTGGCGTCGACGGTGACGGTTCCTTCGCCGCCGCCGAGGGCCGAGATGCCGAGGCCGGACTGGCCGGTGACATCGTTGCCGACATAGACGTCGATCCGGCCGTTTTGCGCCGTGCTGGCCACGATGCCGTTGGTGGCGCCGACGACGGTGGCGTTGAATCGCGAACCGGACGAGCCGACGCTGATACCGCCGCTGCCCGTGGTGGCGTTGACGCCGTCACCCGTCGTGCCGGTGATGGTGTCCGCCGAATGGGTGTCGCTGACCGTGACCCCGCCGGTGCCGGTGACGGACGCCGTGATGCCGGTCGCGCCGCTGACATTACCGTTGGCGGTGACGCTGACCGAGGATGTGCCAGGGCCCGTGACCGTTGCGTTGATGCCCGAACCGGTCCCGCCGGTGATCACGCCGTTGGTGCTGACGGTCACGGCGCCGGAGCCGGAGGACGCGTTGACGCCGTACACCGTGCCGGTGACCGCGCCCGTGGTGACGCTGACCGGGCCGTTTTCGGTGGCGGAGGCGTCGATGCCGTCGCCGGCGTTGCCCTTCACCAGGCCGCCGGCGCTGGTGTCGATGGTGACCGCGCCCGACCCAGCAGCGTTGTTGGCGCTGATGCCGGTGGTGGCGCCGGTGATGGTCGCGCCCGCCGTGCTGGTGACGTTGATCGGGCCGCCGCCGATGGCGCTGACGCCGATTCCGCCGGTGGTGGTGACGGTGTCGGCGACATTGACGATGACCGCCGACGAGCCGGAGGTGTTGGCCGCGATGCCGCCCGTCGTGCCGCTGATCGTGCCGCCGGAGACGTCGATGGTGATGCCGCCCGTGCCGCTGGTCGCGGTGACGCCCGCGCCGGCGTTCGCGGTGGCGTTGGCGCCCAGGTAGACATTGACCGCACCCGAGCCGGTGGCCGCGACCTCGACGCCGTTGGTGGCGCCGACGATCGCCGCCAGGTATCGGGCGCCCGACGTGCCGACGTTGACGGCGCCGGAACCGGAGGTCGACGCGTGGACGCCGTCGCCTGTCGTGCCGGTGATGGTGTCAGCCGCGGTGATGTCGGTGAGCGAGACGCTCCCGGTGCCGGAAGTCGAGGCCAGGATGCCGACCGTGCCGCTGGCGCTGGCCGCGGTGGTGACGTTGACGTTGCCGCCGGCGCTGCTGGCGTTGATCGCGGCGCCCGCCGTGGCGGTGATGGCGTCGGCGGAGGTGACGTTGACGGTGTTGACGTGGCTGGCGGTGGCGTTGACGCCGATGGTTCCAGCGGTGACCGTGCCGCCAGCCAGGTCGATGTTGACCGCGCCGGCGCCGTCGGCGGCGGTGCTGGTGGCCGTGACGCCTTCGCCGGCCGTGCCGGTGATGTTGTTGTCGGTGTAGACGTTCAAGGCGCCGACGCCGGACACTTCGATGCCGTTGGTGGCGCCGACAACCGCCGCTTCATAGCGGTCGGAGGCGCCGGATCCGACATAGACCGTTCCGCTTCCGGCGGTCGAGGCGTGGATGCCGTCGCCGACCGTGCCGGTGACGGTGTCGGTGTTGGTGGCGTCGATCACCGAGACGAAGCCCGTGCCGGTCGCGCTGGCCACGATGCCCGTGCCGGCGGTCACGGAGCGGGTGCTGACGCTGACGCCGCCCGAGCCGCCCGTTGTGGTGGCGTTGACGCCGACGCCGGCCCCGGCTCCGCCTGTAATCGTTCCGTTGGCGGTGATGGTGATCGCCGACCCGCCCGTGGAGGCGGCGTCAATGCCGTCATTGCCGGCGCCCGTGCCGGTGACCGCCGCGGTGGTGACGCTGATCTGGCCCGAGCCGGTGCTGCTGACGTTGACGCCCGCGCCGGCCTGGCCGGTGATGGCCCCGGTCTGGGTCTCGTCGATGGTGATCGTGCCCGAGCCGCTGGTCGAGGCGACGACGCCCGAGGTGGCGCCGGTGATGGCGTGGGACCCGCTGGTCGTGAAGCTGACATTGCCGCCACCGGAGCTGAGGTTCACCGCAACACCGCCGGAGCTGGTGATGTTGTCGCCATCAACCCCGACACCATTGTTGACCGTGACGCTGCTGGCCGCGGTGGTGGTGGCCGAAACACCGCCGGTCGTACCGGAGACGGTAGACCCGTTGCCCAGGTCGACGGTGACAGCGCCGCCCGTGCTCGCGGCCTGGACCCCAAGTCCGCCCGAACCCGTCACATTGCCGCCGAGATCGGCGGTGATCGCGCCGGCGCCCGAGAGGTTCAGGCCGTTGGCGGAGCCGATGATGTCCGAGGTGAAGCGGCTGGCCGTGCTCGTGCCGATCTGCACAAGGCCGGCGCCGGTGGTCGAGGCGTCGATGCCGTCGCCGGCGTGGCCGGTGACGGTGCTGCCGGAACCGGTGATTGTGATCGTACCGGCGCCGGTGGTGGTGGCCGAGACGCCGGTGGCGCCGTCGACGGCCCCGTTGACGGCGATGCCTACCACGCCCGCCGTCGACGTGGCGTGGACGCCCACGCCCGAGGCCAGGTCGCCCAGGATCGAACCATTGGTGGTGATGCTGATGGCCTTGCCGGAGGCGTCGATGGCGTCCTGGCCAGCGCCGGTCCCGGTCACGCCGTCGGTGACGATGGTGATCGCGCCAGTGCCGGCGAAGGCCTGGATGCCGTCGCCGGCCCCGCCGGTGACCGTGCCGCCGGTGGTGGTGACCGTGAGGGCGCCCGCGCCGTTGGCGGTGGCCTCGATGGCGTAGTCGCTGTCGCTGTGGATCGCGCCGGTGGTGGTCACGTTCACCGTGCTGCCCGCCGCCGTGCCGGCGTTGTTGGCGATGATGCTCTCGAAGGTCGAATGCACGCTGGTGGCGGTGACGTTGATCGCGCTGGTCGCGGCCGCGTTGTTGATCGTGGCGTTGATACCCACGCCGCCGACCGCGGCGGCTTGACCGACCGTGCCGGCCAGGCTGACCGTCACCGCGCCCGTGTCGCTCTGGGCGTTCACCCCATTGCCGCCGGAGGCGACGATGTCGGAGCCGGCGACAGAGTCCACCAGCACCGGGCCAGCGCCCGAGGCGATGACCTGGACGGAATCATTGCCGCCCGCGCCGCCGTCGATGACGGTGGTCGCGCCGGTGATGTGCAGGGTGTCGGCGCCGTCCACCGTGGTCAGCTGGATCGCGCCGTTGGCGCCGGTGACGTTGGCGCCCGCCGTGTAGTTGATCGTACCCGTACCGGTGTTGGACATGGTCACGGCCCAGTCGCCGGTGACCACGCCGTTGGTGGTGGCGGTGATGTTTCCGCCGCCGCCGGCGATATGCAGGCCGACCCCGGTGGTGGAGTCGAGGGAGCCGGTGCTGTCCAGGGTGAAAGTCACCGCGCCGGAGGTGCTGATGTCGACGCCGTCGCCGCCGGTGTTGCCGACCGCGCCGCCCAGGTCGGCGGTGACCGCGCCGCCGCCGGTGGAGACGAGGTTGATGTTGGCGTTGGCGCCGGAGCTGGTGATGGTGGTCCCGGCGGCGGTGTAGAGTTTCACCGCCGAACCGGCCCCGCTGGAGGCCAGGTCGACACCGATGCCGCCGTTGCCGTTGACGTCGCCGAGGAAGCCATTGCCGCTGGCGCCGACGGTGACCGGGCCGCTGCCGTGGATGTAGATGCCGACCCCGCCGGAGCCGGTGACGGCGAAGCTGCCCGCCACGGGGGCGCCGTCGTTGGTCACGCTGAGCGGACCCGCGCCGGTCATGTGCACGCCGTCGGTGATGCCGGTGACGTTTCCGGCCAGGCTGAGGGTCTCCGCGCCCGTGCCGGTGGCGTCGATGCCGTCGTTCTTGCCGTAGACCGAACCCGCCGCGGTGACATTGACGGTCGAGGTCCCGCTGACGGTGACCCCGGCTGTCGTGCCCGTCGTGTGGTTGTCGATGGCGCTGGAGATGGTGACATCGCCGCCGGTGACAATGAGGCCGGACGCGAGGGTCAGGCCGCCGGAGAAGGTTTCCGAACCGCCGGACACGGTCAGGTCGCCGGTGCCGGTGAAGGCGCCCGCGTAGGTCCCGCTGGCGTTGGTGAGGGTCAGGTTGTTCGCGCCGAGGGCGACGTTGGAGAAGCCGTTGCCGGACAGGCTGGTGATGGAGTTGTTCGCCGCCGCGGCGGAAATGTCGAGATTGGCCGTGTTGCCGGCCGCCCCCGTCAGAGTCACGCTGCTGCTGTCGGCGATCGAGCCGGCGCCGGAAAGCGCCAGGGTGGTGCTGGCGCCGCCGTTGCCGGTCGAATCCACCAGGGTCGGCCCGGTGTAGGTGTTGACCCCGGTCAGGGTCATCGTGCCCGCGCCGGTGACCGTCAGGCCGCCGCCGGGGACGTCCTCAAGGACGCCCGCGAAGGTGTGGGCGCCGGTAACCGCGTCGACGAGAATATTGTTGCCGAGGATGACGGTGCTGGCGGCGTCGCCGGTCAGATTCTTGACGGTGGTCGTTCCGCCGGTGACGCCGGAGACGTCGAGGGTCGACCCGGTCATGGTCACGCCGCTGCTGGTCGCGATCGAGCCCGTGCCGGTGAGGTCGATTGTGCCGGCGCTGATCGTGGTGTCGCCGACATAGGTGTTGGCGCCCGACAGGGTCACCGTGCCGCCGGTGGTCTTGGTCAGGCCGCCGGTCCCGCCCAGCACGCCGCTGACCGTACCAGCCTGCACCGCGAAGGTTCCGACGGTGTCGAGCGTGCCGTTCTGGATCGTGCCGCCGGTCAGGGTCAGGCCGCCGTTCTGCGTCTGCGTCGTGGTTCCGAGGTCGAGAATCCCGCCGCTCACCGCCAGGGTGTTGGTGGTCGCGCCAAGCGTGCCCGAGCCGGTAATTTCCAACTCGCCGCCGCTGACGGTCGTGCCGCCGGAGTAGGTGTTGGCGCCCGACAGGATCGCGGTGCCGACGGTGTGCGTGAGGGCTCCGGTTCCGCCCAGCACCGCGCTGGTCGTTCCGCCGAGGACCGTGAAGGTCCCGCTGGAGTCGATTTCGCCGTTACGGACAAGGCCGTTCAGGATGTTCACGCCGCCGTTGACCGTTTGTACGGTGCCGCCCAGGTCGAGGATGGTGCCGCCGCCGTTCACCGACAGGTTGGTGGTGTTCGCGCCCAGGGTTCCCGAGCCGGTGATGTCCAGAGTGCCGTTGCTGACGGTCGTATACCAGGCGTAGGTGTTGGCGCCCGACAGCGTCACAGTGCCCGTGCCAGACTTGGTCACGCCGCCGGCCCCGGCGAGGATCGCGCTGATCGTGCCCGACTGCACCCCAAAGTCGCCGCTGGAGGTCAGCGTGCCGTGCTGGATCGTGCCGCCGGTGAGGGTCAGGCCGCCGTTCTGGGTCTGGGTGAAGCCGCCCAGGTCCAGGGTTCCGCCGCTCACCGCCAGGGTGTTGGCGTTGGCGCCCAGGGCGCCGGCCGCGTTGGCGTCAAGGACGCCGGCGGCGACCGTGGTGCCGCCGGTATAGGTGTTGGCGTGCGACAGGGTGACCGTGCCGGAGGTGGTCTTGTCCACCGCGCCCGCGCCGCCGAGGGTGGCGCTGACCGTTCCGGCCTGCAGGCCGAAGGTTCCGCTAGAATCCAACTCGCCGTTCTGGATCACGCCGCCGGTCAGGGTCAGGCCGCCGTTCTGGGTCTGGGTGGTGGCCTGCAGGTCGAGCACGCCGCCGCTCACCGCCAGTGTGTTGGCGGTGGCGCCCAGGTTTCCGGAGACGTCGAGGATCCCGGCGGCCACCGTGGTGCCGCCGGTGTAGGTGTTGGTTCCCGACAGGGTCACCGTGCCGGTGCCGCTCTTGTCCACCGCGCCCCCGCCGCCCAGAGCGGCGCTGACCGTGCCGGCCTGCAGGGTGAACGTCCCGCTGGAATCCAGCGTGCCGTTCTGGATCGTGCCGCCGGCCAGCTCCACGCCGGCGTTGACCGTCTGGGTCGTCGTTCCCAGGTCCAGCGTGCCGCCGCCGGTAATAAACAGGGAGTTGGTGGTCGCGCCCAGGGTGCCGGCGCCGGTGATGTCAATCACGCCAAGGCTTTCGATCCCCGTGCTGCCGGAATAGGTGTTGGCGCCGGACAGGGTCACCACGCCCGAGCCGATCACGAGCAGAGCGCCGGTCCCGCCCAGCTTGGCGCTGACAGCGCTGGTTCCGATCTGGAAAGAGAAGGCGCCGCTCGAGTCCAGTTCTCCGTTCTGGATCGTGCCGGCATTCATGGACAGGTCGCCATTGACCGTCTGGGTCGTGCCGCCCAGGTCCAGCGTGCCGCCGCCCACCACCAGGAAGTTGGTAGCCGCGCCCAGGGTGCCCGCGCCCGTGATGTCCAGGACCCCGGCGCCGAGCTGGGTGCCGCCGGTATAGGTGTTGGCCCCCGACAGGGTCACCGTGCCGCCGGTTGTCTTTTGCAGCTGGCCAGCACCACCCAGCACCGCGCTGATCGTGCCGCTCTGCACCCCGATGATCCCGCTGGAGTCCAGCTCGCCGTTCTGGATCGTGCCGCCCGTGAGGGTCAGGCCGCCGTTGGCGGTCTGCGTCGTGGTCTGCAGGTCCAGCACGCCGCCGCTCACCGCCAGGGTGTTGGCCGCCGCGCCGAGGGTTCCAGAGACGTCCAGGGTTCCGGCGCTCACCGTCGTGCCGCCGGTGTAGGTGTTGGCTCCGGACAGGCTGACCGTGCCCGCGCCGGTCTTGTCGAGGGCGCCGCTTCCGCCCAGCACCGCGGTGATCGAGCCGCTCTGCACGGCGAAGGTTCCGCTGGAATCCAGTTCGCCGTTCTGGAGGCCGGAATTGACCAGGCTCAGGCCGCCGTTGGCCGTCTGGGTCGTGCCGCCGAGATCCACGGTCGAGCCGCCGCTCATCGTCAGGCTGTTGGTGATCGCGCCCAGGGTGCCGGAGCCGGTGACGTCCAGTCTTCCGCCGCTCACCGTCGTGCCGCCGCTATAGGTGTTGGCCCCCGACAGGGTGACGGTTTGGGCGCCGGTCTTGTCCACCCCGCCCGCGCCGCCGAGGATCGCGCTGATCGATCCGGTCTGTCCCCCAGCGATCGCCAGGGTGAAGGTCGCGCTGGAATCCAGCGTACCGTTCTGGATGACGCCGCCGTTGAAGGTCAGGCCGCCGTTGATCGTCTGGGTCGTGCCGCCCAGGTCGAGCGCTCCGTTGCCGATCGACAGGCTGTTGGTGATCGCGCCCAGGGTGCCGGCGCCGGTGATGTCCAAGGTCCCGGCGCCGATCGTGGTGCTGCCGGTGTAGGTGTTGGCGCCCGACAGGGTCACCGTGCCGGCCGCGAGGTGGATGACGCCGCCGGTTCCGGCCAGGGCCGCGCTGACCGTGCCGGCGTGCAGGTTGAAGCCGCCCGTGGAGCTCAACGTGCCGTTCTGGATCGTCCCGCCGGTCAGGGTCAGGCCGCCGTTGGCCGTGTCGGTGAAGCCGCCCAGGTCGAGGGTGCCGCCGCTCACCGCCAGGGTGTTGCCGTTGGCGCCCAGGGCCCCCGCCGCGGTGGCGTCCAGGGTCCCGGCGCTGACGGTGGTGCCGCCGGTGTAGGTGTTGGCGTGCGACAGGGTCACCGTGCCCGTGCCGGACTTGTTCACGCCGCCGGTTCCGGCCAGGGTCGCGCTGACCGTGCCGGCCTGCACGCCGAAGGTTCCAGTGGAGCTCAGCGTGCCGTTCTGGATCGTACCGCCCGTCAGGGTCAGGCCGCCATTGGCCGTCTGGGTGGTGGTTCCGAGATCCAGGGTTCCGCCGCTCAC
>FTAG01000622.1_pt1 | contig 34984 bp, 28 predicted proteins | sample 1638911 | NCBI WGS metagenome assembly FTAG01 (sample SAMEA3914813, study PRJEB12502) | metagenome | biome: forest; material: soil | place: Canada | collected 2011-07-07 | depth 0.3 m
GATTTGTACAATCGCAGAAACTTCGTCGCCAACAAAGCTTCGAACGCCCTCGCTGTGCCGCTGCGCAGGGAGTCTCTATATAAGCGCTTTCTGTTTTTCACGAACTTCTATTTTACTCAAGAGCCCATAATCATCTGTGAAGGTAAAACCGACAACGTTTATCTTTACCACGCGATTCGCAGCCTTGCGCCTAGCTTTCCCAAGCTGGCCACAATTAATGCTGACGGAACTATAAAGCTCAATATTCGATTCTATAAATATCCGGACCAAGAAAGGAGTACAAGCCGTATATTAGGACTCACTGGTGGTTCTTCCAGTTTGGCTAAATTTATCCATCAATACGTCGCCGAGCTGGATCGCTTCAAATCAGTCACAGCCCATCATCCTGTGATAGTACTGGTTGACAATGACGATGGAATTACCCCAATCAACACAGCAACAAAGACGATATCAAAAGTGTCGGCAAGCGATGAAACGTTTGTCCACGTAAAAGGGAATCTGTACGTGGTAGCGACGCCCAAAATGAACGGGCAGAAGCAGTCGAAGATCGAGGATTATTTCGACAGCGCTACAAAATCCACAAAGATTGGCGGCAAATCTTTTAACCCCGAAAATAACAAAGAAAATGACGTGGAATACGGCAAGCATATTTTCGCGGAGAGAGTAGTGCGCGCTCATGCAAACACTCTCGACTTCAGCGGCTTCAGCAGCCTTCTTTCAAACATTGTCGTGACAATCGAATCACACAATATGGGCACTTAAAAGGCCGATCTTACAAATTAAGCGCAGGAATTAAAGCGAGGTAATTGGGGTCAATTCAGTTCAGACCCCAATTTCACTCAGCTGCCACTTAAGCCACTGGTGCCACGTTTTAAAACGTGGCACCAGTGGCTTAAGTGGCACAACTAACCGGACTCTTTGCCCTTGGAAGGTGTGCTATGGCCGGTCTTCCCCGGCACCGCTTCGTCCACCTCCAGGACGATATCCTCCCGCTTCACAGTAATTTTCGGCGCATCGTCGGGCTGAGCCTCCAGTGAGGAACAATCGGGGACAGACCACGATTTTCGTCCTTTCAATAACGCCGTCCACCTACTCGGCGTCTGCCCCAGCCAGCGCCCATACTCGCCATACTCGCCACGACCAATACGTGGCGAGCATGGCGAGTATGGTGACTATGCCGCCGGCCCCGCCCCCTTGATCCGCCAGTAAAACCGCGAGTCCCGCCCGAAGCCCTCGCGCACCGACTCCACCCCCGCCCGCTTCGCCGCACGCTGCAGCTTGCGCAGGGGGATGCCGACGCTGCTGGCCTCGGCTTCGACCTGCTTGAAGGTCATGGCGCCGCCGGAGAGCAGCTCGCGCAGCCAGGTGCCGACGTCCTCGGCCGCGCCCTCCTCTTGCCCCGGCCCCAGCGCCTGGTCGGCGCTCATCGTCACCGCCTCCGGCTCCCACTCCACCCGCGGCGCGCCGTTCAGCCCGAGGCCGATGCGGTAGGCCAGGCCCGAGGTGTCCTGGGAGAGGTTGTTCTTGCTCGGCAGGACCAGGCGGCGGGCGGGGTCGTTCTGGTCCTTGGTGACGATGAAGCTGGCGCGCGCGGCGGCGACGAAGGCGAGGCTGCCGCTGACGCGGTACAGGGCGGAGGCGCCGCCGCCGGCGCCCTTGTTGAGGTGGGAGACGGCGACGAGGGCGACGCGGTGCCTGGCGGCCAGCTCGCTCAGCGGCTGCAGCAGGGCGCGGACGTCGGAGTTCTTGTGGCTGTCGGTCTCGCCCAGGTAGGCGGTGAGCGGGTCAATGCTGACCAGGCGCACGTCCGGGTGCTCTTCGAGAAAGGCATCCAGCGCCTCCAGGTCGCGCTGCAGGCACAGCATGCTGTCGGGCTCGCCTGTTTCCTTGACGCACTTGAGGATGTGCACGCGGCTGGGGTCGGCCTCCGCCGCATCCAGGCGCGGGCGGATGGTGTCGCCCGGATCGTCCTCGCCGGAGATGAGCAGCACGCCGCCCTGCGGGCAGGGCTCGTTGTACACCGGCCAGGGCCGGCCGCGCGTGACGCGCGCCGCCAGGTCCGCCGTGAGCATGCTCTTGCCCAGGCCGGGATCGCCGGCGATGAGGGTGAGCTTGCCGATGGCGATATGGCCGGGCCAGAGCCAGCGCACCGCCTCGGGCTCGACGTCCACCGCGCAGACGGTGTGCAGGCGCCGGCTGCGCGCGGGGACCGGCGACGGCGCATTGGCGGCGGGCCCGGCTTGCGGCGATGCGCCTTGCGGCTGCCAACGCCGCCACGGCAGCGCCTCCACATCCTGCGCGGTGGCGCCGGGATTGGCGGCGCGCCAGTCCCAGGCATCGCCCTTCTCCGGCAGCTTGAGGGCGGCCACGTCGAGCAGCTCGACGCTGGCGGCGTGGATCGTGGCCAGTGCCGCCACGTCGGCGCCGTAGCGCGCGCCGGGGGGATCAAAGTCCGGCCAGATGCGCAGCTTGCGCTCGCGCAGCGGCGACCAGTCCGCCGCTGCGGCTGAGCCAGCGCCGCCGCTGGTGGTGACGAGCAGGCCGAGGCGGTGCAGCGCGTCGGCCGCCTTCTCCCCTTCCACCACGTAGACGGGCCGGGATGGATCGCCGCGCAGCACTTCCGGCAGGCGGTACAGCGGCTTGCCGCCCGGCGGTGCCGGCGGCTCTCCCACCTGCCAGCGGCCGCCGCTACGATGAATGGGCCGGATGAACTTGTCCTCGCGGCTTGCTGGCGGCGGGTCCAGCCGCACGCGATGGAACTGCGCCGCCTCGTTCGCATCGCGGTAGGTGTAGACGTCGCGCAGCGTGAAGCCCGCCGCGAACTTGTGCGCGAACAGCCACTGCGCCGCCTGCCGCGCCGCCGCCGTTTCCTGCTTGTGATCCTGGCTCAACGCCACGCTCCCAGCGCCCGGCAGGCGCTCTTGAAGTCCTGCCCGTGCCGGCGCATGTGAAAGGAAAGAAGATCGCCCGCCGCGCCGCAGGCAAAGCAGCGGTAGTTCCCGGTCTCGATGTTGACGCTGAGGCTGGGGCTGTGGTCTTCGTGAAAGCAGCACAGCCCTTGCCGCCAGGGACCGTGACCCTTGAGCGCGGGCAGTTCGCGCGCGTAGTAGGCGGCCGGCTCGGGCAGCCGGCCGCGGTCCAGTCCGCGCAGCCGTGCCTTCAAGGGCCCTGCCTCCGGCGGCTGTCGAGCCAGGCCACCAGTTCGTCCTCGTACCAGCCGGCGATGCGCGGGCTGAGCTGGATGCGCCGGGGGAAATCGCCGCGCAGTTCGAGGCTGTCGACACAGCTGCGGCTGAGGCTGGTCCGCGCCTGCACGTGACGCCAGCGGAGGATGTTGCGGACCGGGATTTCAGGGGCTTTCGGCATAAACGCTCCTTGCCCTCGCGGGCAATAAAAAGGCCCGCTCGGGGCGGGCCTGGATGGATGAAGCGAAGTTTGGCCGGCGGAAACGAAAAAGCCCGCTCAGGGCGGGCTAGCGGGCCGGATGCGGTACAGGGCGCCGGATGCACCCTTGGAACATGCTAGCGTTTTTATCGGGTGTTTCACCGCGATACAAGCCCCCTGGGCTCCATCCTCGCCATTCTCACCACTCTTTTACGTGGTCAGTATGGCGAGTATGGATAGAGTCATTGGGGTCTGACCCCGATTTCACGGCACTGCGCGCCAGTCGCGCAACCGTTCAAACGTGGCGCGACTGAACCTTACGCAGAGTAATCGGAGAGTAATCGGGGTCAGACCCCTATTTTTTTCCAGCTCATTCGTCGCGGAACGGCTTCACCAGCAGCGGGCTATAGGGCCGGACGGCGGGGGCAACAGCCTTCTTCTTGGGCTGCTTGCTCTTGGTGGTGGAGCCGGTGCCGGCGGTGGAACCATTCTTCGACTGCTTCGATATCTTCGAGTCCATTGCGATCTCCTTGGAAAGATGACAAGGCGTCATCCTTGACCGCGACGACAATCCGCCTGCTCGGTAGCCGAAGGCAATAGGCCGGGGCTAACCAATTCTTAAACTGTGAATAAAGCTCGTACGTTCAAGTACTTATCTGGCATGCACGCCGGGGCGGCTGGGCGGGAAGGGTGCGTTCTGGCGCCGGAGACAAGGAAAACCGATCGTTCCGGCGCGAGTGATACCGTCGCGATTCTGCAAGGAATTAAGCGGGCCTGGCTCGAACATCTACTGTGCCGAGGTCCGCCCGTGAAAAGCACTAAAGGGGCCAGGCTGAATATTCCACCATAAATATTCGAGGACATTCGGGGACAGACCACGATTTCCAACTGCTACCGCCGTGGACAATTCGATCTCCAAAGCTCCTCCTGTAGCTCCCTTTGCCTGGCGCGCAACCAGTTCCCTTCCGGCTCCTGATACCCCGCCCGCAGAGCGGCTTCAACCTCCTGCTCCGCCTGATAGAGCGCGGCGCACTCGCCTGAATCCACCGGCTGACTCTGGCCGATCACCGCCACCTGCTCTCCCCTGGGCTGCGGCCTGGGCGTTCCGTACGCCGGCAAAGTCCCGGTATCCCAGCCCCTGCTGCGGGCAAACGCGGTGAAGCGGTCGCACGCGGCCTGCTGCAAGGCGGGAAATTCGCCCTCGCTGTTGCCGCGCGCGTTGGCGAAGCAGTTGTTGCGCAGGTTGTTGTAGGTATCGACGTCGGTCCGAGCCGGCGAGGCGGGCGGCAGGTAGTACGTCCTGGTCGCGGTGCGGACCACGTTTTCGGCGACGGACGGCGCAGGGTTCCGATACACGGAGGATGGAGGCGGCGGGACGTACGCGGCCTGGGCCGGTGCTGTCGGCGCGGCGCTATCGGCATAGCGGGCCAGGCCGTAGAGGCAGGCGGTGACCAGGACAGCGGCCACGATCCCGTACATCAGGGTTTCAAAGGTGCGGCTCATAACCTCCCTCAAGGCTATGCAGCGTGTGCTGTGGCGCAGTCCCTTGCCTTGTCGTCCGGGCCTTCCGGCCCGCAAGCCAGTGTAACCCCGTTCTGCCATGGAACAGCGGGTACTCTGTGACCGGCTTCACACATTCCGCGGGCCAGGCCGCCGGATACCGTACTTTGCAGTCCCGCCCGTGCCGCCGGCCCATTTACGGCCGGTGTTTGGCGGGTGGAGAATGCCGGACGGCGGGCGATCGGGGGCGGTTGTCGCCGGGAGCCGCTGCTGAGGGAAACACGGGGCACAATTGCGCCGGCGAGGGATATTGGGGACTTTCGGGACAGGCATGGGCGAGACGGGGCGGTACCTGCTTTACTTTGCGGCGGCCTACCTGGGCTTCCGGGGGCTGATCGCGCTGGTGGTGTTCGTGCAGCTGCTGCGGGTGCAGCTGTGGCCCGCCCGGGTGCGCGTGCTGGAGCAGGCGCCCGGGCTGGAGCCGGGCGAGGCCGCGGCGGTGGATGAGCTGCGGGCCCTGGGGTTTGAGCCGGTGCAGGCGGCGCTGGTGGAATACGGGCGGGGCAGTTACAAGACCCTGCTGCTGCGCCACGCCAGCGAGCCGGCGTTTGCGCACCTGTCGATGATGCCGGCCGGGAATCTGGGCTATCCGGTGGGCTTCTACACGTTCCGTGCGGACGGGAAGCTGCTGGCGACGAGCAACCGGATGGCCTGGTCGAACTTCGGCACGCCGGCGGAGGTGTTGCGGGAGGACCCGTGCACGAACTCGCTGGCGGCGCACTGGGAGGCACATCGGGCGCGGCTGAAGGACGCCGCGCCGGCCAATGTGAGCAATGAGGAAGCGGGGCAGCGCCTGAACGCGCTGACCGAGGGCTACCTGCCGCTTCTGCAGGCGCAGGGCCGCTGCACGCAGGACCACGGGGCCTGGCATCCGAGCGTCCGCGCCGCGGCGGCGGCGACGCTGAGCTGGGTGCGGCTCCGGGCGCGGCTGGCGAAGCCTTATGTATCGCCGGTGAACAGCGGGGAGAACCAGGTGGGTTTCTTCGTGCATTGCTACACGCTGGCGGAGACGCTGCAGGCCAGCCGCCCTTCCCGGCACAACGTGAAGGCCTCGGTGCTGGTGCTTTCGATCCTGGCGGCGCTGCTGCTGTGGGGGCTGGCGTTCAGCTGGAGCATGGCGGTGATGCTGATCGTGATCCTGTTCGTGCACGAGTCCGGACACGCGCTGATGATGCGGCTGTTCGGCTACCAGGACATGAGCATGTTTTTCATCCCCTTCATCGGGGCGATGGTGACGGGCAAGCCGAAGGAGCTGCCGGCCTGGAAGCAGGCGGTGATCCTGTTCGCCGGCCCGGTGCCGGGGCTGCTGGCCGGACTGGCGATCCTGCTGCTGGGGGCGCGGCAGGGGCTGCCGGACTGGGGCTTCGACTGGCGCCTGCTGGGCAGCATGGCGGTGGGGGTGAACCTGTTCAACCTGCTGCCGATCACGCCACTGGACGGCGGACAGCTGATGGGGATCTCGCTGTTCAACCGCTGGCCGTTGAGCCGGCTGCTTTTCGCCATCGCCGGGGTGGCCGGCATCGGCGCGCTGGCCTTGTGGCTGAAGAGCCCGGCGACGATCTTCATCACGCTGGCGCTGGCGATGGGGCTGCGCTCGCAGCTGCGCATGATGCAGCTGCACCGGGCCTGGGACGAGACGCTGGATCGCCAGGCGCAGCTGCGGCGGCTGTTCGAGACGGCGAAGCGGCGCTTCAAGGTGCAGACCTATGCGACGCAGGCGGCGCTGGTGAAGGCGGTGATGAACCAGCACGCGATACGCCGGGCGCGCTGGTGGGAGAGCGCGCTGATCGTGGGTATCCTGCTGGTGTTCTGGTCGGGGGCGGCCTTGGTCGGGCTGCAGGCCATGAGCCATCCAACGCGGGGGCGGCTGGCGAGCGGCCATTCCGGGCATGCGGACACGCGCACGCCGGCGCAGCTGGCCTTCGACACCGCTTTTGACCATGAGGTGGATGAGTCCGACACCGGGCCGGACCTGGGCAAGCTGGAGCAGCTGGCGCAGCCGCTGCGGGCGGACGATCCGCGCCGCGTGGACCTGGCTTACCTGCGCGTTCCGCGGCAGCCGTTCGATGCGCGGCGGCAGCAGCTGGAGGCCATGCTCGGCGCGCACGTGGACGGCAACTTCTACACCGTTCGCACCATGGAACGGAGCTGGCTGCAGGAGATCTATGAGCATGCAGCCGACGCCGCGCCGGCGGAACGCGCCGCGGTGCTGACCCAGGCGATCGAGCGTGGCATGCGCCTGGTGCCGACCGGGTATGCGGACACGGTGGACGCTAGATTGCGGGTGGCGGAGTCCCTGGACCAGGCCGGCGATACCGCGAAGGCGGGGGCGATGCTGCAGGCGCTGCACGAGCGCGCATCCAGGCCCAACGCCGGCGAATGCCGCTGTAAATTGCCGGACGTTGTGGGCGCGCAGTCGCGCTTTGCGCTGGCGCATCAGCACCCGGCGGATGCGGTGTCGGTGATCGAGTCCTCGTTTACCGCGGAAAAGATCGGCCAGCACAAAACCCTGTCGATGGACTATGCCTGGGCCCTGCTGAGCGCCGGCCGCGTCGCCGAGGGCGTGGAACAGATGCGCGCCGGCACGAGCTACGATCCGCCGCAACCGGGCTTGCTGCAGCGGGCATTCAATCCGGGCGAGCGGCGCAGCTATGTCTACGATCCGCTGAACCTAGCGTATGCATGGCACCTGGCGGGGCAGGATGGGAAGATCCGGACGCTGGATCAGGATATGTTCGCGGGCGATTGCGAGCGCAAGCTGGACTACCCCACTCCGCTCACGGAACTGGACGCCTGGGAGGAAACCCGGGAAACGACGCTGCGCGATTTCGCCAGGACGGTGTGCCCGCGGCCCGGCCCGTCGAAGCCGGGTAGCTAGAAAATTAAAAGCACTAAAGGGGCCAGGCTCGAATATTCCAGCATAAATATTCGAGCCCGGCCCCTTCTATTTCATGCCATACATCAAGGTTTCAAGCGCGTGACTCATAACCTTCCCCCAAGGCTATGCAGCGTGTGCTGTGCGCAGTCCCTTGCCCCGAGTGCTTCCTTGGTACCCCAGACCATGCGTGAATCATGGCTGGGGAGAGTGTAGTCCTTACTGGGGCGCTTGGTACCCGTTGTGACGTACTTCACAGCGCGGTAAACGGCGGGTCTCGACCCGCCCTACACTCGCTGCCGGTCGTCCGCAGCAGTGCTCCTGCACCGCCTCGAGTTCCTTGGCGAGGCCTACACCTGAAACATGCTGTTGCCGCTGGCCGTTTGTGCGGCGGGCACTTCTTCCTGCATCACATCCCAGTGCTCGGCCAGCTTGCCGTCGACGACGCGAAAGATATCGACCGCCACCATGGGCTTCGGCCCCCAGCCGGTGTAGCGGCCATGGATCATGACCAGATCACCCTCGGACACGATCATGCCCGGCTCGTATCTGAACGCCGGAGCCAGCCTCGCAATCAGAGCGGGAATGGCCTCGCGTCCGTTCGGGATGAGCGGGTTGTGCTGCACGTAGGTTGAGGAGAAATGCCTCTGCACCACACTGGCATCACGCCGGATGAACACCGCCGTCATCACTTCACTGACCAGGGCTTTGTTTGCCGCGGCCGAGGGTGCATCGCTCATGGTTGATTCTCCGCCCTGGAAGGTGTGAAGTTGAACAGGATCAAAGTGTGCCGAGGTGATGCCCCAGGCGCAGCTCGAAATCGGCGCCGACGGCTGCCGCCCGCTCGCGCGCCTTCATGCCGCGTTCCCGCACCGAGGGCCAGCGCGTCGCTTCGAGAAACACCTTTTGCGTCTCCAGCAGATCCGCCGCATCGGGCAAGCTGCGACGGTTGACCAGGCGCTTGGCCTCGGCGATGGCTTTGCCGTCGAACGAAGCCACCCGCCGCGCGAAAGCATCGACGAAGCCGTCCAGCTCGGCATCCGGCAGGGCGCGGTTGATCCAGCCATAGCGCTCGGCGGTGGCAGCGTCGAAATCCTCCCCGCCGATGATGATCTCCAGAGCGCGGGCGCGGCCGGTGAGCAGCGGCAAGCGCTCGATGGCGCCGCCGCCGGGCAGCACGCCGGCCGGAACTTCGGGCTGGCCGAACACGGCTTTCTCCAGGCTGGCGAAACGCAGATCGCAGGCCAGGGCGAGCTCGCTGCCGCCGCCGCGGACCCGGCCCCGGATCGCCGCGATGCTGACCGCCGACGCCTGCGTCAGCCGGGTGGTCAGGTCGATCCAGGTGGGCAGGCCGGTTGGGCCAGGCTGCACCGGCGTTTCCGCCGCCCGCGACAGGTCGTAGCGCGCCATGAAGAAATCGGGATGAGCGCTGTCGAATACCACCGCGCGCAGACCGGCGTCCGACTCGATGGTTCCGACGAGCGCCTGCAGTTCGAGGATGGTCTCCGGGTTGACCAGGTTGAGCGGCGGGTTGCTGAAGGTGATGCGCCAGTAGGCGGGCGTAATCCTGGCAACGCTGAACTGGCTTGGCTTTGTGCTCATGGCAACCCCGGTTAGGTGAATGCAGAAGAGGAAATGTTCAAGGCGGCATCCGCCGCTTCCGCCATCCATATCATTCAGGATGATAATTATCATCCTGATAAAGACGATGATGCCTATAATCCTCTTTGTCAAGTGCATCGGGAATTACGGGCTGTGGGCCATTCGCAGGCAGGCAAGTCGGACAATCATGGGCGTATCGTCAAGATCGCCGCGCAGCGCTTTCGCGAGAGAGGCCTCGATGCCCTCAGCGTTGCCGACCTGATGAAGGAGGCAGGCCTGACCCATGGCGGCTTCTACCGCCACTTCGACTCGCGCGATCAGCTGATCACCGAAGCGGTGGAATGCGCCCTGGAGCAGGGAGGCCGGCGCGCCGCGGCGGTCACTGCAGAAGGCCGGAAGTCGGCCTTGAATACCCTGGTCGACGCTTATCTTGCGCAGTCCCATCGTGACGACCCTGGGCAAGGCTGCGCGGTGACGGCCCTGGCCGCGGATGTAGCCCGCGGCAACGATGCGGTCCGCACCGCCTACACCGAGCAGGTGCGGCACTATCTGGACATCATTGGCGCAGCGCTGAAGCAGGAAGAACGAAAGCCCGTTCGACAGCAGGCGGTGCTGACACTGAGCGCCTTGGTCGGCGCAGTCTCCTTGGCCCGTGCCGTCAACGACGAAGCGCTCTCGCTGGAGATTCTCAAGTTGGCCGCGAGTGCGTTAAAAGGCTGAAACGGCTGAAAGGCCGGCCCTGGTCGCTTGCACCCCTTACGCGATGGCAGTCATATCTGCCTGTCCACCGGCTCGATCCACTGCCCGACGTGCCGCTCGAACCAGCATCACATCCGGAAGCTTGGCGCGGCAAAGCCGAGGATGTCCGGTAAATCATTGTTCCCCGACCTGGCTGGTGGCGTGGACCCGCCGTCGAGGAAAATTAAAAGGGCCGGCTCGAATATTCGAGCCGGCCCCGTGGTGTGCAGCTCCTTACGGAAACGTATGCGTAAAAAAGCGCGTCACATGGTGCTGTGAGAACACCAGCCACCGCGGCGCGCCGCGGTCGGTTCCGGCGAAGTGCACGCCGGCATGGCGGGCGGTGACTTGCTTGATGGTGGCTTCGTGATGCGGCTTGATGTCGATGAAGAAGACGTGCCGGCGATGATCCATGGCCTTTTCAAAGCGGCGGAAACTGGCGTTGCGGGTCTGGATGCCCCACAGGCCGCCCTGCCAGGTGGAAAATCCCAGGATCACCACGGCCAGGAAGGCGAAGGGCATCCAGCCGGCGGGGCCGCGATGCCAGCCGGCCAGGTAGACGATCAACAGGCCGATCAGGGCCAGGCCGGCGCCGAGTGCGGCGCCGATCTTGGTGGAGCGCACCACGTCCACTTTCATGAACGAGTTCACTTTGTGGAGATGAGCGTGCTGCGCGGCACTCAGGTCGTCGCCGGTGATCACGTGGCATTGCTGGATGACGATGCCGGCGCGTTCGAGGTCCTGCTCGAAGGCTTCCAGATCGCTCAGCCCTTTGCTGATGAAGTAGTGGCGTGTGAGTTTCATGGCGGCTCTCCTCCTCGATCAATCTGGCCACCCGGCGATCCAGCGATGGCCAGACTGCTTACCTCGCCTGGCTATCATAGGCCCGCTTTTTCCTGAATGGGTAGTGGGGTGAATGGGTAATTGGGTGAACGGGTAGTGGGGCCTGGCTGGGGCGGGCTGAGGGGGTCGGCTGGGCCGCGGCCGGGCCCTTGTGCGGGCGCAGGGCGCCGTTCAGGCCGGTCGGGGCCGGTCGGCGGGGAATGATGCAGCGCGGTAAAGCGACCTTGTGTAATAAAACCAAAGGGGCCAGGTTGCCCTCTTCCCTGTCCTGTATCCCGGGCAAACCTCGTTCTTAAGTACATCACAGTACCCCTGCTTGGAGGGGTGCGGGATGCGGGCCTGTTTCACAACACGCCTGAAACGTTCGGCACGGAATCCGCCTCCAGCGGCCTGCCGATCGGATCGGCTTGCCCGCTTCGGTACAGCCGGGATGAGGCTGTCAGATCCTTGTAGCGTGATGATGAACGAGGTGACATATGGAAGTGACCCGCAACTGGTCAGGGTGGTTGGCAATCCCCGGCGCCGTGGCGCTTGGCCTCGCTGTTTTTCTTGGAACGGACGCGCGCGCCGGGGAAGCCGCGAAGAAGCGCTACGAGGCTGCAGCGGTCCGCGCTGCGCCGGGGCTGCAGTGCAAGCTGTACCCGTCCGGGGGCAAGCCTGCGGAAGGCATTCCGGTATTCACCGACGACGACGGCTACGCCCGCTTTCATGCGGTGAGGGCGGCTTCCGGCAAGGGGGTTCAGCGCCTCGCCCTGGACTGCCGGGACTCCGCCGGAAAGGCCTCTTCCTATCCGGTCGATTTGACCTCCAGGGACACTTTTGCCTCGCGCCCGCTCGCCCTCGCCGCTCAGCGCGGCATCGATCGGCCGGCGCTCAAGGGCGATCCGCTCGGTTACACACAGTCCCAGCTGATCCGGCAGGGCTACGGCCTGCGGCCGGATCCGGCGAAGAATCCGGCGGCCTACGCCCGCTGGCTCAAGGCCGCATCGAGGCAGGGGCGGATGCTGCTGGCCAAGCATGCCGATCCGCACTCGCATGGCGTGTGGGCGTATCAGGCCCCGTGGTGGGTGGGCAGCGTGATGACCGGCTCCCCCAACTACACCCTTTCCGAGGCGGAATTCAATGTTCCCACGGCGATTCCCGGCGGAGACGGAACCAGCACCACGGCAGTCGCGATATGGAACGGGTTGGGCGGGTTCGGCACCGGCTCCGGCCTGATCCAGGGCGGTGTGAGCCTGTACACCAGCCCAACCGCCGCCAGCTACGGCACCTGGCGGGAATACTGTTGCGGCGACCCGGACAGCAACGGTTATGGTGGCGCCTTCACTCCCAATCCCGGCGACGTGATCTACTCGGAAGAGTGGTACTGCGACTCGCAGGGCACCGAAAACCTCAATGGCGGATATGGCTGCACCTACCTCTACGACGAGAGCAGCGGCGCGGTCCTCAGCTGCGTTACCGCCAACGAGTCGCCCTGCTGGTCGGTTGCGGCAAGCCCCGGCATGACGTTCGGAAAATCGGCGGAATTCATCATCGAGGACCAGAGTCCCCAGGTATCGAGCTCTTCCACCGCGTTCACGGATTTCAGCCCGCAAGTCTGGATGCGCGGTTCGGCCGATTCGGACACCGCGGGCTGGAACCAGGACATCGGCAACGATCCCTCGGTGTACCTGCTGACCGACTTCACCAACACCAGCTCGCACATCGTCGTCACTCTTGGATCGTATGACGAAACCGATTTCAGCATGGAGCCCGGCCAGCCTTCCTACCCGCTGTATTGCCAGGGTCCGCTGAACACGAGCACGGCGCCGATCCCGACGACAACGTTCGTCTGGGCCAGCCAGGGCGCCGGGGCGGCAAGCCCCGGGCCCGGCCAATGCGCCTGGGCCGATCGCGGCCCCCGGCCGGGCGAGGTCAACGTCATTTCCGGCTATCTGAACGAACTCGACAATCTGCCCGCGGGACAATATGGGGAGATCGGCGTCTATGCGGATCCGAACTTCAACAACGACCTGATCGTCACCAGGGTAGTCGGCATCGTCACTCCGCCATTTTCCAGCCAGCCCTCATTGCCGTAAGAGGCCAGCGACTGCGGGGGACAAGGGGCCTGTTCGAGGCCCCTTGTCCCCGATGGTAGTAGGGGCCGGACTCGAATATTCCACCAGATCAAACGGGTCGGGCTGTGATCCGCCTTCTGTAAAAGCTTCATGTAAACGGCGGGTCTGCGATCCAACGCCGCGACCCGGCCTCTCAGGTTCCATACGTGACTTTCGCCCACATGTAGCCGGAAGTGTCCCACTCGTGAACCTCGGTGACGGTGACCTGGCTTTTCGGAGAGAGCACGTCGCGCACTTCCTGGAAGTCGCCCGCCGGCGTCGGCATGCCGCTGCGGACGTTGACGGCACCGTTGCGCTCGGTCACGGTGAGAGTACTGTTGCTCAGGCGCTCGGGGAGCAGCTTGTCGTCGAACTCGAAGTAGCGTGTCAGCCAGGCTGAGGTGGCCGAGTCGTAGTGTCCCAGGTAGACCCAACCGGCCTTGCCTGGATTGGCGCCGGCGGCCGGGGCGGCCGTGGAAACAACCTGTGGCGGCAGTGCCGTCTGAGTGGCCGGATTGGCGGAAGCCATGATGGCGTCACCGGCCTCCTGCGCGCCCCTGGAGGGGTAGAGCTTGACGAGCTGCGTTGCCAGCTGCGCGCTGGCGAGGGTGGACAGCGCCAACAGCGCAACTTTCTTCTCGTTCTCGTCCGTCGACTTCAGGTGCGGGATGAACTTCTCCACGGTCTCCATTTCCAGGGCCCGGGTCTGGTTCGCCTTGGCCTGGTCGTCGCGCTGGCCCTGGCGCTCGTTGTAGTCGTGGGTGAACCAGATGCCGAGCCCGCCGATGACGACTGTAGAGAAGAAGGTGGAGAGGGAGGACAGTCTGTCCCAGAAGTCCTTTCCCTCGGAGGTCTTGTTGGGCATGCTGTTTCCTCTCATAGAACTAAAGGGGCAAGCACAAATGAGGCCACGATCAGTGGTACCAAAGGGGGCGGGCGTGAATATTTCGAATATTCAGCGGTGCCCTTTTGGTTGGCTTCTTTAGCTGCCTTGTTTGGATGTCTGTTGCTGATCCGGAACGGGGCGATACTCCCCCACCCGCTGACCTTGCTTCGCGACGCGCTTGACCATTGCCGAGCAGCACTGCGGACGCGTCATGGCCGGCGTATCGCGGCCGATTGCGGGCTTGCAGGGGCCCTGCCGGTGACGGCGCGCATGCGCGCAGCGAGCTGGGCGCCGTCGATCAGCTCGATATTCCGTCCCTCCACGAATTTGCATGCATCCGCCGTGAATTGCCCGGCGCTGACCACGAAACCGCCTACCGCGCCGCGCGCGGCCATGACGCCGTAGAGCTGGCGCACCACGTCGACGCCGACGCGGTAGGCGCGCCATTGCTTGCATTGCACCAGGAAGCGCTCGCCCTGGCGCTGCAGCGCGAGGTCTGTTCCGCCGTCCGGGCCTGCGCCGGCGGCGGCAGTGACGCTGTAACCCTCGCGTCGGAAGTGCTCACGCACCAGGTCTTCGAACTGCCGCCAGCTCATGTCGAGCAGCGCCGAGGCGGTGCCGAGAGCGGCGGTCTGCTCGTAACGCCTGCGGCACTGACGGGACTTGATGACGGAGACCACGGCGCCGATGCCGAGCACGGCCGGCACGAGGTATTGGCCGAACAGGGCCAGCGTGCGCCATAGCTGCAGGCCGGCATAGGCACCCAGGCCGGCCAGGCCCTTGGGGGCCGGCTCGACGTGGTTGGCCCAGGCGTGCAGCAGCAGGTAGATGGCCGCCGCGGCCAGCAGGGACAGCCACCACGGCAGGCGCGCCGAAGCTTCCATCAACAGGACCAACAGCCCCTCGTCGCGCTTGTGCCGCATCACGCGCACTTCTCCGCCGGTAGCAACCCTGTTCCACCTTAGTACCAACAGATACTTCAGCAAGGCCGGATCCGCCTGCCCGAAGGCGCGGAACGGCCTCCGGGCAGCGGCATGCTCTTGATCGCAAAGGGCAATCCGGAAGTTAGGAATCGGTTAATACGGCGACGCGGGGCAGCGCTCAATTTGCATGTGGCGCGCAGGCAGGCGGCGAAGCGGCGCGTGGCCCGGCTTCAGCGGCGACTGCTTGGAATATGTCCGAAGGGATCACCGGGGACGTCTGTGAATCTGAAAATGCCTTGGGGCGGGCGCGCAGCATGGCGACGGCGAATACCTGCGCGCGCTGCTGGGGCGCGGGGCGAATCCCGATGCGCAGAATGTGCAAGGACAAGCCGGAGGCGGTAAGGGCTTTGCTGGACAAGCACTGATCATCGGCAGTCGGGGGCTACAATTCAGCCTCCTTTAATTGCCTGCCGTTCCGCCCACCAACTCATCCCGTGAGCATTCCATCATGACGACCGCAAAAGTACTGCTGCTGGCCCTGGTCTTGAGCCTGCCGTTCCGCGCCGCGGCGCTGGACAGCAGCGCGGGCGTGAAGGTGACGCCGATCCTGAAGACCGGCAGCAGCTGGAACGGCGCGCCGATTACCTACCCCGGCGGCACGGCGGAGGTCACCGGGCTGCTGCTGGAGATCGCGCCGGGTGCGGAGACCGGTTGGCACAAGCATCCGGTGCCTTCGTTCGGCATGGTGCTGGAGGGCACGCTGGAGGTGACGCTTAAGGACGGCAAGACCCGACGCGTGAACGCGGGCGAGGCGATTGCCGAGGTGGTGGACACCTGGCACAACGGCCGCAACGTCGGCGGCACGCCGCTGAAGCTGGTGGTGTTCTACGCGGGCGCGGCGGGGACGCCGCTGACGGTCAGGCCGCAGTGAGATGCGGCGACCGCTTTGAGGTGGCGCAATCGCAAGCAAGCGGGGATGGCAAGCCCGAAACGCCAGTCTCGGATATTCGAGACTGGCCCTTCGGCTCCTGATGCCGCGGACACTTGGAGCCCGTTGACGGTGGCGGGGGTGAAGTTGCAGTCCCTGGCGCCGGAGTTGGTGTTGTCGATCGACGTGACCCTGTAGATGACGAACAAGCCGTTCCCCGACGGCGTGGTGGTGTGCGGCGCGCCGGTCGGCTCGCTGTCGAACAGATAGCATGTGGCCAGTTCGTCAAAGTGAATGGTGGCGGTGTTTTTACACCCCGCCAAGAACTATAGGGGCCAGGCTCGAATATTCCATCATAAATATTCGAGCCTGGCCCTTTGATTCTCGGGACTGCCACAAGCCGGATCACGCAGCGTTGAGCCTCGATTGTCCCGCCGCAAGTGCGGGCTCGAGCTTGGACGCCTTCAGCATCTGCTGCAGCCGCGACGGCTCCAGGGTTCCCTCCATCGCCACCAGCCCGACGCGATTCCCTTTCACATCCTGCTCCAACGGACTCAAGTAATGAGCGTTCAGCAGGTGGCCCCACGCATCCGGGCGCCGATAGCGGTTGCCGTCGATACGCACGCCGCCTTCCCCCTTGCGCGCGGCCAGCACACCGAGCCGGGCAACGAGGTCGTTGTCGTTGCCGAGGCTTTCGATGTAGGGCGCGGCGGCTTGCCTTTCGCTCGCAGGGACGATGTAACGCATGTCGCTGGCGCAGTTGGCGATGGCATAGACCTCGAGCTTGCGCAGACGCTCCAGCGTGAGTTGGGCGGGCTCGGGCTGGCGGACGTGGCCGCCGTGCAGTTCCAAGGCCTCCTGCACACCAGGGTTGCGCAGCGCCCTCAGCATGGGGCGCGAGCGCTGCCGCCATTCGCGGCATAGCTGCTCGCCCGCCCGCGCCTCGGCGGTGCGCGAGGCCGCGGGCGCACCCTCGGGCCGCAAGGCGCCGGCCAGAGCGTGTAGCACGGCGGCAGCAATGATGGTGCCGCGCGAATGGCACAGCAGGACGACGCGGCGCTTGTCCGGGTTGAGCAGGGCGGCGGCTAGCGGATACAACACCAGGCGGCCGGCCGCAGTGAGCGAGCCCCAGCCCTTGCCGGCGGCGCACTCGATCAGGTCGGGAATGAGGCCGCAGGTGGAGTCGTGCAGGATGGTGACGGGCCGGCCGAACAGGTCGATGAGGTATTCGGCGTTGATGCGCGCCACATCCTTATCGGTGCAGATGCCGTTGATGAACATCCAGGCCTCGTCGGGCGCGGGGCCGGGTGCGCCGTCCTTGCGACGCTGGGTCATGACCGTACAAGGCCGGAACAGTAGGCCGGCACCAGGGAACAGACGGCTCGGCGGACGCAACGGGATGGCCGGCACGGTGACCTGGACCAGCTCGTCCAGCGCCTGCCATAGGCTCCCGCCGCTGACCAGGCCGAGTTCGGAGTGGGGGCTGGTCTCCAGGCTCCAGGTCCGGCTCTCGCCAAAGATGGAGCGGACGTAGTGAGGCCACATGAGCCGGAGGGCGTTGGAGACGTTGGAGAGCAGGCGGGATGGTTCGAAGCCGTACGCCTGTTGTGTCGATGATGGGCGTTCTGTCATTTTCTGGCACTCCGAAAAGACTGCTTGGTCGCTACTCTGGCCCGCGAACGCCGCGCCGCTGCATGCGAACTGGACACGAATGCCGAATAACGTGGCAAGGTAACGCTTCGCGTATATCGTGGCAAAGCTAAAGGGGCCAGGCTCGAATATTCCGTCATAGATATTCGAGCCTGGCCCCTTTGATTCCCCCGCTTGCGCAGGCTGCGCATGCGGCCATCTGCGCGGGCCTTAGACCACGGCGAGCAGCTTTGCCGCCAGGCTGATCGCTTTCGCCGCAAGCTCGATGGCACGGGCCACTTGAGCCAGGTTGTTGATGGCCTGCAGGCTCTGGTCCGCGGCGTCGGACATGGCTTGTGCTGCCTTCCTATACTGCGCCGTGCCCTGGTTGATCTGCGAGGCGGCATATTTCACCGCCAGGTCGTACAACTGATCGATCTGGTGGATCAGTTCCTGATCCGGAGGATTCTGCGTGTCCCGGATCTGCTCCAGGTTGCGGATGAGGCTGGCGAGGCTTTGTCCGAAGGTCGGCATGGGTACGCTCCACTATTGATGGGCGAGAATCCTGAGTGAGGCGAGCAGCTGCTTGGCTGCATCGCCGTAGGCCTTAATGTCCTGCACCTTCAGCTGGTTGCCCTTCAGTGCACCGACCAGCGCGGCGTTGGCCTTGCGCATGGCCTGCAGCGCAGCCGTGGCATCGCGGCCGACGGCCTTGCCCTTATCCAGGTTCCGCATGGCCAGCAACATGGCCTGGGTAGCCTCCTTGCGCTTCTCAAACGGCTCCTTGCGCGCCAGGACGCCGCCCGCGAAGTCCTTCAAGCGACCGGCCGCGGCCTCGTAGCCGTAGAGAACCCCGACCGCCGGGTCCCCCCTGGGGCTATGAAACGGACAGCCGGCAATGGGCGACTGCGAGGCATGGTCCCGGGTCGGGTCGCCTCCGCCCGCTCCGAAATTGAGGAAGTCGCGCTCCAGCAGCGCCGCGAGCTGGTCCACCGGGCAGGCGTAGCTGGACACGATCTGTTCCACGGCCTTCTTCTTCTGGTACTCGACAAAGAAGCCGCCCAGCGAGGCGATGATGTCGGTGGCGGCGGTCTCTTGCGCCGAAGTGAGGTTCGCCGCGCTGGCCGCATTGAAATTACTGACCAGGTCGGTGGAGGACTGCTTGATGTCCGCGGACTGGTCGGAGGTGGCCAACTTGTTCAGGGTATCGCCATAGGACTGCAGGGCGTTCACTGCCAGCACCCGCTGGGTGATCTGCGCCGCGCCTAGCGGCTCGTCGAACTTGAACTGGAACGGTGCCTGACTCTCGTCCAGCATCAGGCGCTCCGCATTCATCTCCACCGCATCCTGCCGCAGCTGCGCGAACTGCGCCGCCGTAGCTCCGCCAACGCTTGCGGTGGCCGCGGAGAACGAGGCGACCTGGTCTTTCTGTATGGGCGACAAGCCGCAGCCGGCTATCAGCACGGCAGCCCCGATCACGAATCCCCTGGCAAGAATCATCCGATCACTCCCTTTTCCCGAGCTGGTTCCGGCACGGAGACTAAGCTGCCGGAGGAGCCCCAGTGTATTCACCGCTGCCGCCGGCGCACGCCCACCAATCAGAGGATTGTCCCGCCGACTAGGACGCTTGCGTCACCTTGACGCTGACGCTCTCCTCTCCGTTCACGATAGTCGCGTCGGTGTAGTTTCCGTGCGGCGGGCTTTCCTCATACCGTACCGGTATCTTCAGCATGACCTGTCCCGCGGCGCCGCTGGGCGGCACCGCCTCGAGCTTGAGCAAGATCGCCGCGGGGTTGATGCCTTGCGGCTCGACCCGCATCAGGGACACTTTCCAGCCGGTCGAAGTCACCTGCACCTCGCCGGTTACGATCAGCTTGGGCTCGCTGCCGGGCATGCGGTTGATCCACGCCTTGACGCTGTCTTTCACGATCGTGGCACCCTTGGAAGCTGCCGCCGCCTTCGAGGTGGCAGCATCCGGCGCAGCCGCAGCGTCGCTGCTGGCAGCATCCGCTGCCGGCTTTGCAACGGGGCAATGCATCTTCAGCAGCTTCCACGTGCTCACATCCACCGGCGTGCCTTGCTGGCAGGTGGTCACGCCGCTGTGTACCTTGCCCTTGAAGGAGATGGCGTCGCCGACCTTGGGCGGATTGTTCTGGACCAGGATGTTGTAGAGCTTCTTGTCCTTGAAACCGTTGACGACCAGGCAGCCGGCCTCCACGCCGGGGGCGACACAACCGGCGCTCTGAATGTCGGCGGGCTCCGCCGCACCCGCGGCAGCGCAGGCGAAGACCAGCAGGGAAAACGCGGTAATTCTGGCGCTCATCTCTTTCCTCCTTCGGCTTTTTGGGAACCGCCTGATGTCATAACAAAGGCCGTACAGCTTCTTCACCGCAGGGAATAAAAGATGGAATAAAAGGCGTCAGACCCCAATTTTTCCGCGCCACCAAAGGCTCCTGAAAGCTGGGAAGCTGGGCCTTGGGCGGCCGAATCCCTCACATGTCTTTGCGGAGCGTTATAGATGGAGTGCGCCGGTGCCGCGCGAGCGGGACTATGGCTGTAGAGCCCCAGCAAGAACAGCGCTAAGGCCAATTGAGAGGCGGCAATCACCCCATAGACGAACATCTCGAGCATGCGGCTCATAAGCTTCACCAAGGCTGGATGGCATTAGCCGGCACAGTCCGGTGCCTTTGAATGCTCCTGGTCATGGCTGCGCCGACCAGGCGGGGATGACGATACTTCGGCGGCATGCGGACGGATAATCGGGCGGAGCGCGGCTTGCGGAAAATCCACGGCGAAGTGCATATGCCGAAGCCATCCTGACAAATGCAGATGCCTGATAACAATAAATATTCCTGAAGTTAGGAATTGGTTAATCGCCGCCTCGATGTGACGGTTTCCAAGGCTGGAATCTGCGCGAAGTCCGGCCGGTGGGAATTTCGTACCCGAGCCCGTCGCCGCTTGGGCGATGCAGCTATACAATCGGCTTCAAAGGCTCGGCGTTCTCAGCGCCGAGGGCTGTGCAAGTTTCTGCCATGGAGGGCAAATAGCTCGGCAATGGGGATCTTGTGATGTTGGCAGTGGAAGGCGAAAGCGGGGCTCTGTTCCGATATCGCTTCGGCGATACGGAGTTCGACGAGGCTCGATTCGAGCTGCGGGTGGGTGGGGAATCCATCGAGGTGCAGCCCAAGCCGCTCGAACTGCTGGCGCTGCTGCTGCGCACCCCCGGCGAGGTGGTGACTTCCGAGGAAATCCTGCATGCCGTCTGGAAGTACCAGAACACCGGCGATCTCGAAACCAATGTCATCGGCACGGCGCTGACCAAGCTGCGCAGTGCGCTGGGCAAGGATGCGCGCCGCATCGTCAACCTGCCCCGCGTGGGCTACCGCTTTGAAGGCCGCGTCGAGCGCATCGTGGTGGGGCACACGCTGCGCAGCGGGCTGTCGCTGCAAGCCGGCATGGCGGTGCCGCTGCGGCACAACTTCGTGCTGCGCGATCTGCTCAGCCGCTCGAAGTACAGCGAGGTGTGGCGGGCGCGGCATGCGAAGACCGACGAGGTGCGCATCTACAAGTTCAGCCCGGCCGGGGACCGGCTGCCGGCGCTGAAGCGGGAGGCCACCCTGTTCCGCGTGCTGCGCGAGACGCTGGGCGAGCGGGCGGACATCGTGCGGGTGATCGACTGGAATTTCGCCGAGGCGCCGTTCTTCCTGGAATGCGAGGACGGCGGGCAGAACCTGCGCAGGTGGGCGGACGACGGCAACCGGCTGCGCGGGCTGGCGTTGCAGGAGCGGATGACCCTGTTCCTGCAGATCGCCGATGCGGTGGCCGCCGCGCACAGCGTGGGCGTGCTGCACAAGGACCTGAAGCCGGACAATGTGCTGATCGCGCCGCATGGCGCCGGCTGGCAGGTGAAGCTGACGGACTTCGGCAGCGGCCAGCTGCTGGACCCGGCGCGGCTGGAGGACCTGGGCATCACGCAGCTGGGTTTCACCGCGACGCAGAGCGTGGCCGGCGACGCCACCACCGGCACCCTGCTCTACCTCGCGCCGGAGCTGACCCGCGGCGAGACGCCGACGATCCAGAGCGATGTGTATGCGCTGGGGCTGCTGCTGTACCAGCTGGTGACCGGCGACATGCGCCGGCCGCTGGTGCCGGGCTGGCAGCGCGACATTGCGGACGAGCTGCTGCAGCTGGACATCGCCGCCGCGACCGACGGCAATCCCGGCCACCGGCTGGCCAGCGTGGGCGAGCTGGTCAACCGGCTGCGCCGGATGAACCAGCGCCGGGCCGAGCTGGCGCAGCGGCGCGCGCTGGAGCAGGCGGCGCGGGAGGCGCAGGAGGTGCTGAAGCGGACGCGCGCGCGGCGGCCCTGGGTGATTGCCGCGCTGGCCAGCATGGCGATCGGCTGCGTGGTGAGTTCGTGGCTGTATTGGCAGAGCCGGCAGGCCTATCTGACGGCGGAGGCGCAGCGCACACGGGCGGAGGCAATCAACAAGTTTCTCAACGAGGATCTGCTGGGCGCGGCAGACACCAGCGGACCCGGCGGACAGCACGATCCCACCGTAAAGGTGTTGCTGGCGCGGGCCGCCGGCCGCCTCGAAGGCCGCTTCAGCGACGACCCGGTGACCAAGGCTTCGATCGACCTGGCGATCGGCAAGGCGTACTTCGGCCTGAGCGACTATCCGAGCGCGGAGACCTTTCAGAAGCAGGGCATCGGGCGATTGGAAAAAATCCTGGGCGCACACGATCCCGACACCATTGAAGCTGAATACACCTTGGCCCGCACGCTGGGCCTGGAGGGCCGCTATGTCGAAGCCGAGGCGATACTTGCGCATGCTGACAGCGATGCCGGCGATCGCCTGCATGAGCCGTCGAAGCTGAGCCTGTTCGCTGCCTGGGCCCACGGCAACTATCACCTGATGAAGATGCAGCCGGAACTGGCCCTGCCGGCCTACGAGCGTGCCGACAGCATTCGCGCAAAAGTAGTCCCCGACGATGATGCCTGGCTGGTCCGCAGCCGCGGCGCCCTGGCGTGGTGTTATGTGCGGCTGGGCCGCAACGATGAAGCGATCGAGGCGCTCAAAGGCTTGATGCAAACGAGATACTCTCTCGAAAACATCGGCGTCATGGACTGGCAGAAAGTGCACCTTCAATATGCCCTCGCCCTGTCCAATCTCTCCCGCTTCGACGAAGCCGAAGTGAGCCTGAAAGATTCCGTGCGGCAGCTGCAACAAGTGCTGGGCGAGGACAACTACCTCACCGGCCTCGCCTGGAATCATCTCGGCACCGTCTACCAGAACGCAGCGAAATGGGACGATGCGATCGAAGTACAGACCAGGGCCTACGCGATCATGCGGCATAGCACCGGGGATCAGTCCCAGGCTGCCTTGGGCGTGGCCAGTGAGCTGGCGATTTCCAAGTACCTTTCCGGCGGGGCGGCGGAAACCTTGCCGATGCTGGAGACCAATCACAAGGCTTTGGCGAACAAGCTCGGCGCGAACGCGGCCCTGACCCAGGATGCTGCTTTCTATCTGGCTACTGCACTGACCGATCTCGGGCGACCCGACGAGGCCTCCGGGCTGATCGACAACCTACAGCCGACAGCATTGAATTCGGTCGATCCCGGGATCGACTGGGAGCAGAGGCTCGCCGGCCTGCGGGGCATCATTCTCCTGCGGCAGGGAAAGCCGACGCTCGGCATGCCCCTGCTGGAAAACGCCGTGGCGCACCTTGCGGGAGAAAAAGCACCGGCCTGGATGCTCGATCCGCTCAGCGCGGCGCTGCGTGCCGCAAGCGGTACCAGCTTCGTCAGCAGACGGTGAAACGGCGGACGCCGACGCGTCCGCTGTCCTGCTGCTTCAGCGCACCGGGGCAGCCAGCACGGATGCGCACACCGGTGCATCCGTCCGGGTGGCAGCCGTCACGCTGCCCAGCCGCGGCGCGGCCGGCCCGGCGGGATTCTTCTCACGCGCCTTGAGCAGCGTCAGCATGTCGGCGCGATTCGGGTACTTGAAGGATTGCTGTGTCATGGTCGTCTCCTGTGGTGTCGCGGTGTTGAATGCCTAGCACTCGGTTCATGAGACGGGTATGCAGGTCCCGGCACTTGCGGAACCGCTGCTGCTGCCGCGCCAGGTCCTCTTCGCCGAGCGCGCCGGAGAAGGGGTAGTGCAGCAGCGGATGGCCGAAGAGTCTCTGGCAGTGCTCCAGGTAGAGCTCCAGCGTCAGGATGTGGGCGTGCCAGTAGGTATCGCAGTCGCGGCTGGGCACGATGTTTTCGCCGGGGTGGTCGCGGACCAGCTGCAGGAAGCAGCGATACTCGAATTCGATCGCGTCCAGTTTTTCGAGCGGCCAGTCCTGCTCGAGGGCGACGAGGTAGGTGACGGGTTCCAGGTCCAGCGCGAGGATGTCCGGGTCGAGCGCGTGGCGCGCGGACGGGTCACGGCCCCACCGGCCAGGCACGGGTGAGAGGCTGCCGACCCTGCTCATCTCTCCCATGTGGATCCCCAGTCGTGTCGCGGGAACTTCGCCGCGTCCACATCACAGTACGACCCTGGCCGGCTTACAATTATCTGCGGCTAATCATTCGTTAACCTGATTTTTCATCAGCCTTATCAGCCGATTGCAGCGGCATGCCGGCGCCCCGCATCTGCGGGATTTCCTTCCCGGCCGCTGCGGCCGAGCTTGTCGCGTCAACAGGCGCTCAGAGCGGGTGCCTGTAGACGATGAAGCCGGAGCGTTCGGCCAGCTTGTCGTACAGGCTGCGCGCGGTGGTGTTGGTCTCGTGGGTCTGCCAGTAGACGCGGCTTGAGCCGGCGGCACGCGCCTTGTCGTAGACGGCCTCGATCAGCGCGCGCGCCACACCCTGGCCGCGCGCGGCTTCATCGGTGTAGAGGTCCTGCAGGTAGCAGATCGGCGCGATCATGATGGTGCTGCGGTGGAACAGGTAGTGCGTCAGGCCGAGCAGCCTGCCCTCGCCTTCCGCCACCAGGGCGTGCACCGGCTCGTAGGCATCGAAGAAGCGCGCCCAGGTCATGCGGGTGATCTCGTCCGGCAGGGCGGTGGCGCCGTGGCGGCCGTAGAACTTGTTGTAGCCCTGCCACAGCCGCAGCCATTGGTCGAAGTCGGCAAGGGCGGCGGGACGGATGGTGAGTTCAAGGGACATGCTTGCTCCGGAGCTGAAGGCAGGTTTTGGATGGCGGCAGGGTAGCGAAATCCGCCCTCCGCGGCCGGCGGGAAATGCGCCGCCGCAGGTGCGCGAAACCGCTCGAAAACGGCGAATGGGGCACAATACCGCATGAAAACACCCCCCGGGCTCGTGGCGCTGATCGAGGAAGGCATCGTCGATCACGTGCTGCGGCCGCTCAAAAGCGGCAAGGAAGCCTCCGTTTACCTGGTCGATTGCCGCGGCGAGGTGCGCTGCGCCAAGGTCTACAAGGAAGCCAACAAGCGCGGCTTCCACAAGCTGGCGGAATACCAGGAAGGCCGCAAGGCGCGCGGCAGCCGCGATGCGCGCGCCATCGGCAAGCGCAGCAAGCACGGCCGCGCCGAGCAGGAAGCGGCGTGGAAGAACGCGGAAGTGGATGCGCTGTACCGCCTCGCCGCCGCCGGCGTGCGGGTGCCGGCGCCGCACGGGTATTTCAGCGGCGTGCTGATCATGGAGATGGTCAGGGACGCGGACGGCGATGCGGCGCCGCGTCTCAACGACATCACCCCCACGCCGGAGCAGGCGCGGGAGTGGCATCTGTTCCTGATGCGCCAGGTGGTGCTGATGCTCTGCGCCGGACTGATCCACGGCGACCTGTCGGAGTACAACGTGCTGCTCGACGCCGCCGGTCCGGTGATCATCGACCTGCCGCAGGCGGTGGACGCGGCCAGCAACAACAACGCCTTCGCCATGCTGCGGCGCGACGTGGACAACATCACCGCCTACTGCGGCCGCTACGCGCCGGAGCTGCTGGACACCGAATACGCGTTCGAGATCTGGGAACTGTTCCACAGCCGCAAGCTGCGGCCGGACAGCATTCTCACCGGGCACTTCGTCCACGACGAAACCGTGGCGGACGTGGCGGGCGTGCTCGACCAGATCGAGGAGGCGCGCCAGGAAGCGCAGCGCCGCCAGCGCGGCCGCGAAGAAGCGGAGGCGGAACTGCGCGGGGATTCGGCCTGAACGTCCCTGCGCACGCCGAAAGCGCCGGTCGGTGCGCGCGCGAAACTGGATGAGCCTGGTGGAGATCGGCGACCGCTGGGTGGCTACCGGCCTGCGGCAGCGGCTGGAAGACCCGGACGAGCAGGAGCCGCCGCCGCAGGCCCGGACATGACATCGGCGTTTCGTCCGTAACCTCGGGGAAAGCTCCCCCGAATAAGCTATGCCCCGTCTAAAAACCCGACGGGGAAGCCGGTATCGGTAGCATGCTCCAGTCTCGACCATTGTTTCGCCGCTGGCTGAGAACTGGCTTGGCCGGCCTCCTGACATGGGCGCTGCCAACCTGGTCCGCAAGCACGCCGCCTGGCAACCCGGCCGCAGTTCAAACCTTTACGCTGGCGGACTTGTGCAGTGAGCTGAAGCGCGACAACCCGCAGTTATTGCAAGCCCGTCAGGCCTACCTCGCGGCCAAGCTCGCTGTTCCCATCGCCGGCGCCTTGCCGGCGCCGCAGTTCAGCCTGTTGGAACAAGCCAACACTGGCGGTCCATTCGACTTCAACCGCAACTCCGGTTTCTACGCCTATTACAACTTCACCCAGCCCTTCCTGTGGTTCGGCAAGCGCGATCTGGCCGCCGCGGTAGCCAGGGCTCAGGCCGAAGTGGTGGGCCGGCAATACGATGCGCTGGAATTGCAACTCGTCTCCCAGCTCAAGCTCGGCTTCTACACCTTGATGGCCTTGCAGGACCAGTTGCGCTTCATGGACGAGGACCTGCAGCGCCTGCAGCAGATCAAGGAGGCCAGCAAGGTCCGCTACGCCAACAACGCCGCCGCCTACGTCGATTTCCTCAATGCCCAGGTCAGCGCCGGCAGCCTGGAGAACGATCGCTTTGCCCTGCAGAAGCAAATCCAGGCCGCCAAGGAACAGATCAGCAACCTGCTCGGCCGCTCCTCGCAGGCCCCGCTGGAAGTGCGGGATCAGGACGGCAATCCGCACCTGCCGGCCGCTCCGCTCGATCAGCTGATCGAGCTGGCGCAGAAGACCAACCCGGCCATCGCAGGCGGCGAATCGCAGATTGAAGCCGCCGACAAGAGCGTGGCGCTGGCGCACAAGGCCTTCTGGCCCGATTTCCAGCTCAGCGCCGGCAGCTATGCCGACCCTTCCGTGGTGCAACTGCAGACCATGCGCATGTACTCGGTAGGCGTCGTCTTCAACCTGCCCACCTGGGGCTTCAGGAAGGAGCAGGCGGGACTGGAACAGGCCAAGGCGCAACTGGACGAGGCGAGGTCGAGCCAGCAAGCCAGCTTGCAGCAAGTCGACCTGGCGGTGGCGGGCGCCTATCACGCACTGGAAACCGCACAAAAGCAGATCGAATTCACCCGCGAACGCTTGCTGCCGCAGGCGCAGATGGCCTACCGGCTGGCCCTGTCCGGCTACGGCAGCGGCGGCGCTACGGCCTTTTCCGACCTGCTGCTGGCGCAGAGCGGGTTGCGCAATACCGAGCTGGCGCTGGTCCAGGCCGAGAACACAGCGCTGCAAGCCTACGTCAGCCTGGCCGCGGCTATCGGCAAAGACCCTGAGTAAACAATCCTCATGAAGAGATGGTTTTCCCTCGCAGCCCTGGTGCTGGTCGCACTCGCCGTCGGCTTTGCCGCCGGACACCGTGCCGCGCCCCCGCTCGCCGCCGAGCCCACCGCGCAGGCCGAAACGGCGCCTGTCGCAGCCGACGTGGTGCAGTCCGAACAGGGCTTCAGCTCCGACTTCGTGAAAACCGCCATGCCGCAACGGCAAACCGTGCCGGACAGCATCCCCGTCACCGGCAAGCTGGCACTGGACAAACAGCAGCTGCGCATCGCCGCGGCGCGCGTCGCCGGCCGTCTCGGCCGCATCTTTGTGTTCGAGGGGCAATCGGTCAGCGCCGGCCAGCCGCTGGCGGAAATCTACAGCCCGGACTACCTCTCCGCCGAAAACGAACTGCTGTTGGCGCGCCGCTTCCGCGACACGCTGTCCGCCGGCAGCTCCGACGCAACACTGCGCGAAGACGCCGCCGAGACCTATCGCGCGGCCCTCAACCGGCTCAAGGTGCTCGGCGCCGCCGGGCAGGACATCGCGGCGCTGGAGAAAAGCGGGCAAGTGGACCAGTACCTGCGGGTGCGCGCGCCGATCAGCGGCGTGGTGACGCAGCGCAACGTCGATCCGGGCGGCTATCTCAACATCGGCGACTCGCTGATGACGCTGGCCAATACCGACACCCTATGGCTGTACTTCAATGTCTACGATGCCGACTATGCGGCGCTCAAGCTGGGTCAGGAGCTCAGCTTTCACACCAGCGCCCTGCCGGGCGAGACCTTCAGCGGCCACGTCGCCTTCATCGCGCCGAGCGTCGATCCGAATACCCACACCCTGCCGGTGCGCTGCGACATCCCCAATCCGGGCATGCGCCTGCGGCCGGAAATGTTCATCAGCGGCACACTCAAGACCGCCGAAAGCAGCGCCTGGGTGGTGCCCCGGTCGGCGGTGCTGCGCATCGCGGACCAGGACTACCTGTTCGTGCAGGATGGCGAACGGCGCTATCGCCGCACACCGGTGCAGGGGCATGCACTGGAGACGGACCAATACGCGGTGACCGGGGGTCTCGCCGCACCGCTCCCCGTGGTGGTGGACGGGGCTGTATTGCTCAACCAGATGGCCGGATCGAACTGAAGCCGCGATGAGCCCTGCCGAGCGATTCGTCGACAGCGTCATCAACGGCCGGGCGCTGGTATTCCTCTGCTGCGTCCTGCTGCTGGCGCTGGGCGCCTATTCCTTCCATCAGCTGCCGATCGAAGCCTACCCGAACATAGCGCCGCTCAACGTGCAGGTCATCACGCAGTGGCCGGGGCGCAGCACGCTGGAGATCGAGCGCCAGCTCACGGTGCCGGTGGAGACCGCGGTATCCGGGGTGCCGGAGGCGCAGTCGGTGCGCTCGGTGTCGCTGTTCGGCCTGTCGATGGTGACGATCCAGTTCCGCGAGGGCGCCGACGACTTCCAGGCGCGCCAGAACGTGCAGCAGTACTTGAGCCAGGTGAATTTTCCGGCCGGGGTGCAGCCCAGCCTGAGCCCGGACGCGGACGCGACCGGGGAGATCATGCGCTACCGCATTGCCGACGCGAATCCGGACGTCGACCTGACGGAGCTGAAAGGACTACAGGACTGGGAAGTGTTCAAGGAGCTGAAAGGCGTGCCGGGCGTGGCCGACATCAACGGCTTCGGCGGCATGGTCAAGCAGTACCAGGTGCTGCCCGATCCGAAGAAGCTGCAGTTCTACCAAGTCAGCCTGGCGCAGCTGGCGCAGGCCCTGGGCAGCGGCAACGCCAACGTCGGCGGCGGCCTGATGCCCAGCGGCGAGCAGCAGTTGGTGGTGCGCGGCGTCGGCCTGGTGCAGTCGCTGGACGACATCCGCCATATCGTCGTCGCCGGCGGCAACGGCGTGCCGGTGCGCGTCTCGGACCTGGCCACGGTTCAGTTCGGCCACGCCGCGCGGCTCGGCCAGGTACAGTTCAATCACGACGAGGAGACAGTCGAAGGCATCGTGGTGATGCGCCGCGGCCAGAACGCTACCGAAGTACTGGCGCGGGTGCGGCAGAAAGTGAGCGACATCAACGCCAGCGGCCGCCTGCCGGCCGGGGTGAAGGTGGCACCGTACTACGATCGCCAGGAACTGCTGGACCTCACCGTCCACACCGTGACCCATACCCTGCTGGTGGGCATCGTGCTGGTGCTGGCGGTGCTGTGGCTGTTCCTCGGCAACCTGCGCGTGTCGCTCACGGTCGCGGCCATCATCCCGCTGGGCCTGTGCGTGTCCTTCGCCGGCATGCACTGGCTGGGCGTGCCGGCCAACCTGATCTCGCTGGGCGCCATCGACTTCGGCCTGATCGTCAACGCCGCCGTCATCGTCATCGAGAACATCATGCAGCACCTGGAGCGCGACGCCGCCGAACCGCGCAGCGTGTTCCGCACCGCCACGGCGGAAGTGCAGCGCGCAATGATCTTCTCCACCGCCATCATCATCGTCGCCTACGCGCCGCTGTTCCTGCTCGGCGGCGTGGAAGGCAAGATCTTCGAGCCGATGGCCTTCACCATGGGCCTGGCCCTGCTCGCCTCGATCGCGCTCAGCTCGACTTTCATCCCGGCGTCCGCCGCCGCCCTGTTCGGCCGCGGTCTGGTGGTGCGCTCGCCGAAGTTCATCGACTGGATGCAGCAGCGCTACCGCGTCATGCTGCGGGTGCTGATCCGCTATCCGGTTCGCACCGGGCTGGTGTCGCTGGCGTTCCTGGTCATCGCCACGGTGGCCCTGATCAATCTCGGCACCAGCTTCCTGCCGACACTGGAGGAGAACAACCTGTGGATTCGCGTAACGCTGCCGAATACCGTCGACCTGGCCTATTCGGGCGGCATCGCCAGCAAGATCCGCGAGCAGATCGCGCGCCAGCCGGAGGTGCGCACCGTTACCGTGCAGATCGGGCGACCTGATGACGGCACCGACGCCGCCGGCGTTTTCAACCAGGAATATGGCGTCTACTTCAAGACTCCACAGGAATTCGGCCGCATCGTCGACCGCGGCGACGTGATTGCGCGCCTGCAGCAATACTTCGACCGCATTCCCGGCATCGACGTCAATTTCTCGCAATACATCCAGGACAACGTCGATGAAGCCTTGTCCGGCGTCAAGGGCGAGAACTCGGTGAAGATCTTCGGCGACGACCTCGATCTGCTGCAGCACAAGGCCGTCGAAGTCCAGGCGCAGCTGCAGAAGGTCCCTGGCGTCGCCGACGTCGGCATCTTCAAGGAGCTGGGTCAGCCCACCCTCAACGTAAGGGTGGACCGCGTTGCCGCGCAGCGCTTCGGCGTCAATGTGGCGGATGTCGAGAACGTAGTGCTCAATGCCGTCGGCGGCAATGCGCAGAGCCAGGTGCTGGAGGGTGAGCGCGTGTTCGACCTGTTTCTGCGCCTGCCGCAAGGGCAGCGCTCCAGGCCGGAGGACATCCGCCGTCTGCTGGTTGACGCGCCGGACGGCAGTCATGTCCCGCTCGGCGAAGTTGCCGACGTGCAACTGTCCGACGGTCCTTTCTTCGTCTACCGCGAGGCGGCCCGGCGCTACATCGCGGTGAAGTTCGGCGTGCGCGGCCGCGACCTCGGCGGCGCGGTGTCCGAGGCGCAGGCACGCATCGCCGGGCACATCAAGCTGCCGCGCGGCTACGTCGTTCACTGGGACGGGCAGTTCAACGAGATGAAAGTGGCGCAGCAGAAGCTGGCGCTGATCATTCCGGCCGCGCTGGTCGCCATCTTCATGCTGCTGGTGCTGGCCTTCGGACGCTTCCGTGACGCCGCGCTGGTACTGATCAACGTGCCTTATGCCGCGATCGGCGGTGTCGTCGCGCTATATCTGGCCCAGGAGGACCTGAGCATCTCCGCCGGCATCGGCTTCCTGTCGCTGTTCGGCATTGCCATCCAGAACCTGGTGATCCTCATCACCAGCATCCGCGAACTGGCGCAAAAGCCTGAATGGCAGTTCGACGATGCGGTGGTGGAGGGTTCGACCCGGCGCTTCCGCTCGGTGCTGATGACTGCCTTGCTCGCCGCTCTGGGCCTGGCGCCCGCCGCTTTCTCCCACGCCATCGGCTCGCAAGCGCAGCGGCCGCTGGCGCTGGTCATTTTCGGCGGCATGCTCACCACAACCCTGCTGACCTTGTTGGTGCTGCCGGTGGCGTTTGCCCGGGTCAATCGTACTGGCGCGGACCCTCGGGCATAGTCAACGTTCCAGATCGGGGCAGCTATTTCCGACGGAAATCCACGTCGCCATCAAGGGCCTGCTGCGCATCGTCGGGCGGCGCAGCACCGGGTTGTGATCGAATGCCGCCGCCTCAAGGCGTAGGCGTGATCACCGGATCGGGCGGCGTGCCCTGGCAAGCGCCAAGGCCCAGCGTGACCATGGCCGGCGCGGCCAGGGTCGGCGGGGTCAGGAAGGCCGGCGCCGCGTTCAGGTCGAGAAAATCCAGCAAGGTGTTGGCCTGCGCATCGCGGTAGGTCAGCGCCGGCAGGTTCCACTTGGCGGCGATGGTGGCGATGATCGAGGTATGGTCGTGCATCACCTCGGTCACCGCATTGGGCCTGGCAAAGGGCGAGACCACCACGGTGGGCACGCGCAGGCCGGTGATGTCGTAGCCCCCCGGCTCGTCGGTCTTGCCGATGTTCGGGGGGATGTCGTCGGGCTTGGGCACCCTGGCCGGCGGCACATGGTCGTAGTAGCCGCCGTGCTCGTCGTAGGTCCAAACCAGCAGGGTGCGGGCCCAGTTCGGCGAGGCCATCACCGCCTGCACCACGCTGGAAACAAAAGCCTCGCCGATGGCCACGTCGTCCGGATTCTCCTCCGAGGCGCCCTGGGCGTTGACCTTGGTCTCCAGGCTCTTGATCAGGCTCACCACGTCAGCCGGCAGGCCGGGGATCTTGTCGATCACCGGATTGAGAGCGTCGAAGATCGGCGAGCCCACGGTGCTGACGATGTTGAACTCCGGGTCGACGAAGGACACCGCCGGCAGCGTGCCGGCCAGGCAGTCGATGAAGAACTGCGTGATCGGCGAGAAGTTGAGCGGATGGTTCTCCAGGGTCTGCGGCACGATCACCAGCGCCGGCAGATCGACGAAGTAGCTGCGCCAGTTCACGCCGTACCGGCTCATCATGTCCATCAGCGTGCCGTTGGCCGGCGGCGGCATGGAGAAGGTCGAGGAGTCGGTGGAGACCATGCCCTGCGCGGTGCCGGTGTAGAGGAAGCGGCGGTTCGGATAGGTCTGCCCCGGCGCCGAGGCGAAGCAGCGGTTGCCGAGGCAGAAGGTCTTGGCCAGGGAGTAGTAGAACGGCAGGTCGCTCTCGTCCCAGTAGCCCATGGCGGAGGTGGAGGTGGCGGCGAAGCCGTCCATGCGGTTGCCGTCGATCTGCTTGTGCGTGCTGTTCCAGTTCTGCGTCACGCTGCCCGGCTGGCAGGTGCCCTGCAGATGGAAGGCGTGCTGGAAACCGCCCCGCAGCGGCGTGGAATTGGCCGGCACGCCGCTGGAATTGAACCTGAAACCATCCGCCTTGGGCTGGCCGCGCAGCGGCAGCATGCCGAAGTAATTGTCGAAGGAGTGGTTCTCCATCATCACCACCACGACGTGGTCGAAGGGCAGCGCGGTGTTGACCGTGCCCGCCGCCTTGCCCGGATCGGGCAGAGAGTTCGGCCCGCGGCTGGAAGGCGGCGGACCGTCGCTGAAGCCGCCGGCCGGCGCCTCGCTGCTGCCGCAGGCGGTCAGTCCGCGCGTTGCCGCGAGCATGGCGGCGGCGGCCGAACCCTGGAGCAGGGTGCGGCGTGAAATCCTGTCGCTCATCGTGATGCGTCCCCGAGTGGCAATGCCTGGCTCTGCTTTCGACTTTAGCGATAGTCGATCACGATACTGTTACGGGGAATAGGGCTTGAATTGCCTAATCCGCGCGGCACATCGGTAAATTTTGGTTAACCCCGCACGAAGCTAGCCGGCGATGGCGGCCGCGATCTTCGCCGGCGTCGGCGAACCGTTGGCGCGCAGCTCCTGTGCGAACTGCGCGATGCGCCATTCCTCCAGGATCCAGCGCGCCGGATGGAACGGTCCGGGCAGGCGTGCGGCCAGCGCTTGGATCTGCTTCATCGCCTCGGCGTCCCGCTGCGGCTTGTGCGGCAGACGGTCGAGGCGGATCGAGGCGGCCTTGAGATACAGCGCCACGCGCGGCCATGCTGCCTCCGGTATCGAGGCGACGAAGCCCGGCGCGAACAGGCCCTGCAGCTGCGCGCGCAGATCGGCGCCGGCCTGCGGCCAGCTCTTCTCGATGCCGGCGAGCCGCTTGCGCAATTCCATCGCCGCATTGAGCCAGCTGCACACCTCGTCCAGCCGCGCCGCCGCTTCGCGGCCGAATTCGCCGCGCCGCTCGAGCGCGGAAGAGAACGCGGCCTGGTCGCGGATGGCGGCAGGCGCCCAGTAGTTCTGCGCGGCACGCTCGGCCACCTGCTGCGCCAGCGCCTCGGCGGCGAGGCCGGTCTGGGCCAGGCCGATGCCGAGGCGGCTGCGCGCGGTCTTGGCCAGATCCCGCAGCCGATCGCCGACTCGCGCCAGCAGCAGGGCCTGGACGCCGAGCGCATGCGCCTTGCCGGCGGCCGGCGCCGACTCGAACAGGCGCAGGGCCACGCGGCCGTCCTCCGCGCTGAGCGCCGGGTAAGCGCGGGCGCCGTTGACCTCGACCGACTCGGGCAGGACGCCGAAGTCCCAGTCGCTCACCTGCTCGCGCGTCCAGCGCTTCGCCTCCTCGCTGGATGCGGCGCGCCGGATCAGTTCACCGCGCACCGATGCGCCGTGACGCCCCTGCAGCTCCGCCAGCGTGCCGGCCTGGTCGATGGCCTTGCTTTGCGCATCTTCCAGCACCAGGCGCGGCTGCAGGTGCGCCTCCAGCTTGTCCGGGCTGAAGTCGGCGGGCACAAGCTTGGTGCCGTTCATCTCCTCGAAGCGCGCGCAGATCGCGGCCAGCAGCTCGCCCTGCCCGGGCCTGGTGCTCGCGGCGATGGCGCGGGCGTACTCGGCGGCCGGCGTGCACAGGCGGCGCAGCTGCATCGGCAACGTGCGGATCAGGGCTTCTACCTTGGCAGGCAGCAGGCCGGGGACCAGCCAGTCGAAGCGCGCCGCAGGCAAGGCGAACAGCTGCGCCACGGGAATGTGGAAGCTGACGCCGTCCTGCTCCTCGCCGGGACTGTGCGAATAGCTCAGGCGGATGCGCTGGCCGGCGAGTTCGAGATGATCGGGAAACAACGTGGCGACGTCGGTGTTGGCGCCGGCCCTGACCACGTCGGCCTCGCACATGCGCAGCTCGGGCGCCGCCGCCCCGCCCTGCCGTAGCTGCGCGGCGGTCTGCCGCAGCCAGCGGTTGAGCCCGGCGACCGTACAGACGTCGGCGGGGATGCGCGCATCGTAGAACGCATACAGCTGCGACTCGTCGCCGAGCAGGTCGGGCCGGCGCAGGCGCGCTTCCTTCTCCTTCACGCCCTCGATCAGGGCGAGGTTCTTTTCCAGGAAGGGCGGTGGATGCGGTATGTCGCCGCGCACCAGCCCTTCCATGATGAAGATGCGGCGCGCGGCTTCCGGTTCGTCGGAGCCGTAGTGCCGCGCCCGGCGCAGCAGCTGCATGCCGAACAGGCTCAGCGTCTCCATCGCCGTGACCTCGCCGCGCTGCGCGTTCCACACCGGATCCTGCAGCACGCTCTTCACCAGGTGCGGCGCGACCTCGGACAGCCAGGCCGGCTCGATCGCGGCATTGACGCGGGCGAACAGCTGGCTGGTCTGCGCC
>FTAG01000595.1_pt1 | contig 34711 bp, 27 predicted proteins | sample 1638911 | NCBI WGS metagenome assembly FTAG01 (sample SAMEA3914813, study PRJEB12502) | metagenome | biome: forest; material: soil | place: Canada | collected 2011-07-07 | depth 0.3 m
CCATGCTCCAGCAGATGCGTGGCGAAGGCATGCCGCAGGGTATGCGGCGACAGCCTGGCGCTGATCCCCGCCGCCAGCGCATGGCGCTTGATCAGCATCCAGAAATTCTGCCGGCTCATGGCGTCGCCGCGCCGGCTCAGGAACACCCAGTCCGCCGACTGCGCGGTGACGAACTCCGGCCGCCCCTGGCGCAGCCAGCGCTTCACCGCCTCCATCGCCGGCTCGCCCATCGGCACCATGCGCTCGCGCCCGCCCTTGCCGACCAGGCGCACCACGCCGTGCTCCAGGTTCAGCTCGTCGCGGCGCAGCTTGACCAGCTCGGACACGCGCAGGCCCGAGGCGTACATCAGCTCGAGCATGGCGCGGTCGCGCAGACCCAGGGCCTCGCCCTCGCCCGGCGCGGCCAGCAGGCGGTCGACATCGCCCAGGCTCAGGGTCTTGGGCAGGGCGCGGCCCAGGCGCGGCATTTCCAGGTGGGCGGCGGGATCGTCGTGGCGCTGGCGCTCGCGCACCAGCCAGCCGTAGTAGCGGCGGCACACCGTGATGAAGCGCGCCTGGGAGCGCGCGCCGAACGGGCGGCGCTCCGCGCCGTTGCGCAGGGACTGCTCGCTGCGCCAGGCCAGGTAGCCCTTCAGCTCGGCCACGCCGGCCTGGTCCAGCCCCTGCGAGCGGCCGCGCAGCCAGCGCGCCAGCAGACCCAGGTCGGAGCGGTAGGAAGCCAGGCTGTTCTGCGCCAGTCCGTGCTCCAGCCACAGCATGTCGGCGAAGCGCTCGATGCCGGCCTGATCGGCGGGGTCCAGCGGGGCGGCGGCGGAGGCGGGGCGGCTCATCCCCTTATAATACGTCCCAGAAAAATGCCCCCGTATATCCGATGAGCCGTTTCCTGCGCCTCCTGCTCGGCATCCACGCCATGGCGATGCTGATCGTGGTCCTGCTGCTGCTGTTCTGCCCGCTGCTGATCGCGGCGCCCAGCCTGCGCCTGCGCCGCAACATCGGCCGCTTCGGCGTGCGCGCCTGGCTGGCCGTCGGCCTGGTGCCGTTCCGCGTGCGTGGCCTGGAGGGGCTGCCGCCGGGGCCGTGCATCGTGGTGTGCAACCATGCCAGCTATCTGGACGGCCTCCTCCTCACCGCCGCCCTGCCCTCGCGCTTCACCTTCCTGGTGCAGCACGGCGCGGCCGACTGGCCCTATGTCGGCACCATCATCAAGCGCATGGGCGTGACGTTCGTCAACCGCGGCGCGGTGCGTGCGGCGGCCCTGGCCACGCGCGAGCTGATCGAGCGCATCCAGAACGGCGAGTCCTTCGCCATCTTCCCGGAAGGCACCTTCCGCAGGCCGGCGGCGCTGCTGCCGTTCCAGTCCGGCGCCTTCATGGTGGCGGCGCGGGCCGGCGTGCCGGTGGTGCCGGCGGTGCTGCGCGGCACCCGGCGGATGTACGGCGAGAAGCAGAAAGTGTTCCGCTGGAACCCGATCAGCATCGAGCTGTTCGCGCCGATCCGGCCGGAAGGCGGACACCGCGACGCTGTGCAGAACTTGCGGGATGCGGCCCGCGCCACCATCCTGCAACACTGCGGAGAAGCGGACGGCATCGACCTGAGCTTCGCCCCCAAGGCACAGGAACAGGCGGCATAACCAGGATGGCTCAAGCCCAGCACCTGCATGGCCGCGACATCGGCGCCGAGCGCAAGGACGGCGCCGTCCACGAGCTGCAACCGACGCCGCGCCAGCGCTACGAAGCCGACCTGAAGAAGCAGGACTTCATCTCCGACGCCGCCCAGGCCCACGCGGTGGACGCGCTGCAGAAGGTCTACGACGACCTGGTGGAGAACCCGCCGAAGCGCCGCTTCGGCAGCTCGCGCCTGACCTATCCGCCGGTGGCCGGGCTGTATCTGTGGGGCGGGGTGGGACGCGGCAAGACCTACCTGATGGACGCGTTCTACGACGCCTTGCCATTCAGCCGCAAGCGCCGCACCCATTTCCACCGCTTCATGCTCGACGTGCACGAGCGCCGCAACCGCTACCCCGACGAGCAGGATCCGCTGCTGCGGGTAGCCGAGGAAATTTCCGAGACCACCCGCGTGCTGTGCTTCGACGAGTTCTACGTCTCCGACATCGCCGACGCCATGATCCTCGGCCGGCTGTTCGAGTTCCTTTTCAAGCGCGGCCTGACCCTGGTGGCCACCAGCAACGTCGCGCCGGACCTGCTGTACAAGGACGGCCTGCAGCGCCAGAATTTCCTGCCGGCGATCGAGCGCCTGAAGAGCAACTGCACCATCCTCAACGTCGACGGCGGCACCGACTACCGCCTGCGCGCCCTGCACGGCGTGGAGCTGTACCTGCATCCCTGCGACAGCCGCGCCATGGCGGCGCTGGGCGAGCGCTTCCAGGCGGTGGCCCAGCACGGCGTGTGCGAGCGCATCGAGCTGAAGCTCAACGACCGTCTCATCGCCGCGCGCTGCGCCGCTGAAGGTGCGGTATGGTTCGATTTCCACGAGCTGTGCGACAGCCCGCGCAGCGCCGCCGACTACATCGAACTGGCGCGCACCTATCACACCGTGGTGCTGTCCTACGTGCCGCTGCTGACCAGCGACGACGACAACGCCACCCGCCGCTTCATCAACCTGGTCGACGAGTTCTACGATCGCGGCGTGAAGCTGCTGATCGGGGCGGAAGCGCCGATGGAGCAGCTGTACCTGGGCACCAAGCTGAAGTTCGAGTTCGAAAGAACCATCTCAAGACTCATCGAGATGCAGTCGCAGGAATACCTGGCCAAGCCGCACTTGACCTGATACGTCCTGGAACTGACCCGGCAACGACTCCCGCGCCCACATGATCGCCAAAAAACGATGATCATGGCACCGTGTCGTCGTTGCACAATTTCCAGACTGATCGAAATGCAGTCGCGGGAATGCTCGGCCCGGCTGCGCCTCACCTGGCGCGCGGACCCCGCCGATTGAAGGTGAGCCAGGGCTTTCCTTTCAAAGGGTTTACATTTCTTTACATTGCCTCGTGTTCCCTTATATTGCAGCTATTCCAACAAGATGGAGGAGGGGTGAACGCAATCGAGAAGCGGCAGAAACGGGGCTCGCGGGCGCTGATCGTGGTGACCCTGCTGATGGCCGATGCGGCCCTGATTTTCCTGGACAACGCCACCGGCCCGCTGCTGCCGTTCACGGTGTTCTACATCGCCTTGTTGTACTTCGCGATGACGCGCGTCGGCAGTACCTGGGCCTATCTGATCGCGCTGATTTCCGCGGCCGGCCGAACTTATACGGTCAGCCAGAGCATGCTGCACGGCACGCATCCCAGCTTCATCGCCTGGCAATTCGCCACCAGCTTCTCGGTGCTGGGCCTGATCTGCTTCCTGCTGGACCGACGCAGCCACCGCTCATGGTCGTCCGGCAAGGGCCTTGGCAGGCCCGGCGGGAGTACCGATGAATCCGCATCGCCGCAGCCGAGCCGGCGCACGTCCACCGTCAGCGGCGTGACCGACCGGTACATCCCGATGATGATCCTGGCCAGCCTGGGCTTCCTTGCGGCCTTCGTCCCCTGGATCCACAGCGGCAAGACTCCGGAACTGTATTGCATGGACCAGGACAACGGCCACATCGCCGAAAATCCCGCGGCCGCGCTTCCGGCGCAGGCCGACGCCGCGCCCCGCACCAAGGTGGTCCTGCTGACCATCGACGACGGACCCGCCGACGCCGACGTCGACGCATCCATCCTCGACACCCTGGACCGGCACCTGGCCAAGAGCATCTGGTTCATCACCTGCAAGAATCTCGACCCGTCGCTCGAGCCGCGTGCCGATCGCAATTTGCAGACCTTGCAGCGACTGGTGAAAAGCGGACAGATCATCGGCAACCATGGCTACAATCATCTCAATCTGCGCATCCTGCAGCAGAGCGATCCTCTCCGCGTGTTCCGCGAAATCGTCCAGTGCAGTTCCGTCATTCGCACGGCCGTCGACACCCAGCCGGTGTATTTCCGCGCGCCCTGGGGAGATTTCACTCCGGAAGCGATTCAGGCCGCGGAAAATGACGGCATGACCCCGATGCGCTGGAACCTGGGCTATGACAGCCTGTTCCAGTTCCGCCGCAGCGCGATCGACGCGCCGGTAGCGGTATCCGTTCCGGCGATGACCCATTTTGTCGACTCCCTGGACAGCGGCGACATCATCCTGCTGCACGACACCCGGCGCACCGCCGACAGCCTCGACACCTTCCTCAACATGGCCGAGGCCAGGGGCTTCAGCTTCGTGCTGCCCGGCCACCGCTTCTCCAAGGAAGCGCTGGCCGGCGCGACGCCGCGACTCGGCGACCAGCACGCCGATTGATGCGGCGCATCCGTTCCATCCACCAGGGAGGATCCATGTCGAAGAAAGCGCTGGTTCTCGCCGCCGCCACCCTCGCGCTCAGCGCCTGCGGCACGCTCTACACCACCAGCCGCGACTGGCGGCTGCCGGGCGGCCTGGCCAACTACACCATCAGCGCGACGCTGAACGTCGGCTTGTTCGTCTCCAACGCGACCATCGCCGTCAACGGCCGCGAGGTGCTGAGCGGGCAGTCGTTCTTCTGGTCCGACCAGATCGACATGGCGGGCACGGTGGACAACCTGCCGATCAACGCCGCCTGCGACAAGAGCAGCAAGCGCTGCGAAGTCAGTATCGCCGGCATCCATGCGGCAACGCTGAGTTTCTAGCGCGAACGGCCGTCCGCGCCGCATCAAGCTGCGCTTCGGGACGCCCCTGACACCCAGGGACTTGCAATTCCTTTTTGCCGCATTTATCATTCAACTATATGGTTGATCAATACGACAGCACGTTCGCCGCCCTCGCCCACCCGACGCGCCGGGACATCCTGTCGCGCCTGCGGCGGGGCGAGTCCACCGTCAGCGACATCGCCGATGCCTACGACATGTCGCTCAACGCCGTGTCCAAGCACCTCATGGTGCTGGAGAAGGCGCGACTGATCCGGCGCCGCATCGAGTGGCGCGTGCACTACATCAGCCTCAATCCCCAGCCGCTGCAGGCCGCCGCCGGCTGGCTCGAAACCTACCGCGCGTTCTGGGAGCAGCGCCTCGATGCGCTGGAGCAGTTCCTGGTGCGCAAGAAGGGAAAGCCGCATGAGCAATGAACTGAGCATCACCCGCGTCCTCAGCGCCACGCCGGAGGAGGCCTACGACGCCTGGCTGGACCCGCGCAGCCTGATGGAATGGATGGTCCCCATCCCGGGCGGCCGCACCGAGGCGCAGACCGACCCGCGCGTCGGCGGCGGCTTCCTCATCGTGATGTACGGCAACGGCACGACCTACCCCACCCGCGGCGAGTACCTGCGCCTGGAACGGCCGCGCCTGCTGGAATTCAGCTGGTACCCGGACGGCAAGGACACACACAAGAGCATCGTCACCGTGGAACTGGCGGCACTCGGCGCGGAGCGCACCACGCTGACCCTGCGCCACCGCCTGCTGCCCGACGCCGACTCGGTCCGCGGCCACCAGGAAGGCTGGGGCCGCGGCCTCGACAGCCTCGTCAGCTGGTTTTCCCGCAAGCACTGATCACGGAGCACTTGAGCATGGAAAAGACCTACACCGGCAGCTGCCATTGCGGCGCCGTCCGCTTCCGGGCCGGGGTCGACCTGGCCCAGGGCACCAACAAGTGCAACTGCTCGATCTGCAGCAAGTCGCGCGCCTGGTTCAGCTTCGTCCCCGGCAGCCGCTTCCGGCTGCTCCAGGGCGCCGACGCGCTGACCGAATACCGGTGGACGCCGCCGGGCAAGCCCGAGCCGTTCCTGCACTTCTTCTTCTGCAAGACCTGCGGCGTGCGCACCCATGCCCGCGGCGAGCATGAGTCCTTCGGCGGCGTGTTCAACGCCGTCGCGATCGCCACGCTGGACAATGCCGACGCCGATGAACTGGCGGCGGCGCCGGTGAACTACATCGACGGCAAGCACGACCGCTTCGACCAGAGGCCGACGGACATCCGCCTGCTATAGCTGCGAAACGTCGCGTCGCGGTATCGACCGCCGCCCCGCATCCGGCGAGCAACCTCGTCGGATGCGCCTACTTGCCGACCCCTTGTTCCGGAATCGCCGGAGTCAAGACGAGCCTGCGCAATATCCGGACGAGCGGAGCGGATGCGGCCGCGATCGAGGCCAGGAACAGGAACGCCAGGCCAGGCCGGCCGATCATATTCTGTACGGCGATGGAAATTGCGGTTGCCCCGGCATTGCCGGCCATCCATACCAGCGCCGAGGCGGTTCCAGCCGCAGGCCCTGCGCGCCGCTCGGTCATTTCCATGATCACGGGCAAGGTGCTGAGCTGCAGCAGTCCAATCAGCGGCATGCCGACCATGCCCAGGCTGGCTCGCGGCGTTACGGCGAGGAGGAGACAAACGATGCAGCCGACCCATAAGGCGGCGAACATCAGCGCAAACTCGCGCTTGCGCCTGGTGACCCAGGCCGGGATCACCATGGCTCCGACAATGCCGCCAAGCACAAAACCCAGCAGCATCCCCCCTGCTTCGTCGGCGGCGACGCCTGCGGGGGCCAGCAGAGCCTGGAGCCAGGTCATATAAGAAGTAAAGGTGCCGAATCCGATGAATGCAAGCACTGCGACCGTGCGCATGAAGGGATCGCGCCAGACCTCGCGCACCGAGGCCAGCCCTGCCGGCGCGGCATCCAGGACCCGGAATCCCCCGGGGCGGCGGAGGAACACCAGCAAGGCCGTCATCGAGACGATCGCGAAGGCGCTGTTGAGCAGGATCGCATCATGCACTTGCTCCGGCCGGGAGAACACCGTGCCCGCGCCGATCGCGATCAGTTCACCCGTGTACAGGCTGGCCATACCCAGCGCGATGCCGGCCGGGCGATCCTTCCCGCTCAGGTACTCGCCGGCAATCTTGGTGACGCCGTTGAGCAGCAGCGGCTGGGCGACCGCCGCCACCAGCTGGCCTGCAAGCACCCAGGCGAAATGATCTCCGCACAGGCGTAGGGCCGCTCCCATGACGGTGACAACCGCCCCCGCCGCAAGGCTGCCGCGAAACCAGCGGTCCAGCGCCACGCCCATCGGCAATCCCAGCACCACATAGAAGAGCGTGAATACCTGCGACAGCCATCCAACGGCCTGGACCGGGACCTTGAAGTGCTCGGCCGCAACCGTGGTGATCGGCGCAAACGTCAGCTGCAGCGCCATTGCCGCGGCTACGGCGAAGGCGTAGGCGATGACGACGGGCCAGTAACTGCCCGGCGCATCGGAAGGCACAACCCCCGCGGATAGCCCTTGCGTCACCACCGGGTCACTCCGGGGCCGACGATGCGCGCAGCGCCTGTCGAGGCGGCGCCGCCGGTGGTGGCGCATCCGCGAAGATGTCGCTGAGGGGCATGCGCGCTATCGCCGTCTCGTCGACCGAGCCGCAGTACAGCCAGGGCCCGCATTCACAGGCGCTGGTGATCTTCCAGTAGGCGTCGGGGCCGAGGTGTTGCAGGTTGGCAACGACCTTGCCGTTGAGATCCAGGGCCAGCACCATGCAGTGGCGCACAGGCTTCGGTTGCAGCGAGACCGGGATGCGTGAAATGACTTTGCGCAAGAAAGGCCTGTTTGCGAGTGAATCGATCAATGGATGCCGCGGCGCCGCGATGGCGAGCCAGAAGCGGTCGTGTCCGTTGCAGGAAATATTGTCCGGAAATCCTGGCAGATTGTCGATGAAGATTTCCGCGCAGCCGGCCTTGGGGCCTTTGAGCCAATAGCGCTGCACCCGGTATTCGCTGGTTTCGGCGACCAGGACATAGGCCTCATCCGGACCGATCGCGACCCCGTTGGCGAATTGCAAGCCCTTCAACAGCACGGATGCCTTGCGGGTGCGGAAGTCGTAACACAACAGGCGGCCATGGCCGCCGTGCTCGACGATGTCGTGGAGGTCCCGGCCGGGGCCCCACTTGTGCGAGGAGTCGCTGAAAAACACCCGCTCGCCGGATTTCGTCGCATCGAGGTCGTTGGTGAAGCGGAACGGCAGACCGTCGGCCTCGCTTGCCAGCACCGTCACGTTGCGCGAAGCATCGATCTGCATCAGGCCCTTGATCGCGTCGGCGACCAGCAGACGCCCGTCAGCCAGCGGCGCCATGCCCAGAGGACGGCCGCCGGTGTTCGCCAATACCTCGCCATTGCTTCCATCCGCGTCGAAGCGCATCACGCGGCCGTCGAGATAGCCGGCGTAAATGCGCCCTTCGGCATCGACATCGATACCCTCCGGTCCTGTCGCACCGACCGTCGCAATGCGCTGCAATGCTTTCAGCTTGTCGTTCAGTCGGTAAGGTTCCTCCGCAAGCGACGGCGCCCGCGGCGGATTCCAGGCCACCGGCGAGACCCCGGTGGGCCAGAACAGCAAATACAGGAGGAGGGCCACCAGCACCGCGATCAGCAACAGGCTCATGTCGTCGTCTCGTCGATTGTGCCGCAGTCGAAAGTGCCGTTCATGATCGGGCGCGGCTCAAATGAAACACTGCCCGTCGCCCCGGTAAGTGGATGCCTGGCCGATGAGGTTTCCGCCCTGCAGCAGCAGAAAATGCGTGAATCGTTCCGCCAGTTCGCCTGCCTTGGCGTGGCGGAAAAACAGCGGCGCCCCGATCGGGATGTCGACGCCGAAAGGCAATTTCACCGGCGTCTGCACCTCGCCGGCGCCCTCCCGCTGCAGCAGCGTCATGCCCTCCGGCAGATACGGCCGGGGCAGACGATCCGCGCCCGCAGGGCCGGAGGCGATGTAGCCGCCGCCGAGACAGGTGACGATGCCGGCAGCCGGCTTGCGCGCAAGCTGCAAGGCGAAGTATAGCGAGGGCGCATGGTGGAATTGATGGAAATGATCGAACAGGCCGGGCGCGTAGAGGCCTGAGCCGGCGCCCAGCTCGGTGACCGATGGGTCGGTTCCGGTGTTCTCCAGGCTGCCGGTACCGCCGCCATTCACGAACTCGAGCGGAAAGCCCGCGGCCCGCAGCGCCGCAACTGTGCTGCGGCGCCGCTTGCACAGTTCATGCGCCGAGCGCCGCTTCAACGAACGCAGGAAGAAGTTCTTCAAGGCCTGGCCGGGGACCGCGTCCTGCAATCCGGCGATCTGGCCTTCGTAACCCATCAATCCGCTCAACTGCAGGGTGTCGCGCCTGGCGGCAATCGCCTGTGCCAGGGCCAGGGCCGCGCCCGGCGTGTTGATGGGCGAACGGCGCACGCCGAAGTAAAGGCTGGGATGGAGCGTCGAGCAATCGAGATCGATCGCGAGCGAAAACACGACCTTCATTGCGGCTCCCCGGGCGGCGATCGCCTCGAGCTGCGCCGGATCGTCGACCATCAGGATGATGCGCTTTCCACGCAGCAGTTGCCCGGCGACCGCATCGAGGTCGGACACCTCGACCGTCGGATAGGCGATGAGCAGATCGTCAAAGCCCTGGTCCGCGAGCCAGGCGGCTTCCCGTCCCGAGTAGCACAGCAGGCCCTTGAAGCGCGGCGACAAGGCCTGCGCGCGGCGCAGCGCTTCAACGCAGCGTACCGATTTTGAACAGAGCCGGATCGGCAGGTGCCCGGCACGCCGCAGCATCGCGCGCGCGTTCGCCTCGAACGCGTCGAGATCCAGCACGGCCGCCGGCAAGGGCTCACCGGAGATCGCCCGGGCCAGGCGGCGATAGTGTGCGCTGCCGCCATCCATCGACAGATGATCGACAGGCAGAGGCTGGGCCATCGTCATGAACGCGGCTTCGTCGAGCCGGGCTCTTGCCTGGACGGAAGTCCGCATCGGAACAGGACTTCCGCGTGCTCATTCAATGGCATCCTCATATCTGTCAACGCGTTGCGCGCAGTCCCCTTCGACGATTGGGGAAAATCTAAGGGCCGCTGCGCGATCCTGCTTGGCAGATGACGACAGTGACGAGAAGACCGCGCTTCCCAGCCATGGGCGGTTGACTTACTGTACCGACTGGTCGGCACAGTAAATGGTCAGCTGGCCGGCACGATAAATGCCAGGGATCGACTCAAGCCAATAGCTTTGGTGGAGCGGCCCGGCAGGATCCGCGAGGCATGAGCTGGAAGGAGGAGATGCGGCATGGTCGCAGAGACTTTTCAAAAACCTCATACGGCCCCGACCATCCGTTGCGGCGCGCTATCGGGACTCGACAACTTCCTGCGGCGCAGCGGTGTGAAGACACCGGCCGTTTGCGAACGGGCTGGCGTGGATCCCGTCGCCCTGGACGATCCGGATTCGCGCATGGAGGTGCGCAGCTACGTCGCCCTCCTGGAGTCGGCCGCGCGACAGAGCCACGATGATTCGCTGGGACTGCGCCTGGGCTATCAGCAGCCGCTGAACACGGTGGGCGTGCTCAGCAGCATGTATCTGCAAGCATCCGATGTCGGCGCCGCGATCCAATGCGGCATCGACCATCTGCCGCTGCATCAGGAAGGCGCCCGGCTGAAGCTCAGCCTCGAGGGACCCCACGCGATACTGTCGTACTCGGTGCGCGACCCCGGCCTGCTCGATTACCGGCAGGACGCCGAGCTTTCGGTGGCCAAGATGCTGCGCTTCGCGCGGGCGATCGCCGGGACCTCCGACTGGAGCCCGGTCGCGGTGTATTTCGAACATCCGGCGCCACGCGATACCTCGGAGCATCGAAAGCTGTTTGGCGCGCCGGTGTACTTTTCCCAGGCTTGCAACGGCATCGTCTTCCCCAAGGAGCTGCTGAATCATCGCATCAATGGCGGCCGCTCGGGCGTTGCGCCCGCGCCGGCCGATCCGGTCGCGCGGCAGGCTGACTGTAGCCGCCTGGACCTGGCGGGCGAGCTGCGCCTGCACATCGTCCAGGCACTCAGACAAGGGCATGTCTCGATCGACGACTGTGCTGCGGCGTTCGGGCTCGGCACGCGCACCCTGCAGCGGCGGCTGGCCGCGGCGGGGGTGGTTTTCGAGGAGCTGGTCGAATCCACGCGCTTCGAGCTTGCCCGTCATTATCTGGAACAGGCGCATCTGTCGCTGACCGAGATCGGGTATCTGCTCGGCTACGCCGAACTCAGCACCTTCAGCCGCGCGTTCCGGCGCTGGTCGGGGCGAAGTCCCCGGGCGTTCCGCCGCAAACGCTAGTTCCTTCGCCCTGGCATGAAAAGCCAAGTCGCCCGATGCAAGCTCGGGCGATAGTGGGCTGCGGCCGCGACCCTGGCGGCCGCCGAACGTGCTCACCACGAGGCACGTCGCGCGAGAGGACCTGAGGCATGGACATCGGCAAACTGGTGCAACGGTCGGCTTGCATCGCAGCTTCGGTGCTGTTCTGCGCCGCGACCCTGGCGGCAACGGATGCGCAGATCGCGCGCCTGGGGCAGGACCTGACGCCGGTGGGCGCGGAGAAGGCTGGCAACAAGGACGGCACCATCCCGGCCTGGACTGGTGGCGACATGAAGGCGCCCGCGGGCTGGGATCCGACGAAGGCGCGGCCCGATCCCTACCTTTCCGACAGGCCCAGGTTCTCGATCACTGCCGCCAATCTCGATCAATACAAAGACAAGCTTTCGCCCGGCCAGATCGAGCTTCTGAAAACGCTCAAGGGCTACCGCATGGACGTCTATCCGACACACCGCTCCTGCGGCTACCCGGACATCGTCTATCAGCGCTCCAGGGAGAACGCCGGCATCGCCAGGATCGCCGCCGATGGCTTCGAGCTGGGCGCCGCCACCGGTTCGGGCTTTCCGTTCCCGCTGCCCGGCAGCGGGGTCGAGGCGATGTGGAATCACAAGCTGCGCTACCAGGGCGAGGGTCGCATCGAGCCGAACGCCACGGTCCTGTCTCCGGAAAAGGGCAGCACGGAGTTCACGCAGTTCGAATACATCTTCAAGAATCTGGTGCCGTTCCAGTCGCCGGATACGAAAACCATCGCCGATGCCAAAGGCGTGGAATTCTATGCCAATGTCGAGACCGTAGGACCTCCGGCGCTCGCCGGTACGCTGCAGACCGGCATCTACTACCTGCAGAAGCTCAATGAAGGCTGGCAGTACTTTCCCGGCCAGCGCCGCGTGCGCCGGCTTTCCACCTACGCCTACGATGCCCCGCTGATCGGGCTTGAAGATACGTATTACGTCGATCAGGCCTTCATGTACAACGGCATGCTCGACCGCTACACCTACAAGCTGGTCGGCAAACAGGAGATGCTGGTCCCGTACAACAGTTTCGCCCTTCGCGACGCGCGGCGCTTCAGCATCAAGACGCTATTCGGTCCGGACCATCTCAACCCCGACGCGATGCGCTATGAGTTGCACCGCGTGTGGAAAGTGGAAGCGGACGTCCGGCCCGGCCAGCGACACGCCTCGCCACACCGCGTGTTCTATCTGGACGAGGATACCTGGGCGGTGCTGGTGGAAGACCTCTATGACGCGCAGGGCAGGATTCAGCGGGTGATGCAGGGCGCGATCCTGCCCGCCTGGGAACTCGGCGCCTGCATCCAGGAAGAGATTTTCAGCTACGACCTGCCCAGAGGCCGCTATTTCGGCGACAACATCGTCATCGCCGAAAAGGACCCGGTCGACTGGCTCGCCGCCAGGGAAGGCAAGCTCAAGCCGAACATGTTCACCGAGGACTACCTGCGCCGACAGGGCGCGCGGTAAGTTAGAGCTCAGCCCAGCTTTTCCAGCAATGCCGCCAGCTGCGCCTGCTCGGCGGCGCCGAGCCGCGCCAGGCGCAGGCCGAAGGCTTCGGACAGCAGCGCCTGGCCGCGCGTCAGCACCTTGCGGCCGGCCGGGGTCACGCTGAGGCGGTGGCGGCGCAGGTCGCCCGAGTCGATTTCGCGGCGGACGAAGCCGACCGCCTCGAGCCGCTTCAGATACACCGTCACCGTCGGCTTGGGCATGCACAGCGCGTCCGCCAGCCCGGCCGGATGGGGGTGCTCGTCGATCGCCGCCAGCATGAACAGCTCCTTCGCCTCCAGGCCCATGCCCTCCAGCTGCGGCGCCACGCCGGTGATGATGGTGCTGAGCAGGCGGTAATGCAGGGACCACATTTTTGCCGCGTCGATCCTGGTCATGGAGCTTGCGCCGATCCGGTTCATGATGAATAATGTTTAAAAATAAACTATATGTTATTTTGAACAACTTCTCATTTTAAAGGATTTCGCCATGTCCCTGGACCATTATCTCACCCTCGGCCGTTCCGGCCTGCGCGTCAGCCCGTTCTGCCTGGGCGCGATGACCTTCGGCGAAGACCTCGGCTGGGGCTCCAGCGTCGAGGAATCGCAGCGGATCATCGACCGCTACATCGAGCTGGGCGGCAACTTCATCGACACCGCCAATATCTACACCAGAGGCCATTCCGAGAAGATCATCGGCGACCACATCGGCCGGCACCCGGCGCGCCGCGAGCGCCTGGTCCTGGCCACCAAGTTCAGCGGCAGCCTCTACCCCGGCGACCCCAACGGCGGCGGCTCCGGCCGCAAGGCCATCGTCGCCGCCTGCGAGAACTCCTTGCGCCGCCTGCAGACCGACTACATCGACCTCTACTGGCTGCACAACTGGGATGTGCACACGCCGATCGAGGAAACCATGGCGGCGCTGGAGGACTTGGTGCGCGCCGGCAAGGTGCGTTACCTGGGCGTATCCGACACGCCGGCCTGGAAGATCGTCGAGGCCAATATGCTGGCGCGCTTCCGCGGCTGGTCGGCCTTCATCGGCCTGCAGATCGAATACTCGCTGCTGGAGCGCTCGGTGGAGCAGGAGCTGGTGCCGATGGCCCTGGAATTCGGCCTGGGTATCACGCCCTGGTCGCCGCTGAAGAGCGGGGCGCTCAGCGGCAAGTACACGCGCCGGAACGCCGGCCAGATCAAGGCCGACCGCGGCTTCTTCCTCGACTCCTTCCTGAACGAGAAGGCCTATGCCGTGGTCGACGAGCTGGAGGCGATCGCCGCGGCCCATGGCAGCACGCCGGCGCGCGTAGCCCTGGCCTGGGTGCAGGGCCGTCCGGGCGTGAGCTCGACCATCATCGGCGCACGCCGCCTGGCGCAGCTCGAAGACAACGTCAAGGCGCTGGAGCTGGAGCTGGACGCGGACCAGCGCGCCCGCCTCGACACCTTGACGCAGCCGGCGCTCGGTTTCCCGCAGAACATGCAGCCGATGTTCCCGAGCATCCACCATGGCGGCGCCGCGGTGAACGGGGTCTATGCCCCGCCCTCGCCGTTCGTCATCGAACAGGGCGGCAAGCCGTACTGAGTCCGGCGCGGCCGGCCTCGGCGCACCGGGGTCGGCCTCCTTTGCGAGAACCAGTAACCCGCCCTGCGTGCTGATCGGCGGTGCGACAGCCCCGTGTAGCGCTACGCTTCCCGGGCTACCGGTCGCGCCGCTGCCTGCCCAGGTTTGCTAGTCTGAAGCCGGTCCATAAGCGCGGAATCGGCAATGAAATCGACCCCGAGACAGATCGGCAGCAGCGGCATTTTGGTCCAGCCCATCGGCCTCGGCGGTATGCCGCTGTCCATCGCCGGACGGCCGGACGAGGCGCAAGCCTTTGCGACGATCAAGGCCTTCGTCGATGGCGGCGGAGACTTCATCGACACCGCCAACGTCTACTGCCTGGACGACGCCGACCTTGGCCACAACGAACGCCTCATCGCCGGCGCCCTGCGCCGGCTCGGCAAGACCGCGGCCGTCACCGTCGCCGCCAAGGGCGGGCTGCGCCGCCCGCGCGGCGCCTGGCTTACCGATGGGCATCCGCAATGGCTGCGCGCCTCCTGCGAAAAGAGCCTGAAGGATCTCGGCGTCGAGACCATCAGCCTGTACCAGCTGCACGCCATCGACTCCAAGGTCGGTCTGGCCGATTCCCTCGGCGAGCTGATACGGCTGAAGCAGGAAGGCAAGATCAGCCACATCGGGCTGTCCAACATCTCCCCCGCAGACCTGGAACAAGCCCTGGCCATGACCCCCATCGTTTCGGTGCAGAACCGCTGCAACGTGCTGGAGCAAAGGGACTTCAAGTACGGCCTGGTGCGGATGTGCGCAGACAAGGGTGTGGCTTTCATCCCGCACAGCCCGGTGGGCGGTCACCAGGGTCATGCGCGGCTGCGCGGCAACGGCACCATCACTGCGCTCGCGCAAAAGCACGGCGCCTCGGTCTACCAGATCGCGCTGGCGTGGTTTCTGCACAAGGGCGAGCACATCATTCCCATTCCTGGTGCGAGCAAGCCGGCGAGTGTGATGGGTAGCCTTGGAGCGGCTGGGATTCAACTCACGGCGGAAGAAGTTGAAGCGATGGACCGGCTTGCGTAGATGCAGTCACCCCCTCTAACTCGCGCCTTTCCCTGAGGGACTTCCTGCGGTCGCAGGGGAGGGAAAACGGCCCCTCTCCCTCAACCCCTCTCCCGCGCGCGGGAGAGGGGAGCCCCAGCCTACAGGCGCCTTAGCTTCCTGATCTCCCTGACCGCCACCGCCAGCGTGGTGAAATCGCGGCTGCCGGTAGCCTGCAGCTCCGCAAGGCGATCCGAGGAGAATTTCACGTGGCGCTCGTTGTCCTGCGCCCAGCCTTCGAAGCGCGCCTTGGCGGTCTCGCCCGGGTGGGTCAGCACGCGACCGGCGAGTTGACGGTGGATGCGGTAGGCGTCGTCGCGCAGATTGACCCGCGCCAGCGACTGCCACTTGCCCAGCGTGGGCATCTCGTTGATCGCCGCGTACAGCCACAGCATGCGGAAGCGCTCGCCGCAGAGGTAGTACACCGTGGCGGCATCGGCCAGGGACACTCCGGCCCCCTCGGCCAGCTCGGCGATGTCGAGCGCGCCGCCCAGGGCGCGGGTGTTGGCCAGACGCAGGGCCAGGTCGTCCGGCACGCCTTCCTTGTTGAGGTTGGTGACGGTGTTGTCCCAGTCCTCGCGGTAGGCCGGCGGCAGCACCGCCGGCAGCTGGCGCTCCAGCTCGGCCAGCGGCTGGGTGAAGCGGTCCACCGCCACCTGCACCGGCAACTGCGCGAAGCGCGAGCTGGTGAACCAGCCGGTGGCGTGCTTGAGCAGGCCGATGGCGTAGTTCATCAGGCGGTACTGCAAAGCCGCCGGGATCTTGTTGTCGAGCGCCTCGATCGCCTTCCAGTACTGGTCGCCGCCGTAGATCTGGTGCGCGGTGGCGTAGGCCTTGAGCACCTCGGCGCGCATCAGGCCGTGGTCTTCGGCCCACAGCTGGGCGAAGCCGGCGCCCATGCGGTTGACCAGCGCATTGGACAGGATGGTGGCGACGATCTCGCGCTTGAGGCGGTGGTTGGCCAGCTGCTCGCGGTAGCGCTGCACCAGCAGCGGCGGGAAATAGGCGTGCAGGTCGCGCACGAAGAACGGATCGTCCGGCACCTGCGACTTGAGCGCGGCGTCGTACAGCGAGATCTTGCTGTAGGCGATCAGCACCGCCAGCTCCGGCCGGGTCAGGCCGATGCCGCGGGTGCGGCGCTCCTTCAGCGCGTCCTCGTCGGGCAGGTACTCGATGCCGCGGTTGAGCAGCCCCTCGCGCTCGAGCAGGCGCATCAGCTCGGCGTGGTCGTCCAGCCTTTGCGCGGCGTTCTGCGCCAGCACGCTGATGCCGGCGCTCTGCACGTAGTTGTCGCGCAGCACGAACTGCACGATGTCCTCGGTCATGCTGGCGAGCAGCGGGTCGCGCTCCTCGCGGGTCAGCTTGCCGCTGGCCATCAGCTCGTTGAGCGGGATCTTGATGTTGACCTCGCGGTCGGAGCTGTGCACGCCGCCGGCGTTGTCGATGGCGTCGGTATTGATGCGCCCGCCCGCGCCGCCCGCCCCGTGCAGCGCGTACTCAATGCGGCCGAGCTGGGTGAAGCCGAGGTTGCCGCCCTCGCCCACCACCTTGGCCCGCAGGTCGCGGCCGTTGAGGCGGATCGCGTCGTTGGCGCGGTCGCCGACGTCCTGGTGGCTCTGCGAGGAGGCCTTGATATAGGTGCCGATGCCGCCGTTCCACAGCAGGTCCACCGGTGCGCGCAGGATCGCCTTGAGCAGCTCGTTCGGCGTCAGCGCCGTCTCGCGGATGTCCAGCGCCTTGCGCGCTTCGTCGCTGAGCTTGATCAGCTTGGCGCTGCGCGGCCAGATGCCGCCGCCGGCGGAGATCAGCCTGGCATCGTAGTCGGCCCAGGACGAGCGCGGCAGCGCGAACATGCGCTGGCGCTCGACGAAGCTCACCGCCGCATCCGGCGTCGGGTCGATGAAGATATGGCGGTGGTCGAAGGCGGCGAGCAGCCTGAGCTTGTGCGACAGCAGCATGCCGTTGCCGAACACGTCGCCGCTCATGTCGCCGATACCGACGACGCTGAAGTCCTCGGTCTGGATGTCCTTGCCGAGTTCGCGGAAATGGCGCTTGACGCTTTCCCAGGCGCCGCGTGCGGTAATGCCCATCTTCTTGTGGTCGTAGCCGACCGAGCCGCCGGAGGCGAAGGCATCGCCGAGCCAGAAACCGTACTCGGCGGAGACACCGTTGGCGATGTCGGAGAAGGTCGCGGTGCCCTTGTCCGCGGCCACCACCAGATAGGGGTCGTCGGGATCGTGGCGGATCACGTCCGCCGGCGGCACGATGGCGTCGCCGACGCGGTTGTCGGTGATATCGAGCAGGCCGCGCAGGAAGGTCTTGTAGCAGGCGATGCCCTGCGCCAGCCAGGCTTCGCGGTTGCCTGGATCGACCGGCTTCTTCACCACGAAGCCGCCCTTGGCGCCGACCGGCACGATCACCGTGTTCTTCACCATCTGCGCCTTCATCAGGCCCAGCACCTCGGTGCGGAAATCCTGGCGGCGGTCGGACCAGCGCAAACCGCCGCGCGCCACCCGTCCTCCCCGCAGGTGCACACCCTCCACCTCCGGCGCATAGACCCAGATCTCGAACATCGGCAGCGGCAGCGGCAGCTCCGGCACCTTGGCCGGGTCCAGCTTGAAGCTGACGTAGGGCTTGAACTGGCCCTTGTCATCGCGCTGGAAATAGTTGGTGCGCAGGGTGGCGCGGATCATGGCGAGGAAGGCGCGCAGCACGCGGTCGCCGTCGAGGCTCGCCACCTGGTCCAGGGCATGGTCCAGCGCCTGGCCGAACTTGAGATCCTCGTTCTTGCGCAGTTCCGGCGCGATCTTCAGCGCGAAGCGCGTCTCGAACAGCGCCACCAGCAGGCGCGCGATGTCGGCATGCTCGGCGAGCAGGGATTCCATGTAGGCCTGGCTGAACGGCAGGCCGGTCTGGATCTGGTACTTGCAGATGGCGCGCAGCAGGGTCACCTGGCGCGCGTTGAGGCCGGCTCCCAGCACCAGCTTGTTGAGGCCGTCGTTCTCGACCTCGCCGCGCCATACCTGGAGGAAGCCGGACTCGAAGAACTGGCGCTGCGACGCGGGCGAAAGATCGCAGCCGGCATGCTGGATCTCGAATTCCTGCACCCACTGGCTGGCACCGTCCTTGGGCGTGATCTCCGCCGGTTCCTGGCGGATCACGCGCAGACCGAAGTTCTCCAGCGTCGGCAGCACGTCGGACAGGGTCACCGGGGTCTGCAGCGCGTACAGCTTGAGGCTGGTGGCGTGTGGCAGCGCGCCCTCGGGAGACGCCACGCCCAGGCGCGGCAGCACCGGCAGTTCCGGCGACAGGCGTGCCAGGTAGGCCACATCCGCCGCGGCTTCCTGCGGCGTCACGTTCTCGACGTAGGACAGCGGAAAGGCGTCGATGTATTTCGACGGACTCAGCTTGTCCTTCACCAGCAACTCGCGCAGCTGGTCGCGCCAGCTGCGCGTGGCGGCGATCAGCCGTGCCTCCACTTCGACCGAGCGCAGCGCGATGGTGGTACCCGGCCTGGTGCGCACCACGTAGTGCACGCGGGTCAGGCCGCCGCGCAGGAACTCGATCTCGCGGTCCAGCGTCGAGCCGCCGCAGATCTCCATCAGGGTGGCGCCGACCTTGTCGCGCAGCTCGCGCGAGTAGCGCTCGCGCGGCATGTAGACCAGGAAGGAATAGAAGCGGCCGTAGCGGTCGCGGCGCATGAACGAGCGCAGCTGGTGGCGGTCGCGCAGGGCGCGGATGCCCATGCACAGCGCGAACAGCTCGTCCTCGCCGGCCTGGAACAGCTCGTCGCGCGGCAGGCCGTGCAGGATGTCGCGCAGGTTCTTGCCCGAGTGGCTGCCTTCCAGCAGGCGCGACTTGCGCATCACGTGCTCGGCCTTGCGGCGGATCAGCGGGATGTGCCGCGGCCGGTCGATGTAGACCTCCGAGCTGAACAGGCCGACGAAGCGCACCGTGCCGGTCAAATGGCCCGCGGCGTCGTGACGCTTCACCGAGACCACGTCCATCAGGCCCTCGCGGTGGATGGTGGCGCGCAGGTTGGCCTTGGTCACCACCACCAGGCGCGGCGAGTCGGAGTACTTGTCCAGCTCCGCCTGCGGCGCGATCAGGTCCTCCGCCGCCCAGCGGCTGCCGGCGCGCAGCAGGCCCAGGCCGGAGGCCGGGTCGGTGCGGAAGCTGGTCCTGCCGCCCTCGCCCGGCACCGCCTTGCTCTCGACCATGCCGAGGAAGGTGAAATGATGCTGGTCCAGATAGCTGAGGAACTCGCGCGCCTCGGCGAACTCTTCCGCGTCGCCGCCCGGCGGCACCACCTTCAGCTCCTCCACCAGGGCGCGCACCCGCTCCAGGGTCCTGGGATAATCCGCCACCACCTGGCCCAGGTCGGCCAGCACGGTGGCGATCTGCTGCTCCAGCCGCGTATAGGCGGCGAGATTCGCCAGCGGCTCGAACTCCAGATGGATCAGCGATTCGTTCGGTGCCTGTTCGGCGGCGCCCGCCGCGGCAGTGATCTTGCCGGCCCGGTCGCGCTTGAGGTTCAGCACCGGGTGCACGGTCCAGTCCACCGAGGCGCCGGCGGCGCGCACCGCCATCATGATCGAGTCGACCAGGAACGGCTGGTCGCCGACGCAGGTCTCGACCACCGCCAGGCCCGGCCGCGCCTCGTCCGTGCCCTGCGGCGGCACCACCCGCACCAGGGCCGCATCCGGCTTGCGCAGGCGGGCGAAGTTCCAGTGGCCCTGGGCGATGCTCAGCAGGTCTTCCGGCGCGCGCAGCTTCAGCGTGTCCAGCGGCGCCATCTCGTAATAGTGGCGCAGGAAGCCGCGGAACAAGGCCGCGTCTTCCACGCCGGTCTGCGCCTGCGCCAGCGCATCCAGCTGCTCCAACAACAACTCCTGCCCGGACTTCAGCTCCGGGCTGGGGCGGACTTCCATGTGCTTCCTCCAGCCAATATTTAATGCGCGGAGTATGCCAGCCGATGGCGCGGATAGGCGGGGTATAATCGGGGCGTCAATGCACGTCCGCGACAAACGGGTTCGTGGTGCAATGCGACATTGAGCCGGGCACCACACCCGCTTGAACCGATCCTCAGCTTTCGACCAGCGGAAGCGACCACCATGACCTCCGACGAAGCGCTTGACTACGTGCAGCGGCATGGCGTGGTGCTGGCCTCGGCCAAGGGCCCGGTGCCGCGCCTGACGGAAGCCATCGCCGGCGGTCCGATCAAGGGCAGCTGGTGGGCGCATGACGAGGGCAAGCATATTTTCCGGGTGCTGCAGGCGGTCGGCGATTCGCCAGAGGTGCTGGTCTGCCGCCTGGTGGACGGCAAGATCAGCTACGTGCATCGCCGCCTCTGGCCCGCCCTGGTGCGCCTGACCCCGCGTTTTCCGCCCGCGAGCTTGGCGCGGGTGAAGCAGGTCCACACCGCCGCCGGGCATCACGAGAACCAGGAAGTCGCGTACCCGCTATGGGTGCCGGCCGAGGTGTTAGAACTGTCGAAGAAGCTCGGCGAGGACGAAGCCGAACGAGCGCTTGGCGAGTGGGCAAGCTTAGTCCGGAATCGAACGTAGGGCGGCCCGTGGCCGCCGCTGCCTTAAGCAAAAGCCGGCGGGCACGGCCCGCCCGCGACGCGGTGTCCGGAACGTTGGGTGCGGGAGCGGGCGGAAGGGCCCCGACCTGACCTCGGTAAACGCGGGCGTCTGCGGCCCCTCCCGCACCCATTGCTTCGCAAGCACCGTGTCGGGGCCGCCCTACAGCAGTTCCAGCAGCCCTTGCAGCGCCGCCTGCGCCGAAAGCCGGCGCACCGCATCGCGATCGCCGGCGAACAGGAAGCGGCTGCACGACACCGCAACCTGCGCCCCGCCCCAGCCGATCCATACCGTCCCCACCGGCTTCTCCGGCGTGCCGCCATCCGGCCCGGCGATGCCGCTGACCGCGATGGCCCACTGCACCGGCGCGTGCGCCAGCATGCCCTGCACCATCGCCTGCACCGTTTCGGCGCTGACCGCGCCGGCGCGCTGCACCACCTCGGCCGGCACGCCCAGCAGTTCCTGCTTGGCGGCATTGGAATAGGTCACCAACCCGCGCTCGAACCAGCGCGAACTGCCGGCGATATCGGTGCACAGCTTGGCGATCAGGCCGCCGGTGCAGGATTCGGCGGTGGCCAGCCATTGCCCGCGCGCCAGCAGGCGCTCGCCGACGTCGCGGGCTTGGGCTTGCAGGCTTCCGTCGTCGGGGAGATTCATGGTCTTTCGTTCCGTTCAGTCCGGCGGATTGTTCTTCTTCACGAAGGCTACCGCCGTCTTGAGCATGGCGATGCGGGTCTCCTCGCGTGACAGCCAGTGGTCCTCGCCTTTCATTTGCACGAACTCGAACGGCTTGTCGGCGCTCTTCAGCGCCGAGGCCATGGATTCGCTCTGCTCGAACGGCACCATCGTGTCGTCCTTGCCGTGGATCAGCAGGATCGGCGCGTCCGCCTGCTCCGCCAGCCGTGCCGGCGAGATGGCGCGCAGCGCGCTGTCGCCCGCCTTGTCGGCGCCGGTGGCCGCACGCAAGTGACGCTCAGCGCTATTGTTGTAGCTGCGGCCCGGAGTTCTCCAGCGCAGCATCCCCGGCAGGTCGGAAACACCGGCCACGGACACGGCACAGCGATAGATCCCCTTCTGCAGCGTGACGCCCGCCAGTGCGGCGTAGCCGCCATAGTCGCCTCCTACGATGCATGCGCGCTTGGGGTCGATCAGGCCTTGTCCAGCGAGAGGAGCTATGCCGGCGGAGATGTCGCTCAACATCTTGCCGCCCCACTCGCCGTAGCCGGCCTGACGGAAGTCCCTGCCATAGCCCGACGAACCCCGGTAGTTTGGCTGGAACACGGCATAACCGGTGGCGGCAAAGGCCTGCGCCCACCAGTCGAAGCCGAGGCGGCTCCGGATACCGATCGGACCGCCATGCGGCAAGACCACCAGCGGCAGCTTTTCCGGCTTGCGCCCGGGCGGCAGGGTCAGGATGCCTTCGATCGGCGTCCCGTCGGCCGCGGCGTATTTGACCGCGCGCACCGGACCGACGTCCTCCGGCCGGATTTCCGGATAGGGATGGCCGATCTCGCTGGCCTTGCCCGAGGCGATGTCCACCATCCAGTAGGTTCCGGAATCGTCGCCGCCGTCCGTCATGACGATCAGCCGGTCAAGATTGCGGCTATAGGAGATGAGCCGCATCTGCAGACCGGGAAAAGCCTTGCGGGTGCCTTCGTAGCGGGATTGCAGATGGGGATCGAAGAAAAATGCGCCGGGTTCGTCCTCGATCTGCGCTCCAATCAACCGGCCGGAGTCGCGGTCGAACAGATTATCGTCGACGGAGCTGGAATCGAACAGCCGTTCCGACTTGCCGTCTGCCGCCAACACCTCCAGGAGCATGTCCTCATTGCCGCTGTCGTCCTCGACCAGCACGGTTCCCGGCGTGCGCCCCAGGCCGCGCAGCCCGACTTCCTGGATCGGCGCGGTTTTCTTGAGCAGGATCTTGTCATCCTCCTTGCCGGCGAACAGCCACCATTCGCCGTTGCTCTGGCGATACTCGGAGTGAGCGACGATGGCGCCGTCGCGCGATACCGCCCAAAGATGATTTTCCGGTCCGCCCCGGGCCTGCATCGTGGCCTCTCCCGTCCTCAGGTCGACACGGTAGAGATCGGGGTAGTAGTGGTCAAAGAAATAGTCGCCGGGCCCCTTCGATCCATAGGTGACACCGCCGAAGTAGCCGAACAGGTGACCGTCCGACTCGGCCTGCCCGAAATACCCAAGCACGAAATTCGCGATGTTTCGATGCCGGTCGAAAACCCCGGCTGCGGCATTGTTGTCCAGCCCGATATTGAGCACGTTTGCCAGTTCGTAGCTCTTGGCAAAGGCGTATGGCTCATCGAAGGTGGAACTGGTCGTGACCAGAATGTGATTGTCTCCCGCCCACGAAACATTGCGCACCTTGGCGTTACCGACCTTGCTGGACGCCAGAGCTTTGCCATCGAAACCGACCGCGTACAGCTGTCGCACCTCGCCCACTACCGCGACAACGGCGTAACGTTCGCCCGAAGGCGACAGCCGCATCAGCTCGACCCCGGGCAAGCGCCCATACGCCTCCAGCGGAGGCGCCGCGCGGCACGGCGCGACACAGGCAAACAAGCCGATGACCGACGCCAAGGCCAATTTGTGCATCGCAGATCCCCGATGATCCCGTACCGGATGGTGGCGCACGCCCCCCGCGGCCAACACCCTACTACCGATGCCTGGCCGTCTTCAACCGCGGAAAATCGCCTCCGCCATGCGGTCCGCGATCTCCCCGGTCGGCCGCTGCTCGTTGGCCGAGTGGCGGAAGATCTGGCCCAGGGTGTGGCCGATGCGCTCGAGGTGGGTGTGCACGGTGGCCTCGTCGTAGTTCGGGCCTTCGTAGAAGATGTCGATGATGCCGCCGGCGTTGATGACGTAGTCCGGCGCATAGAGGATGCCGCGCTCGAGCAGGGCGTGGTCGTGCTTGGGCTTGGCCAGCTGGTTGTTGGCGGCGCCGGCGACGATCTTCGCCTTGATGTCCGGGATGGTCTTGTCGTTGAGGATGGCGCCGAGCGCACAGGGGGAGTACACGTCGACGTCGAGGCTGTGCACCGCTTCCATCGGCACCGCGGTGGCGCCCAGTTCCTGGACGCAGCGCTCCACCGCCGGCTGGTGCAGGTCGGTCACCCACAGCTGGGCGCCGGCCTCGTGCAGGTGGCGCGCCAGGCGGCCGCCGACATTGCCCACGCCCTGGATCGCCACTTTCAGGCCCTTGAGGTCATCGCGGCCCAGCTGGGCCTGGACCGCGGCCTTGATGCCGATGAAGGTGCCCAGGGCGGTGGCCGGCGAAGGGTCGCCGGTGCGGCCGGCGGCGACGGACTTGTCGTCCGCCAGGCCGCCTACAAACCTGGTCTCGCCCGCCATCATGCGCATGTCGGCCACGCTGGTGCCGGAATCCTCGGCTACGATGTACTGGCCGCCGAGGCTCTGCACGAAGCGGCCCATGGCCTGGATCAGGGCCGGGGTCTTGTCGTGGCGCGGGTCGCCGATGATGACGCTCTTGCCGCCGCCCTGCGGCAGGCCGGCCAGGGCCGCCTTGTAGCTCATGCCGCGCGACAGGCGCAGCACGTCGGTCAGGGCCTCGCCGTCCGAGGCATAGGGCCACATGCGGCAACCGCCCAGGCCCTTGCCGAGGCGGGTGCTGTGGACGGCGATGATGGCCTTGAGGCCGCTGGCGCGGTCGTAGCGGAAGGCCACCTGCTCGTGGGCGTCGAATTCGGGATGGGCAAAGACGGACATCAGCAATCCTCGTAAATTGGGCTTCGCCGCCACGGTGCGGCGATTTTTGCTTATTGTAGCCGGCCAGTATCCCGCACGACCCGTACCTACCGAGCCCAACCGCCGACATGAGCATCCACGCCGTCCTGCACCACGAGACGATCTACCGCTACGACAGGCGCGTCACCCTGTCGCCGCAGATCATCCGCCTGCGCCCGGCCCCCCATGCCCGCACCCCGGTGCTGTCCTATGCGCTCAAGATCGAGCCCAAGGACCACTTCATCAACTGGCAGCAGGACGCCTTCAGCAACTGGCTGGCGCGGGTGGTATTCCCGGAAAAAGTCACCGAATTCAAGGTCACGGTCGACCTGGTCGCCGACATGGCGATCTGGAATCCCTTCGACTTCTTCATCGAGGGCGAGGCCGAGCAGTTCCCTTTCACCTACACCGAGGAAGCCAAGGAAGAGCTCAAGCCCTACTTGCGCGCCGCCCCGGCCGGCCCCCTGCTGAAGAAATACCTGGCCGAGACCTCCCTCAAGAAGGTCCGCACCATCGACTTCCTGGTAGGGCTCAACCAGCGCCTGCAGAACGACATCAGCTATCTGATCCGCATGGAACCGGGCGTGCAGACCCCGGAAGTGACCCTGAAAAACGGCTCGGGCTCCTGCCGCGACACCGGCTGGCTGCTGGTGCAGATCCTGCGCCACCTGGGCCTGGCCGCCCGCTTCGTCTCCGGCTATCTGGTCCAGCTCACACCGGACGTGAAGTCGCTCGACGGCCCCTCCGGCACCGACCACGATTTCACCGACCTGCACGCCTGGTGCGAGGTCTACCTGCCCGGCGGCGGCTGGGTCGGCCTGGACCCGACCTCCGGCCTGCTCGCCGGCGAGGGCCACATCCCGGTCTGCGCCACTCCCGAGCCGTCCAGCGCCGCGCCGATCAGCGGCGCGGTGGACGAGGCCGAGGTCGAGTTCGGCCACGAGATGTACGTCAAGCGGCTGTACGAGTCGCCGCGCGTGACCAAGCCGTATACCGACGAGCAGTGGAAGGCCATCGATACCCTCGGCCACCAGGTGGACGCGAAGCTCAAGGCCGGCGACGTGCGCCTGACCATGGGCGGCGAGCCGACCTTCATTTCGATCGACGACATGCAGGGCGCCGAGTGGAACACCGCCGCGGTCGGCCCGACCAAGCAGGCCCTGGCCGACAAGCTGATGCGGCGCCTGCGCAACCGCTTCGCCCCGGACGGTCTGCTCACCTATGGCCAGGGCAAGTGGTACCCCGGCGAGTCGCTGCCGCGCTGGGCCTACTCCTGCTATTTCCGCGGTGATGGCCGCGCCATCCTGCGCACCGACCTCGCCAGCGGCGCTACTCCGCCGGACCTCAATGCCGCCCGCGGCCTGATCCGCGGCATCGCCCAGCGCCTGGAAGTGGCCCCGGCCAACGCCCTGCCGGCCTATGAGGACGCCTTCTATTACCTGCACCGCGAGCGCCAGCTGCCGGACAACGTGCTGCCCGACGACAACAAGCTGAAGGACCCGGAGGAGCGGACGCGCATCGCCAAGGTGTTCGAGCGCGGGCTGGACACGCCGCGCGGCTACGCCCTGCCGGTGCAGCGCTGGCAGTCGCGCGCCTGGATCTCGGAGCGCTGGAGCTTCCGCCAGGGCCGCCTGTTCCTGATCCCCGGCGACTCGCCGATCGGCTTCCGCCTGCCGCTGGACGCCCTGCCCTGGCTGCCGCCGGATGCCTATCCGCACCTCATCCCCTACGATCCTTTCACTCCGCGCGACCCGCTGCCGGAGCGGCCGGACGGCCGGCGCCAGCCGTTCCTGCAATCGCCCGCCAACCGGCGCGAGGCGCTGGACCGCGAAACCGAGCGCCAGCGCCGCCGCCGCGTGCAGCGGCTCACCGCCGAGCGCGACCAGCCGGCGCCGGTCAAGCGCGGCGCCTACCTCGAAGGCGGCAACGTGCGCACCGCGCTGAGCGTGGAGCCGCGCGACGGCTTCCTCTGCGTGTTCATGCCGCCGGTGACCAGCATCGAGGACTACCTCGATCTGGTCGCCACGGTGGAGGACACCGCCGGCGAGCTCGACGTGCCGGTGCGCATCGAGGGCTACCCGCCTCCGGCCGACCCGCGCCTCAACGTGTTCCGCATCACGCCCGACCCGGGCGTGATCGAGGTCAACATCCATCCGTGCCACAGCTGGGAGCAGCTGCGCGACAACACCGAGGCGCTGTACGAGGAAGCACGCCTGACCCGCCTGGCCACCGAGAAATTCCTCATCGACGGCCGCGCCACCGGCACCGGCGGCGGCAACCACTTCGTGCTCGGCGGCGCCAGCCCGGCCGATTCGCCGTTCCTGCGCCGGCCCGACCTGCTCGGCAGCCTGATCCGCTACTGGCAGAACCACCCGGCGCTGAGCTACTTCTTCTCCGGCCTGTTCATCGGCAGCACCTCGCAGCATCCGCGCGTCGACGAGGCGCAGACCTCCTCGCTGTACGAGATCGAGATCGCGCTGTCGCAGCTGCCGCCGCCCGGCCGCAGCGTGCCGCTGTGGATGATCGACCGCAGCCTGCGCAACCTGCTGGTGGACCTCAGCGGCAACACCCACCGCACCGAGATCTCGATCGACAAGCTGTACTCGCCCGACGGCCCCACCGGCCGCCTCGGCCTGGTCGAGTTCCGCGCCTTCGAGATGCCGCCGCACCCGCGCATGAGCCTGGCGCAGCAGCTGCTGCTGCGCGCCCTCGTCGCCTGGTTCTGGGACAGGCCTTACACCCGGCCGCTGGTGCGCTGGGGCACCCAGCTGCACGACCGCTTCATGCTGCCGCACCATGTCTGGAATGACCTGCGCGAGGTGCTGGACGACCTGCGCGGCGCCGGCTTCGCCTTCCAGGACGAGTGGTTCGCCGCGCATCACGAGTTCCGCTTCCCGCGCCACGGCAGCATCCGCTTCGGCGGCGTCGAAATGGAACTGCGCCACGCGCTCGAGCCCTGGCCGGTGCTGGGCGAGGAAGCCGCCGTCGGCGGCACCACCCGCTATGTCGACTCCTCGCTGGAGCGTCTGCAGGTGCGCCTCACCGGCCTGACCGAGGGCCGCCATTTCGTCACCGTCGCCGGCCGCCGCGTGCCGCTCGCCCCCACCGGCGTGCGCGGCGAAATGGTCGGCGGCGTGCGCTACCGCGCTTGGCACCCGCACTCGGCCCTGCACCCGGGCATCGGCATCCACACCCCCCTGGTGTTCGACCTCTACGACGCCTGGAACCGCCGCGCCGTGGCCGGCTGCACCTACCACGTGGCGCACCCCGCGGGCCGCAACTACGAGACCTTCCCGGTGAACGCCTACGAGGCCGAAGCCCGCCGTCTGGCCCGCTTCGAGCCGATCGGCCACACCCCGAACAGCTACTGGCCGGCGGAGGAGACGCCGAATCCGGAGTATCCGCATACGCTGGACTTGAGGCGTCCGGTCTGAAGCCCCATGTGTGCCATGTTTTCGTGTAAGCACACATGGCAGCGTGTGAGCAATTGGTGTCAGGAGGTCCGGGAGCCCTTTTGTGAGTCGTTGGCGGTCCGGGACGTCCGCTCGTCCCGAGTCCCGGTTTCTGCACCATTCAGCCCCTATTCAGGCACTCACCTACAGGCTTTATCATTAGCGCCAGGCCTGCGCGGTCAAGGAGTGCTCCCATGAAACGTCTGCTGATTCCCCTGATGCTGATGCTGGGTGTGCTGGCAGGCTGCGCTTCCCCGGACGCGCGCATCAAGAACAACCCCGACAGCTTCAACAAGCTGCCGCCCGACCAGCAGGCCCTGGTGAAGAAAGGCGAGATCGGCCTGGGCATGACCGAGGCCGCGGTGCAGCTCGCCATGGGCCGGCCGGACCGCGTCTCCGAGCACACCGACGCCAGCGGCACGCAGAAGATCTGGCACTACACCGACGTGGAAACCTACGACGCCTACGGCGCCTACGGTTTCGGCGATCCCTGGTACCCCTACGGCTTCCGCCGGCGCTTCTACAGCCCGTTCTTCTATCCGCCCGGCGCCTACCCGGTCTATCCCCTGCAGACCGAGACCGACCGCATCCGGGTGGTGTTCAAGGACGGCAAGGTCAGCGCCATCGAGCGCGAGTCGTAACCCCCGCCTCGACTTCCGCAACACCCGGCCGGCGCTGAACCCGGCGCCGCCGCGGCGTGCGCTTGCTTAAGACCCATTTTCTCCAGCGCCTGTGATCCGTATCACAGGCACCCCCCATCTGCGCCCGAAAATCCTGGCCGCTTTCCCGGACCGCTCCGTTATTAGAAGTGAGGCAACCAATAACCGGGCGGCGAAACAGGAGCAGGCTCATGGGCAGCAAGACAAGTCAGTTGCAGACCCGATTCCCGATGACGGCGATGGCGGTGATTTCAGTCGCCGCCTGGCTCGCCGGCAGCGCCGGCGCGGACCCGATCACGCCACCGGCGGCAGAGGCAGCGGGGGCGGCGCGCACGGTAGCCTACGCCGCCGGCGCCGATGCCGCGATGAGCCTTGGCATCCAGCTGTTCGTCGGCGCCATCCTGCTGATCGCCTCGATCTGCCTGGTCTGGCTGCTGTACCTGATGATCACCTCCCCGCCCGACGAGGACGGCGGCGCGTCCGCGGCCGGCACGGCTGAGAACGCCCTCCAGGCAACCGCCGATCCTCCTTCCGCCGGCGTCGCCGCCCTGCTGCGGCTATGGCCGCGCTCGGCCTTGCCGTATTTCAGCGCCGGCGGCGGCGACAGCCTGACGCGCGTGCTGGCTCAGCTGGTCCGCGCCTGGATCGGCGCCCGCCTCGGCACCCCAGGGGCGATGTGAGCCGCACCAATACGGCGCCGCGCCCCGCGGGGCGCGATGCGCGCCATTCGCGCCGCCGGGCCAGGTTTCTGCCAGAATCGGATGGTCACCGCATACGGGCCGGAGGGCTGGCCATGGCGGAATGGGCACCAGCGGAAACGGTCGCAGCTGCCAGCGACCTCGGCGCGCCCGCCGAAGTGCGCCAGGCCGCGCGCGAACTGCTGCCCCTGTTCTACGAGGAAGTGCGGCGCATGGCCCACCGCGAGCGCCGCCGCGCCGGCGCCTCCACCGGCGTCGACGAAACCCTGCAGACCACCGCGCTGATCCACGAAGCCTATCTGCGCATGCGCAGCACCGCCGGCTTCGCCGATCACGCCCACTTCCTGCGCTCCGCCGCCCTGGCCATGCGCCACGTGCTGATCGACTACGCCCGCGAGCGTCTCGCCGACAAGCGCGGCGGCGGCGTGCGCGCCCTGCCGCTGGAACACGCCGAGGAAGTCGGCACCGCGCCGGACGAGCACCTGATCGAAGTCGACGACGCCCTCGGCCGCCTCGCCACGCTCAACCCGCGCCTGGCGCAGATCGTCGAATGCCGCTTCTTCGCCGGCTACGACGAGAACCAGACCGCCCAGGCTCTAGGCATCGCCGACCGCACGGTGCGCCGCGACTGGGTCAAGGCGCGGGCCTGGTTGCGGGTGGAGTTGGGGCGCGGTGGTGGGGCTACGGTGCCGTGAACCGCCCAAAGCAATCTTTGCAGTCCCCTCTCCCGCTTGCGGGAGAGGGTGGCGTGTCAGCGCCGGGAGAGGGGCCGTGAAAGCAAGGTCTCGCGATGCAAGCTCGCCGCCCTCACCCGCGCCTCGCGGCGCGGCCTCTCCCAGAGAGAGAGGCAACAACAAGTTCAACCGAACCGGCAGACAAGCCGGCCGTCCCCAGCCCGCTGCGCAAGCAGCGGAACACACACTGACGTGAGCACCTGAAGTTCAGCCCGGCCATTCCGACCATGCATTGAATCAAACCAACAACGCTCAGGAGATCGCACCATGTCGCTCAAACTGCTGGTCCAGCTGCTCGATGACGAACCCGGCTGCGGCACCATGCCGCCGCGCCATCCACCGCATCCGCATCCACACGCCGACCCCGCCGCCGCGAGTACGACTGCGGTCCCGTCCTACGCCACCCGGCTCCTGATCGCCGCCGCGCACGACGCGGTGCGCCTGTACCAGTTCGGCAACGTCGGCGGCGAGTTGCAGGAAACGCTGCACCAGGCCGCCAACAAGCTGTTCGACGACACCTGCGGCAGCGTGCCGCTGAGCGAGCTTCTGCAGCTGCTGCACCAGCACTGGCCGCCGCCCCCGCCCTCACCCGGCGTGCGGTTCGTGGAGCACCTGGTGTCGATCCACGTACTCAATCTTGCCGCCGCGCGCTGGCACAAGATTGACGCGCCGACGGCTTACTCGAAAACCATCGAGGAGCTCATCCAGGACTCGCTGCTGCATAGGATTGACGTTTCGGGTCCCGGGGCTCCGCATAAAAACAATGTGTCCATTCACCTGCCGATCCCGGTTCCCCCCAGGCCCATCGGCGGTGTTCTGGAGAGGGGGTAGGTCGCCATCAAGTATCACGAAGGACAGTCAGCGCCCGAATGAGCACTAGTTCACACTTCGATGCGCGTGGCCAGGTCACAATGCACTGCGTCCGGCTGGCGCCGGGCGCGGTGCGTTCTTCATGTATTCCGGCTTGAGGAGATTGTGACCATGAGCAGATTGGCAAGACTGATTGGCGTCGTGGCGCTGATGGCGAGCCTGAGCGGCACCGTGATGGCCGACAACGCAGGATCGGGCAACCCACACATCCCGGCGTTTATGACCTCGCTCCTGCTCGCCGCGGGCGGCCTGTTCTAGTCTCATCACTGATCAGCAGGGGCTGGCCGCCGGCCGGCCACCTGCCGCAGATGCGCCTGCGCCTTTTGCAAGGGCTGGCGCAATTGAGCGCCTAGATCGGGGTGTTGATTCTGCGCGGCTGCCGCAAGCATGAGCAGTTGTCGGCCTTCGTTCAATTCGCCGCGATCGAGTCTGCACTCAGCCAAGGCGATGCGCGCTTGCGCCAGCCATGGGCTGGCAGAGTCGTCCATTGCCTCGCGCAAGGCAACCGCCCGTTGTAGGTGGGGAAGTGCCATTGCGGCATCCCCTTGCTGGAGCAGCGCCGTTCCCAGCCATAGCTGCGCGGCAGCTTCCTGGGCGCGGAAGGAATCGGCTTGCGGCGAAGCAAGCAAGCGGTCCAGCACCTGCTTCGCCAGCTGTGCCGCCTCCGCTGGCCGACCCTGCAACAACCGCACGCGCGAAAGCCCCAGGCTTGAGTATGTGTAGATGTCCGGTATTTGGTCAGCTGGTGGCGGCCAAAGATCGAGTACTTGTTGATAGAGCGCTTCCGCCCGCCTAGCGTCGAGTTGTGCCAATCTCAGAGCGGCTTCGGCCAACAACGCACCGGCATAGCGCTCATGGCTCTCTCCATAAAACTTCGCTAGCCCTGCACGCGCCTCTGCTACTGCGAGTTCCGCATTCTTCCATTGACCTTGTGCCGTAAGAAATTCTGTTTGCCAACGCAGTGCAATCGCTAAATACACGCTCGTCGGCGCATGATCACGCAGACTAGCGATGCTCTGTTCAAACAGCTTTCCAGCAGCTTCGATTTCGCCACGTGCCAATAGTAAACGAGCGAAATAGATGCGCGCGTCAGTTGTCCAAGCAAGGTCGTCAACTCCGCGAACGTTTTCAAACGACCGCAGCGCTGAAGCCATGATCGGCCGCGCTTCGGCAAGGCGACCACGTTCATATAGGAGACCGCCCAAATCCTCCTGCGCCCGCAAGGTTTGTGGATAGTCGGGACCAACCTGCGTGAGATAGAGTGCAATCGACATCCGCAGTTCCACCTCTGCTTCATCGTAACGCTGCACGCGCTGCAACAGTTCGCCATACTCGATGTGCACGCCGGCGAGGTCGGTCTTCTTCTGATTGAACTGTGGCATCTGCAAAAGCGCCAAAGCTTCTTTGAAGAAGCCTTCTGCAGCACTGAAGTTTTTGCGCCAAAAGGCGATGCGACCTAATTCAGCCAACACGGCGATACGCAGGCTATCCTGAGGATGGCTGGTTTCGATGATATGTAGAGCATTGTTGGCATAGCGCTCCGCCGCAGGATCGGCAACGGGCCTGCTCTGGAGAGCGGATTGCGCGAGCCATTCATATGCCGTCGCCCGGATCAACGAACTGCGATCATGCAGATCATCTAAAGTCTGCAATGCAGTGGTTAGCGAGTACTCTGCTTCTTGATAGCGACCCGCGACAGACTGTGCTTCGCCCAATCTTACCTCTGCTTCTGCAATCTGCGCGTTCGGTGCATTACTGTACAGCTTATGCAGCGTATCCACCTGCTCCTGCAACAACCCCAGCGCCCGGTCGCTTAAATCCAGATCCGAATACAAGCCGCCAATCGTCCCCAGCAGCTCCGCCCGCACGTCCGGCGCATCCTGCATCTCGTTGTGAATGCGCTTGGCACCGAGGTCGAGCAGCTGCTCCGCCGTGGTGGCACGCGCCTTGGCACCGTCCGGGTTATCGCGGCCGTTGTCGTTGAAGATGTTGACCAGGAAGTTCTTCACCGCAGTAGCCTTGTGAGCCTCGATCTCGGCTCGACGCGCCTGCCAGGCGATGCCGAGGCTGCCGCCGAGGATGGCCAGCAGCAGCAGCGCCGTCGCACCCACCATCAGCCGGTTGCGCCCGACGAAGCGGCCGAACGCATACAGCCGCGCCCCTTCGCGGGCGGTGACGACTTCGCCGGCGAGATGCCGCGCCACGTCCTCGCGCAGCGCCTCCACCGTGGCGTAGCGCCGCTCCGGCTCCTTGCGCAGGGCTTTGGCGACGATGGCGTCGAGATCGCCGTGCAGCAGGCGCGGCGGCACTGGTGGGGCGCCGCCTTGCGCTGCGCTGCGGCTGGGCGGCGGCGGCGGTTCGCGCAGGAGCTTGTCCAGCGCGGCGGGCATGGACAGCTCGCTCAGGCTCCAGGGCCGCCGGCCGCTGAGCAGCTCGTACAGCAGCATGCCGAGCGCATAGACGTCGGCGGCGGTGGTGACGGCGCCGCCGGCGAGCTGCTCGGGCGCGGCGTAGCCCAGGGTGAGCGGGATATGGCGGGTCTGCTCGGCGTCCACTGCGCCGTCCGGCCGCAGCAGCTTGGCGATGCCGAAGTCGAGCAGCTTGACCTCACCGGCGGCGGTGACCATGACGTTGCCGGGCTTGAGGTCGCGATGGATCACCAGGTTGCGGTGGGCGTAAGCCACCGCCTCGCACACCGCCATGAACAGCTTGAGCCGCTGCTCCAGGCTTGCCTCGTGGGTGCGGCACCACTCGGTGATGGCGCCGCCCTGCACCAGCTCCATCACCATGTAGGGGCGGCCGTCGCCGGCCACGCCGCCGTCGAGCAGGCGGGCGATGCCGGGATGCTCCAGCCGCGCCAGGATCTGGCGCTCGGCGGTGAAGCGCCTGGGCTCGCCTGTGGCGTCGCGGCGGATCAGCTTGAGCGCCACCTGCTGCTCGAACTGCCCGTCGGCGCGCTCGGCGCGGTAGACCTCGCCCATGCCGCCGCGGCCGATCAGGCCGGCGATGCGCCAGGCGCCGATGCGCTCGCCTGAGGTGAGGCTGCCCTGGGGCTGCGCCTCCGGCTGGTAAGCGGCGACGGCGGGACGGTCGAGCAGGCCGTCGGGAGCGCGGGTCTCGGCCAGCAGGTTCTCCAGCTCGGCGCGCATCGCGGCATCGTCGCCGGCCAGGCGCGCAAGCGCCTCCACGCGCTGCTCCGGCGGCAGCGCCAGCAGCTCGTCGAGTGCGGCTTCGATCCGGCTCCAGCCGGCGGCGTCCGACATCGTCTCAAGCTCCCCTGGCCTCGGCGCATCTTCCGGCGCGGCGGGGGCGGCGGCAAGGCCGGGAACAGGGGGGAAGTGTGTGTGAAGCCGCAAAAGCAACAGCAGCGCGCATGCTTTTTCCCTGACGGGCAATACACCCCGGCCGGGGGTAGTCCCGATTACCCGCTTGCAGCGCCCGGATCGGCGATAATTGGCCTATTCCCACGCCGCCTTTTGCCCGGAGCTTCGCATGTCCAACGATCCCATCGTCATCGCCTCGATCGCCCGCACCCCCATGGGCGGCATGCTCGGCGTGTTCTCCCCGCTCAGCGCCAACCAGCTCGGCGCCGTCGCCATCAAGGCCGCGGTGGAGCGCGCCGGCCTGGGTGCCACCGACATCGACGAGGTCATCATGGGCAATGTGCTGATGGC
>FTAG01000365.1_pt1 | contig 34376 bp, 28 predicted proteins | sample 1638911 | NCBI WGS metagenome assembly FTAG01 (sample SAMEA3914813, study PRJEB12502) | metagenome | biome: forest; material: soil | place: Canada | collected 2011-07-07 | depth 0.3 m
CTGCAGGCCGAGGTAGCGGCCGACGCCGTGCTCGACGTGCACCACCGGCGCGCCGGGCTTGAGGTCGTTGAGATCGCGCAGGATGGTTTCGGGATCGCGGATCTTGCCGCGCTTGCGCAAGCTGACCGGCGCGCGCTGGCCGAAGATCTGCGCTTCGGCGATGAGCGCGATGCCGGCGGGGGCGATGCGCAGGCTTTCCTGCAAGGGGCCGAGCACGATGCCGTAGCGGTTGCGGTCGGCGGCGAAGTCGTTCCAGCTGTCGTGGACGCGGCTTTGCAGGCCCAGCGGCTTGAGCCAGTCCAGCACCGCCTCGCGCCGGCCGGCGGACTCGGCCACGAACAGCACGCGGTCGCTGCTGGCGGCGAGGAAGCTCTTCACCGCTTCGACGCCGGCGGCCAGCATCTGGATGCCGCCCTGCGCCGCGTCGATGGCGATGCCGGCGTAGGCGCCGAGTTGTTGCTGCGCCTGTTGCGGCGGCAGGAACAGGTCGGCCGGCTTCATCAGCGGGCGCTCGAGATTGCCGGAGTAGCGCTCGTGGCGCTCCTCTATCTGCTTCCACTCGGCGGCGAGGGCATTGCCGATGTCGTCGGCCTCGATCAGCAGGCTGTCGGCCGGCAGGTAGTCGAACAGGGTGGCGGTGCCGCCGCTCTCTGCGTTGAAGAACAGCGGCAGGTAGGCCTCCACGCCGGCCGGCATCAGGGCCTTGCTGACCTCGGCGTAGATGCGCGAGCGCGCCGGATCGCCGGGGAAGTATTCGCGGTAGCGGCGGCGGAAGGTCTCGATGCCTTCCTTGTCGGTGGGGAATTCCCGCGCCGGCAGCAGGCGGATCTCCGCCACCTTCTCGGTAGAGCGCTGCGTTTCCGGGTCGAACTGGCGGATGCTCTCGACCTCGTCGTCGAACAGGTCGAGGCGGTAGGCCTCGGCCGAGCCCATCGGGAACACGTCGATGAGGGCGCCGCGGATGGCGAACTCGCCCTGGGTCTGCACCTCGGACACGCTCTGGTAGCCGGCGGCGACGAGGCGCTCGCGGAAGCGGTGCGGCTCGAGGCGGTCGCCGGTCTTGAGCAGCAGCACGCGGCCGTCGAGCCAGGCGCGCGGCGGCAGGCGCTCGAGCAGGGTGCCGGCGGTGACGATCAGTACGCCGCGGCTCTGCTGCGGCAGGCGGTACAGCGCGGCGAGCCGGTCGGACAGGATCTCCTGGTGCGGCGAGAAGGGGTCGTAAGGCAGGGTTTCGTTGTCGACGAAATGCATCACCGCCAGGCTGTCGCCGAGGAAGAAACGCAGTTCCTCTTCCAGCTTGTAGGCATGCTGCTCGCCGGCGGTGATGGCGACGACCAGGCCGGTATGGCGCGCGGCGGCCTCGGCAATGGCCAGGGCGGCGGCGGAACCGGGCAGGCCGGACCATTGCGCGCGCGCGCCGGCCGCCGCGGGCAGGGGCAGGTCGCGCAGCACTGAGGTCTGGGTCACGGTCGGGGGAGCCATGAGAGGGCGCGGATTATCGCGCTCGAAGGCTGGATGTGCCACCTCGATGGGATGGATTGCGGCTTGAATGAACGTAAACGGCCCCTCTCCCCAGCCCCTCTCCCGCACGCGGGAGAGGGGAGTTTGTGCCTGGTTGACTTAAACAATGAATTGGAGTTCAATTCTTTAAGGATTGAACCGGGATTCATGGAATGCCCTATCGCGAAACCGCGCTGGTGCGGGCCCGCAAGGACGAGGTTCGCGCCTCGATCCTGGAGGCGGCGCGCGGCCTGGTGGGCCAGGGCGGCTTCCGTGCGGCGCAGATGAACGCGGTGGCGGCGAAGGCCGGCATCGCCACCGGCACCATTTACCGCTACTTCCCTAAGCAGGGCGATTTGTTCGCCGAGGTGTTCCGCGGCAACTCGCAGCGCGAGGTCGATGCGATGCAGGCGGCCGCGGCGGAGCCGGGCAGCTGCGCGCGGCGACTGGGCGGGGCGGTGGCGGTGTTCATCGCCCGCGCCATGCGCAACCGGCGGCTGGCCTATGCCCTGATCGCCGAGCCGGTGGATCCGCAGGTGGAGGCGGAGCGCCTGAATTACCGCCGCGCCTATGCGCGGGTGCTGGAGAAGCTGCTGGAGGAGGGCATCGCCGGCGGCGAGTTCGCGCCGCAGGATGCGCACGTCAGCGCGGCGGCCCTGGTCGGCCTGCTCGGTGAAACCCTGCTCGGCCCGCTGGTCAAATCCGTACCCGCGGCGCGGGAGTCCGTCGCCGATTCGATTGTTGCCCTATGCCTGCGCGCCGTCGGCGCCAAGGAGCTTTCAAAATGACGACCCAGCCTCTGGCCCAGAGCTTCATCACCCACGAAGTCAGCAACCAGGCGCCGCCGCTGGCACCCTACGACGCCTATGCCACCGACCTGCCGCTGCGCGAGGCGCTGCTGCGCGAGGGCGGCGGCTGGGCGGAACAGGAGATTGCGGCCTTCGGTCCGGTGGCCGGCGGCGAGTTGATGCAGCTGGGCTTCACCGCGAACGAGAACAAGCCCAAGTTCAAGCCGTTTGACCGCTACGGCAACCGTATCGACGAGGTCGAGTTCCATCCGGCTTATCACCGCATCATGGAGCTGGGCATCTCGCACGGCATTCCGAGTTTCGCCTGGCGTCATGCCGACAAGGCAGGTGCGCATGTGGCGCGCGCCGCGCTGGCTTATCTGCATGCCGAGCCGGAGCAGGGCAATGGCTGTCCGCTGACCATGACTTACGCCTGTGTGCCGGCGCTGCGCCATGCGCCGGAGCTGGCCAGGACCTGGTTGCCGCGCGTCACTTCCACCGAGTACGACCAGCGCTTCATCCCGGCCTGGGAAAAGCGCGGCAATACCATCGGCATGGGCATGACCGAGAAGCAGGGCGGCTCCGACGTGCGCTCCAACACCACCAGGGCTTATCCGGTCGGCACCCGCGGCACGGGGCAGTTATATGAGCTGGTGGGGCACAAGTGGTTCTTCTCGGCGCCGATGTGCGATGCCTTCCTGGTGCTGGCGCAGGCCGATGCCGGCATCTCCTGTTTCCTGCTGCCGCGCTTCCGCCCGGACGGCACGCGCAACGCGATCCGCATCCAGCGCCTCAAGGAGAAGCTGGGCGACTGGTCCAACGCCAGCTCCGAGGTGGAGTTCCAGGGCGCGCTGGCCTGGATGGTGGGCGAGGAGGGGCGCGGCGTGGCGACGATCCTGGAGATGGTGGCGCTGACCCGCCAGGACTGCCTGATCGGCTCCAGCGGCATCATCCGCCAGGCCCTGGTGCAGGCGGTGCATCATGCGCGCCATCGCAAGGCCTTCGGCAAGTACCTGGTGGACCAGCCGCTGATGCAGAACGTGCTGGCCGACCTGGCGCTGGAGTCCGAGGCGGCGGTGGCGCTGACCCTGCGCGTGGCGCGTGCGGTCGACGCCACGCAGCGCGATCCGCAGGAGGCGGCGTTCGCCCGCATCGCCACGGCGATCGGCAAGTACTGGGTGTGCAAGCGTTGCCCGCCCTTCGTCAACGAGGCGCAGGAGTGCCTGGGCGGGGCGGGCTACGTGGAGGAGTCGATCCTGCCGCGCCTGTACCGGCAGGCGCCGCTGAATTCGATCTGGGAAGGCAGCGGCAACATCCAGTGCCTGGACGTGCTGCGCGCGCTGGCGCGCGAGCCGGCGACGCGCGAGGCGCTGTTCGGCGAGCTGGCGCTGGCCAAGGGCGGGCATCCGGCGCTGGACGCGGAGGTGGCGCGGCTGCTCAAGGACCTGGGCGAACCCGATACGCTGGAGCTGCGCTCGCGCTTCCTGGTGGAGCGGATGGCGCTGGCGTTGCAAGCGGCGCTGCTGGTGCGGGGGGGAAACCGGCAGGTGTCGGATGCGTTCTGCGAGTCGCGGCTGGGCGGCAGCCACGGGCTGGCGTTCGGGACTTTGCCGGCGCACGTGCCGATGAAGGCGCTGATTGATCGGGCGTTTGCGTAGGGCGGCCTGAAGGCCGACCTACGAAGCTAAAAGCCTCACGCAAAGACGCAAAGATCCGCAAAGACGCAAAGAAAAGTTGTTCTTTGCGTCTTTGCGGATCTTTGCGCCTTTGCGTGAGGCTGTTGCTGTTGACGGCCTTTTACGACCCTGCCGGCGCCGGATGCGAATGCCGCGCCTCGTAGGCCTTGAGGTGGCAGTAGGCGATTTCCAGCAGCGAGGTGAAGACGCCGGCGTGGGTGCCGCGGGCGATGAGGTCGCCGAGGATGTGGTCGGCTTCGACGCGGTTGCCGGCTTCGATGTCGCGCAGCATGGAGGCGGTGAAGGCGGAGCCGGGCTTGGTCAGCAGGCCGCGGGTGTCTTCGAGCACGGCGACGCGCGGCGGGCGGTTGTAGGCGGCGGCGACGGCGGCGCATTCGTCGAGCATCTGCAGCATCAGCTTCTCGCCGTGCGGGGCGGCGACGATGTCGCCGATGCTGGCGCGCATCAGGCAGGTCATGCCGGCGAGGCTGGCCAGCATCACCCACTTCTCCCACAGGGCCTGCATCACGTCGCGGCTGGCCTTGGCGTCGATGTTGGCGCCGGCGACCTGGGCCTCGATGGCGGCGATGCGCTCGCTGCGTTCGCCGGTGCGCTCGCCGAAGCGCAGCACGTGCATGGGGCTGAGATGATGGATGGCGCCCTTGTCGCCCAGGGTTACGGCGATGGAGCAGAGGCCGCCGATGACACGGTTGGAGCCGAAGCGGGCGTCGAGCGCATCGAAGTGCTTGAGGCCGTTGAGCAGGGGCAGGATGGTGGTCTTGCGTCCCACCGCGGGCGCGAGGGTCTCGATGGCACTGTCGAGGTCGTAGGCCTTGCAGGTGAGGATGACGAGGTCGAAATGTTCCCTGAGCTCGCCTTCACGGATCACCTGAGGCTTGAGCCTGGCGCTGCCCAGGGGGCTGCGGATCACCAGTCCGTTTTCGGCCAACTCGGTGGCGCGGCGCGGGCGCACCAGGAAGCTGACGTCGCGTCCGGCCTCGAGCAGCCGGCCGCCGTAGTAACCGCCGGTGGCGCCGGCGCCCAGGACCAGGATGCGCATCGGTTCAATCTCCTTGGCGGATGCCTCGTGAACGGGGTGCATTGTACGGCGCGCCGCTGACCTGGCAATTGCCGGAACACGCAAGTTTCATGCGGTATTTCGCGATAAAATCCTGACGGGGCCGGCATTACCATCAAAAACGTTCATCACCCAGGGGTTCGCTTGTCGCTCACTTTCGCCGACGCGCTCGGTTTTCTCGGCGCGGGCTGCACCACGCTGTCCTTCGTGCCGCAGGTGCTGAAGGTCTGGAAGGCCCGCTCGGCGCGCGACATCTCGGCCGGGATGTACCTGCTGTTCATCGTCGGGCTGGGGTTCTGGCTGGCCTATGGGGTGATGATCGGCTCCTGGCCGATCCTGATCGCCAATACCCTGACCATCGCCCTGGCGGCCATGGTGCTGTGGATGAAATGGCGTTTTGAGCGGAACTACAATTAGCATTTCGGGCCACACAGCTCACAAGTGGCTGATTTGCAAAAATATCTTCATCCTTACTCCGGTATAGAAAGTGATTGACCGGAGCGCCAGTTCCGGCTAGAATTCGCGGCTCACTGGCTGTATTCACTTTCACAACATTTTTCAGCGCCCGGTCTTTGGCGGGCGCATTCGGAGTCGAAGACGATGTACGCCGTTATCAAGACCGGTGGCAAGCAGTACCGGGTTGCCCCGGGCGAGTCGCTCAAGGTTGAGAGCCTGGTCGCCGATGTGGGTTCGTCCATCAGTTTCGAGGAAGTGCTGCTGGTCGCCAATGGCGAGACCATCAAGGTCGGCGCTCCGCGCGTCGATGGCGCGGTGGTGAAGGCGGAAGTCACGGCTCACGGCCGCGGCGACAAGATCCGCATCATCAAGCACCGCCGCCGCAAGCATTACCACAAGGAACAGGGCCACCGTCAGAACTTCACGGCGGTCAAGATCACCGAGATTGTCGGCGCCTGAACGGCGTCGTAGCAGGAGTATTCAGAAATGGCACATAAAAAGGCAGGCGGCAGTACCCGTAACGGCCGCGATTCACAGTCCAAGCGCCTCGGCGTGAAGCACTTCGGCGGCGAGCAGGTCATCGCCGGCAACATCATCGTGCGCCAGCGCGGCACGCGCGTGCACCCCGGCGTCAACGCTGGCCTGGGCAAGGATCACACGATCTACGCCAAGGTGGACGGCAAGGTCGAGTTCCGCATCCGCGGACCGAAGAGCCGGACCTTCGTTGATATCGTCAAGGGCTAAGATGCACGGCTTGAAAGCAAAGGCCCCGACAGGGGCCTTTCTTTTTGCTTGGGCTCTGCTTGTTTGGGCAGTCCCGACATGGATGTCGGGTGGCTTGGACAGGGACGTTCCACGGTGAAGTTCGTAGACGAAGCCACCATCCGGGTGGAAGCCGGCGACGGCGGCAACGGCTGCGTCAGCTTCCGCCGCGAGCGCGCCATTCCCTTCGGCGGGCCGGACGGCGGCGACGGCGGCGACGGCGCCAGCATTTATGCGGTGGCCGATCCCAATCTCAACACGCTGGCGGATTTCCGCTTCAACCGGGTGTTCCGCGCGGGGCGCGGCGCCAACGGCGGCGGCGCCAACTGCCGCGGCCTCAGCGCCGACGACCTGCTGGTGGCGATGCCGCTGGGCACCCTGGTCTACGACGTCGAGACCGAGGAACTGATCGGCGAGCTGACCCATGCCGAGCACCGCATCAAGCTGGCGGCCGGCGGCTTCCATGGCCTGGGCAATGCGCGCTTCAAGAGCAGCATCAACCGCGCGCCGCGCAAGGCCACGCCCGGCTCGCTGGGCGAGCAGCGCGACCTGCGGCTGGAGCTGAGCCTGATGGCCGACGTGGGGCTGCTGGGCATGCCCAATGCGGGCAAGTCGACCCTGCTCAGCTCGGTGTCGGCGGCGCGGCCAAAGATCGCCGACTATCCGTTCACCACGCTGTATCCGCAGCCGGGCGTGGTTTCGGTGGGGCTGGCCAAGAGCTTCGTCATGGTCGACGTGCCGGGGCTGATCGAGGGCGCGGCGCATGGCGCCGGCCTGGGCATCCGCTTCCTCAAGCATCTGCAGCGCACGCGCCTGCTGCTGCACCTGGTCGACATCCTGCCGCCGGACGGCGCGGATATCGTCGAGCGGGTGCGCACCATCAATGCCGAGCTGGCCGAGTTCAGCCCGGAGATGGCGCACAAGGAACAATGGCTGCTGTTCAACAAGACCGACCTGCTGCCGGAGGCCGAGGCCAAGGCGCTGTGCGACAAGGCGCTGAAGAAACTCAAGTGGAAAGGCAAAAGCTACCGCATCTCGGCGGTGTCGCGCAGCGGCCTGGAGGCGCTGTGCCGCGATGCGATGGACTGGGTGGAAGCGCATAAGCCCCTCCAATCTCAGCCTGTGAACGAAGCGGAGTGATGGGGCTTATGCCTGCGCCGACTCGCGAGGCTAGCATCCCCATGCAAGCATGGGGTCCCTCCACGCTGCTCGCGGCGCTACACCGCGCAGTGCGTGGAAGAGCCCGAAGATTGGCAAGACCAGAATGCAGCCGATGCTGACCGATCGGGAAAAACTCAAGACTAGCCGCCGCTGGGTGGTGAAAGTGGGCAGCTCGCTGGTGACGGCGCGCGGCCAGGGACTGGACCGCGTGGCGATCGCCGACTGGTGCGCGCAGATCGCGGCGCTGCGCGGCGAGGGCCGGCAGATCGTGCTGGTGTCCTCCGGTGCGGTGGCGGAAGGCATGGCGCGGCTGGGCCTGGCCAAGCGTCCGGCGACGCTGCATGGCCTGCAGGCCGCGGCGGCGGTGGGCCAGATGGGCCTGGTGCGGGCCTACGAGACGGCGTTCGAGGAGCACGGCCTGCGTGCGGCGCAGATCCTGCTGACCCACGAGGACGTGTCCGACCGCGGCCGCTATCTCAATGCGCGCGGCACCCTGAACAAGCTGCTGGAGCTGGGCGTGGTGCCGGTGGTCAACGAGAACGACACGGTGGCCACCGACGAGATCCGCTTCGGCGACAACGACACGCTTGGTGCGCTGACGGTAAACCTGGTGGAGGCGGACCTGCTGGTGCTGCTGACCGACCAGGATGGGCTGTTCGACGCCGATCCACGCGCCAACCCCGAGGCGCGGCTGGTATCGGAGGCCGATTTGTCCGACACGCGCCTGGCCGGCATGGCCGGAGACAGCAAGGGGGTGCTGGGCCGCGGCGGCATGCGCACCAAGCTGACCGCCGCGCACTGGGCGGCGCGCTCCGGCGCGGCCACGGTGATCGCCCACGGCCGTACGCCCGAGGCGCTGCTCAAGATCGCCCGCGGCGAGGTACTTGGCAGTCTGCTCAAGCCGGCGCAGTCGGTGATGGCGGCGCGCAAGCGCTGGATCGCCGGCCAGCTGCAGGTGCGCGGGCGCCTGAGCCTGGATGCCGGGGCGGTGAAGGTGCTGCGCGAGCAGGGCCGCAGCCTGCTGCCGGTGGGGGTAACCCGGGTCGAGGGTGACTTCGAACGGGGCGATCTCGTGGTGTGCCTGGACGGCGAGGGACGCGAGGTGGCACGCGGCCTGACCAATTACAACGCGGCCGAGGCCGGCCGCATCCAGGGCATCCCCAGCGCCGAAATCGGCAAGCGCCTGGGCTATCCCGGCGAACCCGAGCTGATCCACCGCGATAATCTCGTTATCGCCGCTTAAAAGCACGCTTCAACCGAGCTCAGGACCGCTGGGCGGCGTGCAAACCATGGCGCCGTCACAAGCATCCAAACAGCACATGTGCCGGGGCCCCGGCCAGGAGCGACAAATCCGGATTCACCCGCGCCCGCATCCAAGGAGACAGGAGGCGCGGGTGGGCGATCCGTTCGATCCGTTGATGGAGCCGCGGGCCTCATTTGGCGTTACGATTTAGGGAGCGAGTCAACGATGAGTGCAATGCAGCGGAGTCTGGAGCGGATGGGGCGTTTCAGGCTGTCAGGGAAGATCGCCGCCGTGATGGCGGTGGTGCTGGTCGCCGTGCTGTGGATGGCCGCTTCGCACCTCGGCCAAGCCAAGCCGGCCGACGCGGCCGCGCTGCCGCCGCCGCTGGAGCTGGCGCCGGCCGACGTGGCGGTGGTGAGCATGAGCCAGCTGAGCCGCTCGCTGCCAGTGTCCGGCTCGCTCTCGCCCCTGGTGCAGACCACGGTGAAGTCCAAGGTGGCCGGCGACGTGCTGGAGCTGACGGTGCGCGAGGGTCAGGCGGTGAAGCAGGGCGAGGTGCTGGCCCGCATCGATACCCGTTACCTCAAGGCCACGCTGGACAGCCAGCAGGCGGCGCTGGAGAAGGCGCGCGCCGACCTGGCCCTGGCCAAGCTCAACCGCGACAACAGCGAGGCGATGCTCAAGGAGCATTTCATCTCGCAGAATGCCTATGACTCCGCCGCCAGCACCTACGCCGCGGACCTGGCCAGCGCCAAGGCGGCCGAGGCCCAGGTGTCGCTGGCGCAGCTGTCCTGGAACGACGCGGTGGTGCGCGCGCCGTTCAGCGGCACCGTGGTCAACCGCCTGGTGCAGCCGGGCGAGCGGGTCGACGTGGAAGGCAGCATCGTCTCTTTGGTGGATCTGTCGCAGATGGAATTCCGGGCGCTGGCACCGGCATCCGAGATCCCCGGGGTGAAGGTAGGGCAGCTGGCGCACTTCAAGGTAGGCGGCTTCGGCGAACGGCTGTTCGAGGGGCGCGTCGAGCGCATCAACCCGATGACCGAGCAGGGCTCGCGCTCGATCACGGTGTACCTGTCGGTACCCAACCCGGATGGCGTGCTGCGCGGCGGCATGTTCGGCCAGGGCGTGCTGGTGCTGGACAAGAGCGAGCCGACGCCGGCGATTCCGGCCGCGGCGGTGCGCAGCGAGGCGGGCCTGCCCTACGTGCTGGTGTTCGCCGACGGCAAGATCGGCAAGCGCCCGGTGAGCCTGGGCCTGAGTTCGGAAGATCTGGGTTCGGTGGAGGTGCGCGACGGGCTCAAGCCGGGCGAGCAGGTGCTGCTGGCCAAGCTGGACGATTTCAAGGAAGGGGCGGCTGCGGTGCTGAAGGCACCGCAGGCCCAGGCGAAGGATGCAGCCGGCGCGGCCGCCGCGAAGAGCCAGGCGGAGTAAGCCCTCATGTGGATCACCAAGACCAGCATCAACCAGCCGGTATTCGCCACCATGGTGATGGTGGCCCTGCTGGTGCTCGGGGTGTTCTCGTACCAGCGCCTGCCGGTGGAGCAGATGCCGGATGTGTCCAATCCGACGGTCAGCCTGGAAGTGGCCTACCCGGGCGCCTCGCCGGAGGCGCTGGAAAACGACGTGATCAAGCCGATCGAGAACCAGGTCAACTCGGTCGACGGGGTCAAGCGCATCTACGCCACCATGCGCGAGGGCACGGCGTTCATGCAGATCGAGTTCCGGCTCGATGTGAACGTCGACACCGCCACCCAGGAAGTCCGCGACAAGATCGCGCAAATCCGCCCGAGCTTCCCGCGCGACGTGAAGGATCCGCTGGTCACCCGCGCCAACAACGACCAGAACCAGCAGCCGATCATCAACCTGGATATCTACTCCGACACGCGCAGCCTGCGCGAGCTGTCGACCTTGACCGATCAGGTGATCCTCAAGCGGCTGCAGAACGCACCGGGCGTGGGCAACATCCAGGCGATCGGCGAGACCGTGCGACAGGTGCAGATTCACCTGCGGCCGGAGCAGCTGGACGCTTACCGGGTCAGCGTCAACCAGGTGATCCAGGCGATCACCGACGCCAACCAGGACCTGCCGGCCGGCAGCATCATCCACGGACCCAAGGAGACGCAGGTGCGCCTCGAAGGGCGCATGAAGACGCCGGCGGACTTCGGCCGCATCATCGTGGCGATGCAGGGCGGGGCGGTGTACCTGCAGCAGGCGGGCATTCCGGTCTACCTGGACCAGGTGGCCGACGTGGTCGACGGCGATGCCGAGGAAACCTCGATCGCCCGCGTCAACGGCAAGCGCTCGGTGGCGCTGCTGATCTTCAAGGTGCAGAACGCCAATATCGTGCAGGTCGGCGACGGCGTGCGCGAGGCGATCGAGGAGCTGAAGAAGCGCCTGCCGGACGACGTGCACATCGAGACCATGTATTCGAGTTCCGAAGGCATCAAGGCGCAGCTCTCGGGAGTCAAGCAGACCATCCTCGAAGGCGCGCTGCTGACCATCGCCATCGTCTTCCTGTTCCTGCATTCCTGGCGCTCGACCATCATCACCGGGCTGACCCTGCCGATCTCGGTGATCACCACCTTTATCGTGCTGCACATGTTCGGCTTCACGCTGAACTTCATCACCCTGATGGCGCTGTCGCTGTGCATCGGCCTGCTGATCGACGATGCCATCGTGGTGCGCGAGAACATCGTGCGGCATCTGCACATGGGCAAGAGCCACCTGCAGGCGGCGCGCGAGGGCACCCAGGAGATCGGCCTGGCGGTGATGGCGACGACCTTCGCGATCCTCGCGGTGTTCGTGCCGGTGGCGTTCATGGCCGGCATCATCGGCCGCTATTTCTTCCAGTTCGGCATCACCGTGGCGGTGGCGGTGCTGGTGTCGCTGTTCGTCAGCTTCACCCTGGATCCGATGCTGTCCTCGATCTGGCGCGATCCGGCGCAGGGACGCTTCAGGTGGATGCCCTGGCTGGGGCGCATGCTGGACCGCATCGAGCTGGGCGTGGAGTGGCTGCACCGTGTTTATGGACGCTTGCTGGCCTGGGGTCTGAACGAGCGGCGGCGACGCGTGTACCTGCCGATCTTCGGCATCGTCCACGCCGTGCGGACCTGGAACTGGCGCCAGCTCGGCACCATCAGCAACCGCGGCATCGTGCTGTGGATCGCCGGTGCCACCTTCTTCGGCAGTTTCGGCCTGGCCGGACTGGTGGGCACCGAGTTCATCCCGGAAACCGACGAGAGCTATATCACGCTGCGCCTGAACACGGCGATCGGCTCGAGCCTGGAGTACACCAATGCCAAGGCGCAGCAGGTGGAGGAGGCGCTGAAGGCCTTCCCCGAGATCACCGCGATCGAGGCCAACGTCGGCACCGACGAGGGCAAGAACTATGCGCGTATCAACCTGCGACTGAGCGATCCGCAGGACACGCACCGCCGCTCGCAAAAGGAGCTGGAGAAGGCGATCCGCGCGCGCATCGCCAGCATCGCCGGCATCAGCCTGTCGGTGGGCTTCGACAAGCCGATCTTCATCTCGATCCTCGGCCCCGATGCCGCCAAGCTCAGCGAGATCTCGAAGGATTTGATGAAGCAGATGGCGAAGGTGCCAGGCATCGCCGACCTGGAGAGCAGCGAGAAGGGCGATGTGCCGACCATCTCGGTGCGCATCAACAGCGAGCTGGCCAGCGACCTGGGCCTGACCAATGCGCTGATCGGCAATGCGCTGCGGCCGCTGATCGCCGGCAGCCAGATCAGTCATTGGCTGGGCCCGGACGGGCAGGATTACGATGTGGTGGTGCAGCTGCCCAAGGGCGACCGCCGCCTGGCATCCGACCTGGGCGACCTGTATCTGACCGGCACCCGCCTCAATGCCGACGGCACGCAGATGCTGGTGCCGCTGCGGCAGGTGGCGAACTTCGTCGAGACCACGGAGGCGCAGCAGCTCAAGCGCCTCAACCTGCAACGCCGTGTTTCACTGTATGCGGGCGCGGAAGGACGGCCTTCGGGCGACGTCGGCTCCGACGTCGAGAAGCTGATGGCGAAGATGAAGCTGCCGGCCGGCTACCGTTTCTACTCGGGCGGCCAGCAGCAGGACATGAACGACTCGATGCAGGCGGCGCTGGCGGCGCTGGGGCTGGCGGTGATCTTCATCTACCTGATCCTGGCCTCGCAGTTCGGCAGCTTCCTGCAGCCGGTGGCGATCATGGCCTCGCTGCCGCTGTCGCTGGCCGGCGTGATCGTCGCCCTGCTGATCACCGGCACGACCTTGAACCTGTTCTCGATGATCGGCTTCATCATGCTGATGGGCCTGGTGACCAAGAACGCGATCCTGCTGGTGGACTTCACCAACCAGGGCATCCGCGCCGGCCTGCCCTTGCGCGAGGCCCTGCTCGAAGCCGGACAGGTGCGTCTGCGGCCGATCCTGATGACCACCATGGCGATGATCTTCGGCATGCTGCCGATGGCCAGCGGCGTGACCAAGGGCGGCGAGCTGCTCGCCCCCATGGGCCGGGCGGTGATCGGCGGCATCGTCACCTCGACCCTGCTGACCCTGGTGGTGGTGCCGGTGCTGTACACCTTTGTTTACGCGGTCGGAGAGCGGGCGAAAGCCTGGTTCGGCGCTCCCGCCGTCGACGAGCACGCGGCAGCGAAATAAAAAACGCGGCCTGACGGCCGCGTTCTTTAATCGAAAAGCTTTGAATTTAAAAAAAAGCCGCAGGCTTTTTTTTCAGGCCAGCGCCTTGATATGCGCCGCCAGCCGGCTCTTATGCCGAGCGGCCTTGTTCTTGTGGATCATGCCGCGGGTGGAGTAGCGGTCCAGCACCGGCACCATCTCCTTGTAAGCGGCCTCGGCGGCGGTCTTGTTCTTGTCCTCGACCGCCTTCACCACCTTCTTGATCGTGCTGCGCAGCATGGAACGCTGGCTGGCATTGCGCTCACGGTGCTTGTCGGACTGGCGAGCGCGCTTGCGCGCCTGAAGGGTATTGGCCAAAGGAAACTCCGGAATTCAGTTAACAGGATGGATCAAAGTCGCGTAGTATCATGGCTTTGCGGCTTCCTGTCAATCGCTGCGGCGGTCTGGCCGGGGTGTCAAACCCAATAAAATCAAGCGGCCCAAACGTCGAATCCAAGGCGGCATGTCACGATCCCTGTTCAAGTCGACCAGCGTCGTCAGCGCGCTGACCCTGCTGTCGCGCATTCTCGGCCTGGTGCGCGATGTGACCCTGGCGGCGGCCTTCGGCGGTTCCTGGCTGCTCGACGCGTTTTTCTTCGCGCAGATGCTGCCCAACCTGGGGCGGCGCATGTTCGCGGAGGGGGCGTTTTCCCAGGCCTTCATCCCGGTGTTCACCGAGGTCAAGACCGCGCGGCCGGTGGACGAGGTGCGCCAGCTCACCGCGGTGGTGATGGGTACCCTGGGCGGAGTGCTGAGCCTGGTTACCCTGATCGGCTGCCTGGCGGCGCCGCTGCTGGTATGGGTGCTGGCCCCGGGATTCACCCGCGACCCGGCGCATGCGGCGCTGGGCGCCGATCTGCTGCGCTGGACCTTTCCCTACCTGATGTTCATCTCGCTGACCTCGATGGTGGGCAGCGTGCTGAACATGTACGGGCAGTTCGCGGTGCCGGCGTTCACCCCGGTGATCCTCAACCTGTGCATCATCGGCTCGGCCTACATCGTGCAGGACAACGATCCGCGTGCGGTGTACATGCTGGCCTATGCGGTGTTCCTGGGCGGCATTCTCCAGTTCCTGTTCCAGCTGCCTTCGCTGGCACGGCTGGGGCTGCTGGCGCGGCCGCGCTGGGGTTGGAGTGATCCGCGGGTGCGGCGCATCGCGGCGCTGATGGGGCCGGTGATGATCGGCTCCTCGGTCGCGCAGATCAGCCTGCTGCTCAATACCAGCCTGGCCACCCTGGTCGGCAGCGGGGCCGTGAGCTGGCTCAATTTCGGCAGCCGCCTGATGGAGTTCCCGACCGGCATCTTCAGCATCGCGGTGGGGACGGTGATCCTGCCCTCGCTCTCGGCCCAGCATGCGCAGCGCTCGCCGCAGCAGTTTTCCGAGACCCTGGACTGGGGCCTGCGCACCATGCTGCTGCTGGGTGTGCCCTCGGCGGTGGGCCTGGTGCTGCTGGGCGGGCCGCTGGTGGCCACCATCTTCGGCCACGGCCGTTTCACCAGTGAGGACGTGCGCATGACCACCTACGTGGTCTGGGCCTACGGCCTGGGTTTCATGGGGTTCTCGCTGGTGAAGGTGCTGGTGCCGGGGTTCTACGCCCGGCAGGAGACGCGGCTGCCGGTGCGCTACGCCATGGTCGGCCTGTTCGCCGGCATGGCGGCAAGCCTGGGCCTGTTCCTGCTGGCGCGGCTTCTGCACTGGCCGGCGGCGCACGTGGTATTCGCCATTTCCACCTCGCTGACGGCCTGGATCAATTCGATGCTGTTGCTGCGGCGCTTGCGCCGCGACGGCATTTACCAGCCGCAGGCGGGCTGGGGCCGTTTCACGCTGCGCCTGCTGCTGGCGGCCGTGGCGATGGGCGCCCTGCTGCTGTGGATGGCCGGCGGCCTGGACAGCTGGCTCGCCGCGGACAAATGGGTGCGGACGCTGCGCCTCACCGGGGTGGTGCTGGCCGGCGGCGCGCTGTACTTCGCGGTGCTGGGGGCCTGCGGGCTGCGGCCCCGGCATTTCCGCCCGGCGGGCCCTGCTGCGCATAAAGTTTTATAATTGCTCTCTTTTTTGAAGCCACCTCCGTCCCCACATGGAGCTGATCCGCGGCCTGCATAACCTGGCACCCCGCCACCGCGGTTGCGTGGTTTCGATCGGCAATTTCGACGGGCTGCATCGCGGCCACCAAGCCTTGATCGAGCGGCTGCGGGAGCTGTCGCAGCGGCATGGCGTGCCCGCGGTGGCGATGATCTTCGAGCCGACGCCGCGCGAGTTTTTCGCGCCGGATGCGTCGCCGCCGCGGATCGCGGGCTTTCGCGGCAAGCTGCGGCTGCTGCAGCGCAGCGGCGTGGACCGGGTGCTTCTGGTGCGTTTCGACCGCCGCCTTGCCAGCCTGCCGGCGGAGGAGTTCGTGCGGCGGATACTGGTGCGCGATCTCGGCGCCAGGGCGGTGGTGGTCGGCGACGATTTCCGCTTTGGCCACAAGCGCGGCGGCGACGTGGCCTTGCTGCGGCAGATGAGCGGCGAGGGCGGTTTCGAGGTCGAGGGCCTGGGCAGCGTGACGGTCGAGGGACAGCGCTGCAGTTCCACCGCGGTGCGCGAGGCCCTGTCGCGTCCGGACCTGGGGCAAGCCGAACTGCTGCTGGGCCGGCATTACCGGGCGGTAGGCCGGGTGCGGCGCGGCTTGCAGCTGGGGCGCAGGCTCGGCATGCCGACCGCGAACCTGATGTTGCGGCGTGGCACGGCGCTGGCGCACGGCGTGTATGCGGTGAAGGCCTATTGGCCGGAGCGGCCGGAGGGCGTGGCCGGCGTAGCGAGCGTTGGCGTACGTCCGACCCTGGGCATGACGGCCTGCCTGCTGGAGACGCATGTGTTGGACGAGGCGGTGTCGCTGTATGGGGTGGAACTGGAGGTCGAGTTCTGGCGCTACCTGCGGCCGCAGCTGAAGTTCGATTCGCTCGAGGCGCTCGCGGCGCAGATGCAGGCCGATGGGGCGCAGGCGAAGGCATTTTTCGAGGGCGTGGCGACAACGGGCCGCGCCGTGGATCTGATGAGCGGTTCCTGACGGATTGTGACGTGACGGACGAAGTCAACGAGAAGAACCCTGTGGTCGACTACAAGAAGACCCTCAACCTGCCGCAGACGGCGTTCCCGATGCAGGCGAACCTGGCGCAGCGCGAGCCGCAGATGCTGGCGCGCTGGGAGGCCGAGCGCCTGTACGACCAGGTGCAGGCGGCAAGCCGCGGGCGCAAGCAGTACTGGTTCGTCGACGGGCCGCCGTATGCGAATGGCGATATCCATATCGGCCATGCCGTCAACAAGACGCTGAAGGACATCGTAGTGAAGGCCGCGCGCCTGGACGGCTACGATGCCGCGTTCGTGCCCGGCTGGGATTGCCATGGCCTGCCGATCGAGCAGCAGGTGGAAAAGAAGTACGGCAAGGTGGGCGTGAAGCTCGATGCCGCCGAGTTCCGCGCCAAGTGTCGCGAGTATGCGATGGAGCAGGTGGAACGGCAGCGCGCCGACTTCCGCCGTCTCGGCGTGTTGGCGGATTGGGATCGCCCTTACCTGACGATGAATCCGGCGTTCGAGGCTGAGCAGTTGCGCGTACTGGCGCGCATCGTCGAGAACGGCCATGTGGTGCGCGGTTTCAAGCCGGTGCACTGGTGCCTGGACTGCGGCTCCTCCCTGGCCGAGGCCGAGGTGGAGTATGAGGACAAGCAGTCGCTGGCGATCGACGTGCGCTTCATGGCGGCCGATGCCGCGGACCTCAATCGCCGTTTTGGCCTGTCCGGTTCCGAGCCGGCCGGGCTGGTGATCTGGACCACCACCCCGTGGACCTTGCCTGCGAACCAGGCGATCAGCGCGCATCCGGAGTTGGAGTACGTGTTGGCGCAGTTCGGCGAGCAACGCCTGGTGCTGGCCGAGGGTCTGCTCGAGACCGCGGGCAAGCGCTATGGCGCCGAGCCGAAGGTGCTGGGACGCGCCAAGGGCGCGGCGCTGGAGGGCGTCAAGGCGCAGCATCCGTTCGCCAACCGCGATGTGCCATTGATCCTTGGCGAGCATGTGACCCTGGATGCCGGCACCGGCCTGGTGCACACCGCGCCGGCGCACGGTGTGGACGACTACGTGGTCGGCCAGAAGTACGGCCTGCCGGTGGACAACCCGGTGGGTTCGGACGGCGTGTTCATCGCCGGCACGCCGCTGGTGGCGGGCCTGCACGTGCGCAAGGCCGAGGAGCCGATCGTCGAGGCGCTGCGCGCGAGCGGGGCGCTGGTGCACCTGACCAGGATCACGCACAGCTACCCGCACTGCTGGCGCCACAAGTCGCCGCTGATCTTCCGCGCCACGCCGCAGTGGTTCGTGTCGATGGACAAGGAGGGCTTGCGCGCCACCGCCTTGAACGAGATCGGCCGCACCCGCTTCTTCCCGGACTGGGGCCAGGCGCGCATCCACGAGATGGTGGCGAGCCGGCCGGACTGGTGCATCTCGCGCCAGCGTTACTGGGGTGTGCCGCTGGCGGTGTTCGTGGAGCGTCAGGCGCAGACCCTGCATCCGCGCACGCCGGAGCTGCTGCGCCTGGTCGCGGACAAGGTGGAGAAGGAAGGGCTGGAAGCCTGGTTCGGTTCAACGGCCGCGGACTGGATCGGCGCCGAAGAACGGCAGTACGACAAGTGCCCGGACACGCTGGACGTGTGGTTCGACTCCGGCTGCGTGCACCAGTGCTCCTTTGTTTCCAACCTGCCCGAGGTGCTCGATGCGCAGGGCCTGGCGCCGCAGGCGGACATGTACCTGGAAGGCTCGGACCAGCACCGCGGCTGGTTCATGTCCTCCTTGCTGACCTCGGTGGCGATGCGCGGCCGCGCGCCCTACAAGGCGGTGCTGACGCATGGCTTCACCGTGGACGAGCAGGGACGCAAGCAGTCCAAGTCCCTCGGCAACGTGGTGGCGCCGCAGTCCGTGACCAAGACGCTGGGCGCCGACGTGCTGCGCCTGTGGGTGGCGGCGTCCGACTACAGCGGCGAGATCGCGATCTCGGACAACCTGCTCAAGCGGGTTGCAGACGCTTACCGCCGCATCCGCAATACCGCGCGTTTCCTGCTGAGCAATCTCGACGGCTTCGACCCGGCGCGGGACTCGGTGCCGGCGCGTGAGTTGCTGGCGATCGATGCCTGGGCCCTGGACGGCGCCGCGAAGCTGCAGGGCGAGATCCGCGCGGCGTATCGCGATGCGCAGTTTCATCTGGTGTACCAGAAGCTGCATAACTACTGCGTGGTCGACCTCGGCGGCCTGTACCTGGATGTGCTGAAGGACCGTCTCTATACCCTGCCGGCGAAAAGCCTGGCGCGGCGCTCGGCGCAGACGGCGATGTATCACATCGCGCAGGGCCTGGTGCGCTGGATCGCGCCGATCCTGTCCTTCACCGCCGACGAGATCTGGCGCGCGCTGCCCGGCGCGGATCCGGCTCCGGAGCACTCGGTATTTGCGCAGCAGTGGCACCAGTTCCCCGACGTGTCGGAAGCGGAGACGATAGTCGAGGCGCACTGGGAGCACCTGCTGGCGGTGCGTGAAGGTGTGAAGAAGGCGCTGGAGGAATTGCGGGTGCAGGAGAAGATCGGCTCCGGGCTGGATGCGGCAGTGACGGTGTATGCCGACGGCGAGCAGGCGGCGGCGCTGAAGGCCGTCGGTGGCGAGCTGCGATTCTGGCTCATCACTTCCGAAGCCTCGGTGGCGCCGCTGTCCGCTGCGGCCACGGCGCAGGCGCGCGAGATCAAGTCCGCGGCGCAGCAGGGACAGGCGGCCGAGCCGGTGTGGGTGCTGGCGGCGGAGTCGGGCGATGCCAAGTGCGGGCGTTGCTGGCACCGGCGCCCGGACGTCGGGCAGCACGCCGGGCATCCGTTGCTGTGCGGCCGTTGCGTCGAGAATATTTCCGGGGCCGGTGAACGGCGCCAGTACATTTAAGGTCTGACGAGCATGCGTCCGAACAATATCCACTGGCTATGGCTGTCGGCCCTGGTCATCTCGCTGGACCAGCTGAGCAAGCTGCTGGTGGTGCGCAAGCTGCAGCTGTTCGAGGTGGTGCCTCTGCTGCCGCACCTCAACTTCCGGCACATGCAGAACACCGGCGCGGCATTCTCGATGTTCAACACCGCGCCGGCGGCGGTATTCATCGGCCTTTGCGCGGTGGTCAGCGTCGCCATCCTGGTGTGGATGCGGCGCCACCCGCGGGACCAGCGCATCGTGGCGGCTTCGTTCGCGCTGATCCTGGGCGGGGCGCTGGGCAATGCCACGGATCGGGCGATGCGCGGTTCGGTGGTGGATTTCGTCGATTTCTATGTCGGCAACTGGCACTTCGCCGCGTTCAACCTCGCCGACAGCGCGATTACCCTGGGGGCGGCGTTGCTGATCCTCGACATGTTGCTGGACTATCGCCGCGGCGACAAGAAAACGGCGGCGCCGGACACCGGCACGCCCGGTTAGCCGGCAGCTATTTTTGCCAGCAACCGGCCTCACCCTGGGTGCCGGTGGCGCCGACCTGGCCGGTGGATGCCAGGCTCAGGGTGCCGCAGCGCGAATCCCCGGCCTGATCATTGATGGGCTGGGCCGTGATCAGGTAGTAGGCTGCGCCCCCCGCCTGGGTTTCCTGCGTCGCGGGTGTACCGGCGAACTGGCTGCCGAGCCTGACCGTGACGCGGTAAATGGCCTCGGCACTGGCATGGCCGGCAATGGAACCGTCCTTGTTCAGGTAAATCGCCGCCAGGCTTGAATCCACCGGATACCCGAGCTGGCTCAGGCTGGCGTACGAGCGATGGTCGCCGAACCACTGCGACTGCAGGTGGGCAATCTGCCTCAGTGTGGCCTGGCAGGCAGTCAACCGGTTCTGCATACCGTATTGGAGCAGCGCCGGCAGGCCGAAGTATGCCAGCAGGCCCAGGATCACCAGCACGACGAGCATCTCGGTAAGCGTGAAGCCGAGCGCCTGCATACGCGGCCTGGCGCGAGAAACATTCATCCTGGAGGCACCCCTGAATCGCTGCTTGCGCCAAGGATAGGCGATAGGTGCCCGCGCTGGAAGCACGGAAACAGGGGGTTAGTGCTTAGCCCAGCACTGGGCCACGCCGGCGCTGCCGGTGACTCCCTTCTGTCCGGATGAGCTCAGGCACAGGCGCGCGCACATGGTTTCGATGCGCTGAGTCTGGATCGGCTCGGCCACCAGGATGAATCCGCCCTGGTCCTTCGCGGCCTGCAGGCCACAGCGCTGTTCCGGCGCGGTGTCGGCAGCCGCAAGGCTGACGCGGTAGATGGAATTGATGTTGGCACTGGGCTGCGCCGTGCCGTCCGAATTGACGTAGAGCGCCGCGGCCAGGAAGCCCAGGTCCCCGAAGGACACGGGGGCCTGCAGAGCATGGGTTTTCTGCCAGTCCCTGAAACGATCGGACGCATCCACCATGACGATGCGCGCGAGCTTGCTGTGTTCGCGCAAGGTATAGCTGCGATAGCCCGGCAGGGCAAAGAAGGTGAAGATCGCCGCCAGAGCGAAGATCAGCAACAGGTTGGTTGCCGCCGAATCACCTGCGTTGGTGCGTCGGGACGGTAATTGAAACACGTATGTTCCCTTGCTTTGCGCGGCGGCCTGATGACTGTGTGTTTGAATAGGAAGCTGGAATGATCCTTTAAAAGTACCACGATCTCGAGTTGGTCATACGGGTTCGCGATGGATGTATTGGACTACGGGGTCCAGCTCGCAACGATGGTTCCCTGATTGTATTTGTTCCAGCATTTGCCGCCCAGCGAGTCGAGCAGCAGATAGCCATCGTTCTTGTTCACCCCGGTAGCTGCCGGGGTCGCCTGCAGCAGGTATTGTGTTGCCGACGTCGACAGCAGGCAGGGAGTTGCCGAGGCCAGATTGGTGACGATACGAAGCGTATAAACGGCCGTACCTGAAGCCGGAGATTGCGCAAGATTGGCGGGGACGGCCATCGTCGCGCTGTAGCGATCGTTGATTGCGTAATCACGCTCCATCGCCTGGGCAAGCTGCAGCAGTTGGGACTCGGCGTCCGCGCGATTCGCCTTGACCACATACTGGACATATACCGGATAGCTGATCCGGGCCAGGATGGCGACGATCGCCACGGCGATCATCAGTTCGATCAGGGTGAAACCGCGATAGGCCCGTCTCATGAATGAGATGCTCATGGTCTAGTTCTGCGGAACGAGTTCGCGCCAGGTGACGCGGCCGACTCTGCCGTTGGCAGGCGGATAATAGACCTGCACGGTACCGCTCGTGTCGCTGCCCAGTGCGATATCGGTGCTGGTACCCGGATTCGCCAGGAAGGTCAGGCCGGCCAGCACGCCAGTGGTGTCTTCCACACCGCTGACTCCGTTGACGGTGTTCTGCGGCGGGAAGCCGTTTTGGGCGTTGAGCTCCATGATCCAGCTCACACCGCCGAAAGAGCAGGGATCGGTGGAGGGAATCAGGGTGATGAAGAAGATCAGCCCGTTTCTCAGGACCGGATTCGCCACGGCGCGTTCGCCCTGGTTCGACGAGGCGCCGCTTTCGATCAGATCCATGTACCAGCCATATTTCGTCGCGGTGCTCACGGCATTGGACGTGCTGGTGCGCACAGTCGCCCCGGTGGCGCGGGAAATGGTTTGCGCCACCAGGTTCGACGACGCAGCCGGGTAGCGCGTTATGGTGGGCAGTGTTGCGTAGTTTTCGTCGAAGATCGCGTAGAGCGTCTGCGTATTCTGGTTCAGGGTGGTGTTGTCTGAGCTGATCAGGTATCGGCCGGTGCCGAAGTAGACGATCTCGCCGCTTCCGCCGGTCAGGAGGTTGTTGCCGACATCGGGCTGGTCGGTGATCGGCTGGATGTTGCCCGAGCCGTCCCTGGCCTTGAACAGAGGCGTGCCGGAATACGCGACATTCCAGCTGGCAGGAGTGGCGCTGCTCAGGTCGAACTTCCACATATTGCCCTGCAGGTCGCCGGCATAGGCGCTGTCAAACACACTGTCGCCGTTCAGGTCGACGAGCGCGGGAGTGGAGAGCCCGTTGGCCGCGGTTGTGGTCTCGGCATCGATGCGGATGTAGTCGGTGCCTTTGGTCCAGGCGGTGCCGGGGGTGTGATCGATGCGCAGCAGGAACAGCGAAGCCTTGCCGTTGGTGCTGTTGTAGCCGTTGCCGAACACGGCCCACCAGTTGCCGTCATGCAGCTTGACGATCGAGGGCTGGCTGAAGGTCAGGCCCAGGTCCGCGTCGTCGGCACTGGTGAACTCCCACATGGACAAGGTGGCAGCATTGGCTTCGGAGAAGTTGGCGGGGTTGGTGACGTCCAGGGCGAACACCCCGGCGCCGCCGGTGCGCAGCCCGCTGACCAACACCGTGTGCCAGTTGCCGCCGAAGTAGGCATCGTCGATGACCGGAGAGCCGTCCACCGTGAAGGCGTGTACGTAGGGACTTTCCGTGAGCTTGGACAGCAGAGGCACGGAGGCGGAGCCGAAAGCCAGGCTGGGCACATAGGCCAGGATCTCGGTGCCGTCGTTCTGATTGAATCCATGCAGCATGCCGTCGTTGGCGCCAACGTAGACCACCGGCGTGCGGCTCTGGTTGCTGTTGCGGAACGTGGTGTAGCTGTTGAAACCGTAGTTGTGCGTCGGTGCGCCGACAAAGAACGGCGCGGAATCGACGATATCGCCCAGCACGGTGGAGCGCTGGCGGAACTGCGGTGTCGAGCCGATCGCCTCGTTGGTGCGCACACCGCGCAGATAGGAGAGGCGAGCCGAACCATTGCTGTCGCTGAGCAAGGTGATCGGATCGATATTCAGCAGGCTGGTCTGACCGCTGGTCAGGCTGGCCCACTCGAAGGGGATGCCCTGGCGGGTAGTCGGATTGTAGGTGAGGATCGCACGGTTGCCGGGTGTGGCCGAATTCAGAACCTGGCCCGCGTCCCACTCCAGGGTGCACAGCTTTCCGATCAACACGCTAGCGCAAGGACCCGAGGTGCTGTTGCCGTTGGAAACCGGATAATCGAGCAGCTGCCCGCTCCAGTCTCCGCTGTTGAAGCGCGCCTGGAATACATCCGTGTTGGTGGTGAGGGTATTGGAGTTCACGGCCACCGAGGAGGCGGAACTGGTGCGGCCGATGATGTCGTTCAATACCGCGGCAAGATCGTCGCTAATTTCCTTGGGGTTTTTGGCGTTGAACATCAGGCCATGCCCGTTGACCGCGGCGTGCCACAGGTCATCGACCTGGGACTGGTTCTGGCTGGCGGTGAGCTGTGTCGAGCTGGGCCAGTTCCACGCCGGACAGGTGGAGGTGGTGGCGCCCCCGGGAGGGCAGGGATTGGCCTTGGGATTGTTGAGTGCGGGATAAGGATTCGCGCTGGCGTAGGTGTTGGAATCGAAAACAAAGCCCTTGGTGTTGATGATCACGCCATAGAAGTTCTCGTGAAGATTGCTGTTGCAGTCCAGCGAAGGATCGTGGTTCGCCGCGTTGCACGCGGCCGGGATGGGTACCTTGCCGGCGGTGAAGGAGGAATTGCCCAGGGGGCCGGTGTAGTCGAGCAGGGCCTCGTCCCCCATGCTGCCGCTGACCGCGCCGTTGGTGTCCTTGAAGGGCGAGATGTTGGAATAGGCTGACGCTGGAGTTGGCGATGCGGTGCTGTCGTAGTTCAGGGTGGCACCGGACAGGCTGAGCGAACCCAGCAGCCCGGGATTGGCGAAGCCGTCGGTGAAGAACACGCCGAAATTGGCCTGGCAGGCGTAGATGATCGGTGCGGAGGCATCGGTCCGGCGAAACTGCGTGCCGATCCAGCTGAGCGCCTGACGGCTTGGTGTGCCCAGCGCGCCGGTTGGATAGGCGCTATTAGTGGCACCGCCGTTGGCATAGACCGCATCGAAAAGGGCCTGTTTTTGCGCGGTGACATCGAAATCCTGCATCGTTACATTGGTGCTCCAGGCGGCACCGCCCGAAGTATCGATCGGAAACATGCCGATGCGCATGCCGGCGATGTTGCGGAAGGCAAAGCCGATACCGCCGCGGATGGCCAAGACACGTTTGCGGCTGTACTGGAACCAGTTGGCGAAGTTCTGGATGGCGTTGTTGTATTCGGTGGTCGAGGTGAAGTTGCCGGGCTTGATTTCATAGCCGTCCATCGCCGTAACGCCGTCCGGCTGCCGGCCGGTGGTGATTACCGCCGCGGTCTTGTAGGTGCTATACCCGTAACTCGACAGATTCGTGCCATGCGGCACGTAGAATGTCGCCGGAAAATAGCGGATCCAGATAGTCGTGTCGTTGAGATTCAACTGACCGCTGCCGGACCCAACGGTTTTATTTGAAGCCAGCGCCGTCCAGCTACCGCTGCCGCTGCTGTAACAGAGACCCGAGGGCAGCACCATGCCGTTTTCGACGGTAAAGCCCCAGTTGCTCGCGCCAGCCGTGGAACCGACTCCGCTACAGCCGGCCGCCGGCGTACCACCTGCGGTGGTAGCGGCGGTGACAGTCCCGTTGGACACGTAGTCCTGGGTCAGGTTGAAAGTAACCGAACTCGAACTAGTCGGGTCTGATTTTGCGGCGGTCGACGTAGCATTGGCAAACGATCCAGTACCGGCGCTAGCCCAGGCCGTATAGGTTTGGGTGGGGTCGAAATACTGCCCGTTGTAGGTTGAGGAGCGGGTCCAGCCGAAGGCGGGTATCGGTGGCACAGCGTAGGCGCCATTGTTAAAATCAGTGTCGGCGTATAGACGTGTGCCGTCTCCGATAGTCCCGCTGTCGCCATTTGGAAACAAGTAGGTATAGCCGTACCAGGGACTGCTGAAGTTGCCGCCGGTGTTGATGTTGGGGCTGTTGGCGGTGGCCGATGTTGGTGCGAGGTCGGAGCTGCCATCGGAGCCGCAGCCGGCAAAGCCTAGGGTACAGGGCGAACTGCCTGAGTTCCACCAGAGGACACCGCCGTTGGCGCTGTACGACACTTCCCAGTCAGTACTGCCGGAGTTGTCGATGGAAACAATGATGTTCGGCTTCGCCGCGATGGTCAGGTAGAGCGGAACATTGGGAAAACCCAGGTTCGTCACCGCCGCGGCTGGGGCGGCACTGATGGCCAGGGCGAATACGGCGAGGGATGCCGCGAAACCGGCGATGCGACGCATCATGCGTTGATTCATCACGAGCCTCTGAAGATCAGTAACCTTGGATATAGACACTTTGCGCCACGGTATTGGTCTGGGTTTGCACGCCGGTGGCGTGGCCGGTGACCTGGTAGTAGTAGCGATGATAGGTGGTTCCCTGGCCGCCCTTGAGGCTGTCGGCCTTGTCCTGCCCCAGGTCCTCGATCAGATAGGTGGGAGGGTTGCCGCCGGTGGCCGCGCCGCCGGTACGCACCAGGCTGACATTGGTGCGCGTGGTCGCGGTGCCGCCGAACTCGGAAGGGCTGCTGGCGAAGCTGAGGCCGTGAGTGCTCCACCAGCTCGTCGAAAAAATGGTCGCATTGTAGGGAGGCTGGATCTGCGAGCCGGTGGTCGCCGTCCAGACCAGGCTCGAACTGTCGCAAGTTGCCGCGCATTCGGGCGGCTGCACCGATTGGCTGCCGAGCCAGCCCTCCCCCTGGCTCACCGCCGACTCGGTGGCCTGGAACGCGCGGTTGAAGTCGGCGGCGGCGTAGCTCATGCGCGCCTCGGAGGAATTGGTGGAGAACGCAGCCAGCCCCAGCAGGATGGCGGCGAGCAGGAACACCAGCGCCAGTACCAGCGCGATTCCATGTTGCCTGGTGGAGAACCCGGGTTGATTGAGGTGATTTGCGTGCATGGCTGGACCGTTCAGGGGATCAGACGGTTGCGGAGGTTGATGTTCTGGGTGACGACGCGGACAAAATGACCGGACTGCTGGCCGTGCGGGCTGGCGGCGGTGGCGGCGACATTGGGGGCGGTGGTCACCGCATCCTGCGATTCGATGGTGAGCTGCAGGCTCACGCTCTTCACCTGCGTCCAGGTCATGCCGGTGGGCAGGGGGTCGGCGACGTAGGTGTCGACCTGCTGGTCCTTGTCGATGTCGAGGCCGTAGGTGACGGCCATGTTGGTTACGCCGTTGATCAGGGCCATGGTGCTCACGGGCTGGATCAAGGCGCCTCCTGGCGCGGTCACACCGACCGACCAGGTGGTGCAGTACAGGCTGGGGTCGGGGTCTCCGGCGTTCTGCGTGACATAGAACACGTCGATGGAGATTTCGTTGACCGAAATCACGCGGCCAACGCAATCACTCATGGTGTTGTCGGAATTGCCGACGAACGCGATCTGCAGGTAGTCGTTGGTCCCGGTGATCCTGGTTGGCAGCGTTGGTGTCGTAACATTGGCGAACGCCGTATGCACGGCGGAGCCAAGACCTCCGGAAATCGGCAGTGCCGGGCTGACGAAGACGGTGGTCGGATTGGTTTGCGTCAGCGGAGTGGGCAGGTAGCCGGTGTTGCGGATCACGCCGTTGGTCACCAGCAGCGCGGTGCGCGAACTTTCCTGGAGCCGCGACATGCCCTCGCTGGTATTGAAGGCCACCTTGCTCGAGCTGAATACATAGCCGATCGCCGCGGCAACGAGCAGGCCGAGGGTCAGCGCGACCATCAGCTCCACCAGCGAGAAGCCGGCGGTACGGGGCAGTCCTGCGCGGCGACGACCGGTCATGGCTGAACGCCCATTTGGGTGCAGGCCAGGTTGGCGGTCGGGTCATAGCCGGTGGGATTGGTCTGGCAGCCCAGTACTGTTGTTCCGGTCAGGCCCAGGCGGGACTGGTCCCAGAACACCGTGATCATTTGCACGGCGCAGGTCGAGCTATAGGTGTTGTCCGCGCAACTGACGCGGGCATTGCCGCCCGGCAAGGTTTGCGTCACCAGGAGGTACCAGTTGTAGCGGTCGAGCGTGGCGAGCTGGGCCGCCGTGCATTGGGCCGCCGTCGGAGCGGTGGTGGCGGCGCTGGTACAGCTCGTCGGCACCGGCGCGGTGGGAATATCGGCCGAAATTTGATAACCGCCAGTTCTGGCCTGGGAGGCGTTGCTGCGCATCAGGTCGGCATAGGCGTAGGCCAGGGTCGCGGCCTGGCTGCCCTGCAGGCTGACCTGGCTTTGCACCACGCTCTTGGACTGAAGCGCGGCGAGCGACAGGATGCCCAGCGAGAGCAGGGTTACGGCAATGAGGACTTCCAGCAGGGTAAAGCCCTGGTTCGAGCCGCGGCCTTTGCGAATCATGGCGGAGTGCATGAGGTAACGTTGAGTTGAGTGTTGCCCGGCACGCTGGCGACTCTGCCCGCCGCGCTGACGCTGATGACGCGCGCGAATTGTCCGCCATTCTTCCAGCCCTGGGTGTTGCAGACCACCAGCGCGCCGGCTGAGGTGCTCATTCCCATGGGCGTGAACGCCACGCGCAGGCTGGTGCCGGTGCCGCCGGTGATGCTCAGCCCGGTAGGGGAATCCGGCACGAGGATCTTGAGGATATTGCCGGTGGCGGCAGTGGGCTGTACCGCCCCGCCGGAAGCGATGAAGATGATCCAGCCGGTTTCGTATCCATTGGCACCGGCGGTATCGCACTGGGGCGGGGTCCCGGTATGCGGAGCGGCGGACTTGCAGACCGTGACCGTGGTGCGCTGCGATACGGCCTGGGTGCGGGCATAGTTGAGGCTGCTGACGAACTGGTTGTTCGCAGCCGCCATCTTGTTGGTCTGGACGAAGCGGGTGAAATTGGGAATGGCGAAGGCGACGATGATGACCGCGATCGCGACCGTCACCAGCAATTCCAGCAGCGTGAAACCCCGATCGGCTTTTACCGGAGGCATGCGGGAATAGCCTGAAATTCGACCTGCCGCACCGATTGCAAGAGCAAACCGCTGACAGCCGGACCCGGTCCCTTGTCTCGGTGCTTTCGCCTCAATGCCATGTCGATCCCCCAACTCCACTTATCAAGCTCCCTGGGAGCTTTTATACCGGAGGAAACTTAGCGCTCACTTAGCATGTGTAGTGATCCAGGTCTCAGTCGGTGCCCCTGGCTCCACGTTCGCCTCCGGCACCTCCAGCCGGGCGATCAGGCCCGTACGGCCATTCCGGTTGTTCAGGCGCACCTGACCGCCGACCCTTTCCACCAGCAGCCGTACGATGGACAGTCCCAGGCCTGTGCCTTCCGTCTGATCCCCGCGCACGCGATAGAAACGTTGCAGAACGGCTTCCAGCTCATCGGCGGGCAGGCCGGGGCCTTCGTCGCGCACCTCGATCCATGCCCGGCCGTCGTTGCGGCCTCCAGCCAGCTCGATGGTTGCACCCCTGGGGGAGTGGCGCGCGGCGTTGTCCAGCAGATTGGCCAGCACGACTTGCGCGTCGGCCGCGGTGATCCTGATCTGCACGTCTTCGGCGCCGGGTTCCAGCAGTGCGCGCAGACCGACGCCGCGCTCTGCCAGGAGTGCACCGTGAGTATTGATCACCGATTCGAACATGCTGTTGAAGGAGGTCGCCATCAGTGCAGGCGACAGAACCTGGCCGCGGGCCAGGTTGAGGAGCTGGCTGGACAGCCGGACCACCCGGGCGATCCCGGCGCGCAGCTCGTTCAGGCGCAGCGAACGGTCGCTATCGGTAGTGGCCTCGGCAAGGACCTCGCCCTGCAACTGCAGGGCGCCTAGCGGCGTGCGCAAGGCGTGCGCGGCATCGGCGATGAAGGCATGTTCGCGGGCCAGCACGGCCTGGCTACGCTGCAAGGACAGGTTGAATGCCTTCATCAGCGGACGCAATTCGCCCGGCACCTGCTCCAGCGGCAGCGGTTTCTGCGACAGGGGTGAGCGGCCCTGGACGAGTTCGGTCAGGCGATTGAGCGGCAACATCGCCCGGCGCAGCGTCCAGGCGATCAGCGCGGCCAGCACCGGTATGGCGGCTGCGAGCGGCAGCAGAGCATTGAACGCCGCCGTCGTGGCACGCAGGTTTTCCACTTGCATGGTCTGCGCCACCTGAACGACGCGTGTGCCGGAAGCCCGGGCGACGACGCGCCAATCTGCGCCCTTGAATCGCATGTGCCGCACCTGACCGGGTTCGGCCTGCGGCAGAATGTGCTCCGGGTCGGAGTGATAGAGCATCCGCTCTCCGTCCCAAACTTCGATCACGATGCCCTGATCCCTGATGGTCGCCGGCTCGCCGATTTGCGGCGAAGCGGGGACGGAATCGGATGGCAGCGGCTGCGACAGCGCCGAGGTCGCCACCTGCTCGAGCTGGCGGTCCAGGTGCTGCTGTGCCGACAGATAGGTCTGCAGCCAGATGAACAGGACCGACACGGCACCGATCGAAAGCACTGCAACCAGCATCCCGATAATGAGGCGGAGCAGCAAAGTCATGGATCGCCGCCAACGCACCAGCCGACGCCGCGCACATTTTGCACGGCATTCGCGCCCAGCTTGCGCCGCAGGCTGTGAATCAGGAACTCGATTGCGTTGCTCACCACGCTCTCGTTCCAGCCATACACGCGCTCCTCCAGCTGGTGGCGTGAAAGGACAGTGCCAGGACGCTCCATCAGCGCCTGCAGCAGAGCGAATTCTCGCGGGGTCAAATGCACGGTTTCGCCGCCAGACAGCACCTGGCGGGTCGCGAGGTCGAGTTCCACGCCGCCGCAGGAAAGGCGCTGGTGAGGCTGTTCGATGCGGCGGCGGATCAGGGCGCGGATGCGTGCGCGCAGCACCGCAAGATCGAAGGGCTTGGTCAGGTAATCATCGGCGCCGCTGTCGAGGCCGGCGACCATGTCCTCGACGCCCTCGCGGGCGGTGATCACGAGCACCGGTGTCGACTGTCCGCGCCCGCGAAGATCGCGCAGCAGTGTGATGCCGGAACGTCCAGGCAGGTTCCAGTCCAGCAGGATCAGGGAATATGCTTCGGCCCCGGCGAGCGCCGTTTCGCCACTGACCCCGTCACGTACCCAGTCGACCCCATAGCCGTCGTCGCGCAGGGCATGAACAAGGCTCTGGCCAATCATCCGGTCATCCTCGATCAGCAGCACGCGCACTACTCACGATCCCCCGTCGTTTGCGATCGAGCTGCAGCCGCTGGCGAAAGCTCTTGTGCGGCGGCAACTTTTGCAGTTCGGCACAGCTTAACTGAACAGCCGGCGAGCCTTGTGCAAGGACTGCTCGAGCTGCCGCAAATCCTCTGAATTGTTGTACATCGCCAGCGAAGCCCTCACCGTCGCCGGAATCCCGAAGCGCTGCATCAGCGGCATGGTGCAGTGGTGTCCAGTGCGCACCGCCACCCCCTCCTGGTCGAGCACGGTGCCGATGTCCTGGGGATGGGCACAGTCCATGACAAAGGACAGGATGCCCCCCTTGTGCGGGGCGGTGCCGATCAGGCGAAGACCGGGGACTTCGGCCAGACGGGCGGTTGCTTCCTCCAGCAGGGCGTGCTCGTGGGCGGCGATGGCGGATTTGCCCTGGGCCTCGATGTAGTCGAGGGCGGCTGCGAAGCCGATGGCGCCGGCCATGTCGGGGGTGCCGGCCTCGAACTTGTAGGGGATGTCGTTCCAGGTGCTGCCTTCGAAGGACACGGTGCGGATCATGTCGCCGCCGCCATGCCAGGGGTTCATGGCCTCGAGGTGCTGGCGCTTGGCGTAGAGGGCGCCAAAGCCGGTGGGGCCGTAGGCCTTGTGGGCGGAGCAGGCGTAGAAATCCACGTCCAGGGCCTTCACGTCCACCGCCAGGTGGGCGATGGCCTGGGCGCCGTCGATCAGCACCGGCACGCCGCGCGCATGGGCCTCGCGGATCATCTCCTCGACCGGATTGATGGTGCCGAGGGTGTTGGAGACGTGCACCACGGCGACCAGGCGGGTGCGCTCGTTGAGCAGACCGCGCCAAGCCTCGAAATCCAGCTCGCCGCGGTCGGTGACGGGGGCTCCGACCACCTTGGCGCCGACCTGGGCGGCCACCAGCTGCCAGGGGACGATATCGGAGTGGTGCTCCATGCCGGTGACCAGGATCTCGTCGCCGGCCTTGAGGCGCGGCAGCAGGTAGCTGTAGGCCACCAGGTTGATGGCCTCGGTGGTGCCGCGGGTGAAGACGATCTCCTCGCGCGCGGCGCCGAGGAAGCGGGCGATGCGGTCGCGTGCACCCTCGTAGGCGGTGGTGGCGCGCTCGGCTAGATCATGCACGGCGCGGTGCACGTTGGAGTTCTGGTGCCTGTAGTAGTAATCCATGGCCCGTAATACGGATTCGGGCTTCTGGGTGGTTGCACCGTTGTCCAGGTAGGCCAGGCGGCCGCCCCGCACTTTTTCCGCCAGGATCGGGAAATCGGCGCGGATGCGCTCCAGATCGAACGGCAGGGGTATGAGCGGACGCGGCTCGGCAGCGTTCATGCTTCGATCTCCGGGTACGCATCCTCGGCGCCCAGGCCCATGCGGGCGGCCAGCTGCTGGCGCAGGGCGGGGAGGGCGATGCCTTCCAGCACTTCCGAGCCGAAGGCGCGCAGCAGCATGGCGCGGGCGGCGGCGGCGGCGATGCCGCGGCTGCGCAGGTATTCCAGGGCGACGTCGTCGAGCTGGCCTACGGTGGCGCCGTGGGCGCATTTCACGTCGTCGGCGTAGATCTCGAGCTCCGGCTTGGCGTTGACCTCGGCCTTCTTCGATAACAACAGATTTGCGACATGCTGTTCCGAATCGGTTTTCTGGGCGCCGGGCTGCACCACCACCTTGCCGACGAAGATCGCCTTGGCGCGGGCGTCGATGATGCCCTTGAAACGCTCGCGGCTGCGGCAATGAGCGGCGGCGTGGACGATGCGGGTCTGGTTGTCCAGGTGCGCACCCGGCGCCGGCTGATACAGGCCGGCGAGGGACACCTCGGCGCCGGGAGCGGCGAGGGTGATGTTGAAGTCATGCCGCACGAGGCCCCCGCCGCAGTCCACCACCACGCTGCGCAGGAAGCTGTCGCGGTCCAGGCGGGCGTCGATGCGGGTCAGCAGGGTCGCCTCGGCCTGCTCGTCCTGCACCCGGTACAGGGTCAGTCGCGCGCCGTGGGCCAGGCTGACTTCGATGACGTGCGTGCCGAGGCGGTCGCCCCCCTGGCCGGCGAACTGGAACACCACCGTCGCCTCGGCGTGGTCGCCGAGTTCGATGCGGTGGCGCTGGTGGACCATGGCCGGGACATCGCCGGCTACGCCGGCGAGACTCACCTGCAAGGGGCGGGCGCGGCTCTGGCCGCGGCCGAGTTGCAGGTGCAGGCCGCCGCTGGAAAACGCGCTGTTGAGGGCGGTGACGCCGTCGCCGCCCGGCAGCTCGGGCAGGGTGTCGGCATGCAGCTCCGCCGCGGTGCTGCGGGCGCGGTCGAGTTGTCCGTTGACGTACACCAGGTGATCGGCGTCGGCGAGCAGTTCCGCCTGATACGCCCGGGCCGGGCCGGCCGCCGCAGCGAAGCGACGTCCGGTGAGCGAGGCCAGGTCGGTGTAGTGCCATGCCTCGATGCGCGGCGTGGGAAAGCCGGCGTCGAGAAAGCGCTTGAACTGGGCGCGGCGCGCAGCCTGGTTCGGCTCGGGCAGGCCGGCCGCGAAGCGTTCGAAGCTCTCGGAGTAGGCAGCGAGCGACATCAGGCAGCCTCCAGCCAGCTGTAGCCTCGTTCCTCCAGCTCGCGCGCCAGTTCGGGGCCGCCGCTGCGCACGATGCGGCCGCCGGCCAGCACGTGCACGTAGTCCGGCTGCACATAGTCCAGCAGGCGCTGGTAGTGGGTCACCAGCACGGTGGCCCGCTCCGGCGAGCGCAGGGCGTTGATGCCATCGGCGACGATCTTCAGGGCGTCGATGTCCAGGCCCGAGTCGGTCTCGTCCAGGATCATCAGGCGCGGCTCCAGGATCAGCATCTGCAGGATCTCGTTGCGCTTCTTCTCGCCGCCGGAAAAGCCCTCGTTGACGCCGCGCGAGAGCATCTTCGGGTCGATCTTCACCAGCTTGGCGCGGTCGCGCACCCAGGCCAGGAAGTCGGTGGGCTCGATCTCCGGCTGGCCGCGGTACTTGCGTCTGGCATTGAGTGCCGCCTTGAGCAGGGTCAGGTTGCTGACGCCGGGAATTTCCACCGGGTACTGGAAGCCGAGGAAGATGCCCTCGCAGGCGCGCTGCTCCGGCTCCAGTTCAAGCAGGTTCTTGCCGTCGAACAGCACCGAGCCACCGGTGACCTCATAACCCTCGCGGCCGGCGACCACATGCGACAGGGTGGACTTGCCGGAGCCATTCGGGCCCATGATGGCGTGCACTTCGCCGGCGCGGACTGTCAGGTCCAGGCCCTTGAGAATTTCCTTGCCTTCGACTTTGGCCGTGAGGCCTTTCACTTCGAGCATCGTTTGTTCCCGTGAATCCTGTTGTGCTGGGCTCGGAGTCTTCAACCTACCGAACCTTCAAGAGAAACCGCCAGCAGCTTGCCAGCCTCCACGGCGAACTCCATCGGCAGTTCCTTGAACACGTCCTTGCAGAAGCCGTTGACGATCATCGACACGGCCTCCTCCTCGCCGATGCCGCGCGTGCGGCAGTAGTACAGCTGGTCCTCGGCGATCTTCGAGGTGGTGGCCTCGTGCTCCAGCCGTGCCGTGGGGTTGCGCACCTCGGTGTAGGGGAAGGTGTGCGCGCCGCACTGGTCGCCGATCAGCAGCGAGTCGCACTGGGTGTAGTTGCGCGCGTTGTCGGCGCTTTCCAGCACCCGCACCAGGCCGCGGTAGGACTGCTGGCCGTGACCGGCGGAGATGCCCTTGGAGACGATGGTCGAGCGGGTGTTCTTGCCGACGTGGATCATCTTGGTGCCGGTGTCGGCCTGCTGCATGTGATGGGTCAGGGCCACCGAGTAGAACTCGCCGACCGAGTCGTCGCCGCGCAGGATGCAGGACGGGTACTTCCAGGTGATGGCCGAGCCGGTCTCCACCTGGGTCCAGGAAATCTTGCTGCGCTTGCCGCGGCAGTCGCCGCGCTTGGTGACGAAGTTGTAGATGCCGCCGCGGCCCTGTTCGTCTCCGGGGTACCAGTTCTGCACCGTCGAATACTTGATCTGCGCGTCGTCCAGGGTCACCAGCTCCACTACGGCGGCGTGCAGC
>FTAG01001779.1_pt1 | contig 34143 bp, 17 predicted proteins | sample 1638911 | NCBI WGS metagenome assembly FTAG01 (sample SAMEA3914813, study PRJEB12502) | metagenome | biome: forest; material: soil | place: Canada | collected 2011-07-07 | depth 0.3 m
CAGCAGGTCTACAAGAAGCTGGTGGTCAGCGACTGCGGCAAGTACCTGCTCGGCGGCGTGCTGGTGGGCGAGGCCGAGGACTACGGCACCCTGCTGCAGATGATGCTGAACCGCATGACCCTGCCGGAGCGGCCGGAGTCGCTGATCCTGCCTGCGCTGGACGGCGCGGCGAAGCCGGTGCTGGGCGTCGGCGGCCTGCCGGACGCGGCGCAGATCTGTTCCTGCAACAACGTCAGCAAGGCCGATATCCGCGTCGCGATCGGGGAGGGCTGCACCACCCTGGGCGCGCTGAAGAAGTGCACCAAGGCGGCAACCTCCTGCGGCGGCTGCGGCCCGCTGGTGACGCAGATCCTCAAGCACGAGCTGACCGCGCGCGGCGTGGCGGTGAGCAACCACATCTGCGAGCACTTCCCGCATTCGCGCCAGGAGCTGTATCACCTGGTGCGGGTGGAGAAGATCAAGAGCTTCGACGAACTGCTGGCGCACCACGGCAAGGGCCGCGGCTGCGACATCTGCAAGCCGGCGGTGGCCTCGATCATGGCTTCGTGCTGGAACGAGCACGTGCTGCAGCCGCGCCACGCCAAGCTGCAGGACACCAACGATTACTACCTTGCGAACATCCAGAAGGACGGCACCTACTCGGTGGTGCCGCGCGTGCCGGGCGGCGAGATCACGCCGGACCGGCTGATCGCGATCGGCGCGGTGGCGAAGAAATACGGCCTGTATACCAAGATCACCGGCGGCCAGCGCATCGACCTGTTCGGCGCCCAGGTTCACGAGCTGCCGGCGATCTGGAAGGAACTGATCGACGCCGGCTTCGAGTCCGGCCATGCCTACGGCAAGGCGGTGCGGACGGTGAAGTCCTGCGTCGGCAGCACCTGGTGCCGTTACGGCGTGCAGGACAGCGTCGGCTTCGCCATCGACATCGAGAACCGCTACCGCGGCATCCGCTCGCCGCACAAGCTGAAGTTCGCCGTGTCCGGCTGCACCCGCGAGTGCGCCGAGGCGCAGAGCAAGGATGTCGGCGTCATCGCCACCGAAAAGGGCTGGAACCTCTATGTCTGCGGCAACGGTGGCATGAAGCCGCGCCATGCCGATCTGCTGGCATCCGATCTCGATCGCGAGACGCTGGTGAAGTACATCGACCGCTTCCTTATGTTCTACGTGCGCACGGCGGACCGCCTGCAGCGCACCGCGGTGTGGATGGAGAACCTGGAAGGCGGCCTGGATTACCTCAAGCAGGTGGTGTGCGAGGACAAGCTGGGCATCGCCGCCGAGCTGGAAGCGGAGATGCAGCACCTGGTCGACACCTACGAGTGCGAGTGGAAGAAGGCGATCAACGATCCGGCCACCCTGCGGCGCTTCCGCACCTTCGTCAACGCCGAAGGCGGCGACAGCAATGTCGTGTTCGTCGAGGAGCGTGGCCAGGTGCGGCCGGCCACCGAGGACGAGCGAAAGCTGGCGCGCAACGCCCTGGCCAAGGAAGCGGCGTGATGGGGCGCACGCTATGGCGCACGATCTGTGCGCTGGACGAGATTTGGCCGGATTCCGGCGTCGCGGCCTTGCTTGGCGGCGAGCAGGTCGCGGTGTTCCGCCTGGGCGAGACCGAAGAGGTCTACGCCATCGGCAACCACGATCCGTTCAGCGAGGCCAACGTGCTGGCGCGCGGCATCACCGGCGACCTCGGCGGCGAGCCGGTGGTGGCCTCGCCGGTGTACAAGCAGCACTTCCGCCTGCGCGACGGCGTCTGTGTCGAGGACGCCGCCGTCACGGTGCCGATCTACCCGGTGCGCGTCTACAACGGCGCGGTGCAGCTGGGCATGGCGGTGGCGGCGCCGAGCCGGCAGCGCCAGCGCCTGGTGATGATCGGCAACGGCATGGCCGGCATGCGCGCGATCGAGGAACTGCTGCGCATCGCGCCGGACGCCTACGACATCACCATCTTCGGCGCCGAGCCGCGCGGCAATTACAACCGCATCCTGCTGTCGCCGGTGCTGGCCGGCGAGAAGAGCTTCGAGGAGATCGTGCTGCACGACCTGGCCTGGTACGCGAAGCAGGGCATCAATCTGCATACCGGCGATCCGGTGGTGGCGATCGACCGCATCCGGCGCCTGGTGCGCACCCGCGATGGCGTGGAGGCCGGTTACGACCGCCTGCTGCTGGCCACAGGTTCGACGCCGAACCGCCTGCCGATCCCCGGCAAGGACCTGCCGGGCGTCATCACCTTCCGCGATCTGGAGGACGTCAACCTGATGCTGGAGGTGTCGCGCAGCCACCGCCAGGCGGTGGTGATCGGCGGCGGCCTGCTCGGGCTGGAAGCGGCCAACGGCCTGCTGCAGCAGGGCATGGAAGTCACCGTGGTGCACGGGCTCGAGGTGCTGATGGAGCGCCAGCTCGACGCCTACGCCGCCGCCCTGCTGCGCCGTTCGCTGGAAAGCCGCGGCATCCGCTTCATCCTCGGCGCGCGCACCGCGGCGGTGGAAGGGACGGAACGCGCCACCGGCCTGCGCTTCGCCGACGGCAGCGTGATCCCGGCCGACCTGATCGTGATGACCACCGGCGTGACGCCGAACGCCGCCCTGGCCAAGGAAGCCGGCCTGCAGTGCGGCCGCGGCATCCTGGTCGACGACACCTTGCAGACCTATGATCCGCGCGTCTACGCGGTGGGCGAGTGCGTGCAGCACCGCAATGCGACCTATGGCCTGGTGGCGCCGCTGTGGGAGCAGGCGCGCGTCTGCGCCGCCCACCTGGCCGGCTTCGGTCACCTGCGCTACACCGGCTCGGTGGTCTCGACCTCGCTCAAGGTCACCGGCATCGAGCTGTTCTCCGGCGGCAACTTCGCCGGCGGCGAGGGCTGCGAGGTGCTGATCCTGCGCGATCCGGAAGCCGGCATCTACAAGCGCATCGTGCTCAAGGACAACCGCGTGGTCGGCGCCCTGCTATACGGCGACGCGCGCGACGGCGCCTGGTACCTGGAGCTGATGGGCAACCGGCGCGACGTGGGCCCGCTGCGCGACCGCCTGCTGTTCGGACGAGCCTATGCCGACGTGGCGGTCGCGGCCTGAGCCCGACGCGTACTGACATGACCATGCACGAGCCGGTTCCGGCGATGCGCACCACCTGCCCGTACTGCGGCGTGGGTTGCGGCGTGCTGGCCACGCCGCGCGCCGACGGCACGGCGGAGATCGCCGGCGACCCGGCGCATCCGGCGAATTTCGGGCGGCTCTGCTCCAAGGGCTCGGCATTGGGTGAAACCGTGTCCCTGGCGGGGCGCCTGCTGCATCCGCATATCCGCAGCCGCATTGGCCGCGACGGCGGCTTCCGCGACGAGCAGGTGAGCTGGGACGAGGCGCTGGACTATGTCGGCGAGAAGTTTGCGCGGATCATCGAGCGGCACGGTCCCGAGTCGGTGGCGCTGTACGTCTCCGGCCAGCTGCTGACCGAGGACTACTACGTCGCGAACAAACTGGTGAAGGGCTGGTGGGGCACCGCCAACATCGACACCAACTCGCGGCTGTGCATGTCCTCGGCGGTGGCCGGGCACAAGCGCGCGTTCGGCGAGGACATCGTTCCCTGCGACTACACCGACCTGGAAACGGCCGACCTGATCGTGCTGGTCGGCTCCAACACCGCCTGGTGCCATCCGGTGGTGTACCAGCGCATCGCCGCCGCGCGCGAGCAGCGGCCGGAGCTGAAGCTGGTGGTGGTGGACCCGCGCCGCACGCCAACCTGCGACATCGCCGACCTGCACCTGCCGCTGCGCGGCGGCAGCGACGTGCCGCTATTCAACGGACTGCTCAACTACCTGCATGCGCAGGGTTGCGCCGATGAGACCTTCATCGGCGCCCATACCAGTAACCTCGATGCGGCGCTGGCCGAGGCGCGGGACAGCGGCGATGTCGAGGCCGTGGCCAAGACCTGCGGCGTCGACGCTGGCGTGCTGGCCGAATTCTATGCGCTGTTCGCCGCCACCAGGCGTGTCGTCACCGTGTTTTCGATGGGCGTCAACCAGTCCAGCGCCGGCACGGATAAGGTCAACAGCATCATCAACTGCCATCTCTACACCGGCCGCATCGGCCAGCCGGGCATGGGGCCGTTCTCCATCACCGGCCAGCCCAATGCCATGGGCGGGCGCGAGGTCGGCGGACTGGCCAATATGCTGGCGGCGCACATGGACCTGGACAATCCGGTGCATCGCGACCGCGTGCAGGGCTTCTGGAACAGCCCGCGCATCGCCGACAAGCCGGGCCTGAAGGCGGTGGAGCTGTTCGAGGCGATCGGCCAGGGCAGGGTCAAGGCGGTGTGGATCATGGCGACCAATCCGCTGGTCAGCCTGCCGGACGCCGACCAGGCGCGCGAGGCGCTGCGGCGCTGCGAGTTGGTGGTGGTGTCGGACTGCGTGGCCGATACCGACACCGCGAAACTGGCGCATGTGCTGCTGCCCGCCGCGGCCTGGGGCGAAAAGAGCGGCACGGTCACCAATTCCGAGCGGCGCATCTCACGCCAGCGCGCGTTCCTGCCGCTGCCGGCCGAGGCCAAGCCGGACTGGTGGGCGATCTGCGAACTGGCCAAGCGCTTGGGTTATGCGGAAGGCTTCAACTTCCAGTCGGCGCATGAGATTTTTGTGGAGCATGCGCGGTTGTCTGCCTGTGAAAACGCCGGGACTCGGGACTCGGGACTCGGGACTCGGGGAAAAGCAGAAGACTTCAGGTATTTCAATTTGGAGGGATTGTCGGAACTGACCGAGCAGGAATACGACGATCTGGAACCCGTGCAGTGGCCGGTACTGCGCTCCGGCCCTGTCCCGCTTTTCCCGAGTCCCGAGTCCCGAGTCCCGAGTCCCGGCTTTTCGTTCCGCTTCGTCCCCACCGCGCCGCGCGCCCCAGCCAACGCCACCGACGACGAATACCCCATGGTGCTCAACACCGGGCGCATCCGCGACCAGTGGCACACCATGACGCGCACCGGCCGCTCGCCGCGCCTGGGCGCGCACCGGCCCGAGCCCTTCGTCGAGGTGCATCCGCAGGACCTGCTCAGCTACGGCCTGCGCGCCGGCGAGCTGGCGCGCATCAGCACGCGCTGGGGCACGGCGGTGGCGCGGGTGCATGCCAGCCGCGAGCAGCGCCGCGGCAGCCTGTTCCTGCCGATCCACTGGAGCGATGCCTACGCCACCGATGCCCGCGTCGGCGCCCTGGTCAACCCGGTGGTGGACCCGGTCTCGGGCGAGCCGGAGTTCAAGCACACGCCGGCGCGGGTCGAGCCGTTCGGCGTGGACTGGTACGGCTTCCTGCTGACGCGGCGGCCGCTGGAGCTGGCGGACCTGGCCTACTGGGCCCGCGCCGACGGCGCCCAGTACCAGCGCTACGAGTTCGCGGCGCGCGGCCGAGATACGGACTGGTCGGCCTGGGTGCGGGCGCGCATCGCCGGTGCGGGCGACTGGCTGGACTATGCCGATGCTTCAGCCGGCGCGTTCCGCGCCGCGCGCATCGTCGACGGCCGGCTCGACGCCTGCATCTTCGTCTCGCCGCGCCCGGATCTGCCGGAGCGCGAGTGGCTGGGCAGCCTGTTTGCCAAGGAGCGGCTCGACAGCGCCGACCGCATGAGCCTGCTGGCCGGGCGGCCTTCGCTGGACGGCGACACCGGGCCGACGGTCTGCGCCTGCTTCGGCGTGGGCCGCCGCAGCATCCAGAAATGCATCCGCGAACAGGGCTGCACCACGCCCAAGCAGATCGGCGCGAAGCTCAAGGCCGGCACCAACTGCGGCTCCTGTGTGCCGGAACTGCGGCGGCTGATCGAGGAGGCGCTGGCGCCGGCGGAGTAGGGCTTGGCGCGCATGGCGGTGCAGGGGGACCATTTGCGACAAAGGCATCATGCGCGCCATGCGCGGCAAGATTTTGTGTTGGCGCGCATGTGATTGCTGAGGGGGCCGCACGGCTTCTCTACATGCACGCAAATCCCGCATGACGCAGAGCTTGCATTCCGCGGTAAGAATCGATAAAAAGTCCTCAACGTCAAAGTTGTGTTCCGAGCCCGGCCAAGAGCCGGGCTTTTTATTTGGCGACCGCCGGTTGATAGGTGAGGGCGGTGCCGATCAAAACGACGGTCGTACTCGGCCGTTTGACGGCGAACCTGGCGCCGGAGCCGCTATCCGGCGACCAGAACGCGCATCCATGCGCGCGTAACGAAGCGATTGGGTCCGCGGAAATCACAGGGTCCAATCCGAAGTTCCGTACTTTGAATTACGTCACAAATCCGAATTCCGGCAGGTGCTGTAGTTACGCCTAACCGGGTCCGGGCTGCGCGCCGTGTCGCGCCAGCTAGGACCGGACATTACGGTATTTCTCCAATTCATGCGCTCTCCGCCCAGGCGGGCGGCCGCGGCAGGGGGCGGTGCCGCGACGCTCCGGGCTTGGGGACACGCAAACAAAACCGCGAGGGAAGTCTTATGAGCAGTCGAACACGCTTGGTGGGATGCTTTCTTGGGATGCTGCCGCTGCTGCTGACGGCAGCGGACAGCCTGGCCGCCGCCGGCAGCACCAACTACGTCTATGACGGGCTGGGGCGGCTGAAAAGCGCCACGTATGAAAGCGGCACCGGCCAGTCCTACACCTATGACGCCGCAGGCAACCGCCAGGCGAGCAATACCTCGCGCAACATCATCCTGAATCTGCCCCCCACCGCCAACGTCACCGAGGGCCAGACGCTGACCGTCACTGTGACGCGCACGGGTGCCACCAGCGCGTTTTCGGTGGGCTACAGCACCGCGGATGGTACCGCTACCGCCGGGCGCAATTACACCGCAACATCCGGCACCCTGAACTTCGCAGCCGGCCAAGCCACCCAGACCTTCCCCGTGGTTACGCTCAACGACGGCACCTACGACGGTCCGTTGACGTTCAATGTCCGGCTCAACCTGATCGGAACCACGGCCTCGTCTGACGTCAACAACTCCATCGTCACCATCAACGAGGTCAATCCAGCTCCAAGCTTTTCGATCGGCAATGCGGCCGCCACAAACGAGGGCAGCACGCAGAGTTTCACGGTCACCCGGACCAATCCGACCTCGCTGACACAGGCCGTTTCGTACGCAACCGCCGACGGCAGTGCGGTCGCGGGGATGGACTACAACGCCGTCTCCAGCGCCCTGATCTTCTCCCCGAGCGACACCTCGCAGCCGCTGCGGGTGCAGACCCTCCACGTCCCCGCATACGAAGGCACGCGCAGCTACTCCGTCAGCCTGAGCAATCCGACCCAGGGCGCGGTCATCGGCACCGCCACGGTAACCGGTGCCATCACCGACGTCGATCCGCCGACCAGTTTCGCCGTCAACAGCCCGGCTGTCGTCAACGAGGGAGCGACGATCAATTTCACGGTGAGCCTCACCGGAGGCCCGGCCGGCATACCGCTGAGCGTCAACTACGCGACGGGGTCCGGGACGGCGATTTCCGGGACCGATTTCACGCCCGCGTCCGGAACGCTGAGTTTCGCCGTGGGCGACGCGCCGAAGATCGTGCCGGTGACGACGATCGACAACCGCAACGATACGACGGTGCGGACCTTCACTCTCAGCCTCAGCGGCGCCACCAATGGGGCGCCGATCGGCACCCCCAGCGGCACTGGCAGCATCCAGGCTGTGGCCGGACTTGAAACCCCGACCATCTCGCCGCGGGCCCAAAGAAGCACCACGGGCAGCTGGAGTGTGAGCTGGACGAGCGTGGCCAATGCCACCCGCTACGAGCTGATCCGTACCGATACCAGCGCGCTGCTCTATAGCGGCCCCGGCCTGGGTTTCAGCGGAACGACGACGACTGGCCTCGCGGTGGAGGTGCGCGCCTGCAACGCAAGCAGCTGCGGCTCCTACTCGGGCCTCGCAAACATCACGTACTGCCCGAACAACGCCTGCTGACCGCAAGCCAGGCCGGCCACCGCCGGCATCATGAATTCCGAAAAGGTTCTGTAATGAACAAGACTCTCATCGCCGTTTGCTTCGCAATCGCAGGCTTCGCGGCCCCGCTCACCAGCCAGGCGCTGCCTTCGGTGAAGATCGGCACGGCCTCCCTGATCTCGCCGACCGCTGCCAACAGCTACTACGGCTCCTCGACCATCTCGACCACGGGGATTCCGGGCAGGCCCATGGAGCTGGTGGAACTGGCACGCGCGCTCAACAACAACGTGGACGAGATTTACGATTTCGTCCGCAACAACATCGATATCACCTTCATGTACGGCCTGCAGAAGGGGCCGCTCGGCACGCTGTTCGACCGCAGCGGCACGGCGTTCGACCAGGCGGAGCTGATGGTGGAGCTGCTGCGGCAGGCCGGCTATACCGCCGGCTACCAGGCCGGCACCATCTCCCTGAACCAGGCGCAGTTCGCCGCCTGGACCAACATAAGCGACGCGCAAGCCGCCTGCAAGCTGCTGTCCAGCGGCGGCATCCCGGCCATCATCAACGGCAGCACTACGGCAAATTGCGGCTACGCGCAGGGGACCGCAGTCTCGTCCGTGCAGATGGCGCACATCTGGGTGGCCGTGACCATCGGCTCCACGGTCTATCTGTTCGATCCGGCTTACAAGGGCTACAACTTCAAGACGGGTATCGACCTCTATGGCGCCACGGGGATGACGCAGACAGCCCCGTTGTCGGCGGCGACGGGTGGGATGAGCACCGGGACCGCGGGCACTTCGGTGTCCTACGTCCAGTCGCTCAACGGCTTGACCCTGAAAAGCGATCTGAACACCTGGAGCAACAATCTCCTCAACTACATCAACAACCACAATCTCTCCACGGCGGAGATCGACGATATCGTCGGCGGCCGCCAGATCGCCCAGGTGGCGGCGCCGGCCGGAGGCTTGCGCCAACTCAGCCTGCCGTATCCGACCTGTGCTTCCCCGGCGCCGGCTTGCGTGACATGGACCGGCGGCATTCCAGACCAGTACCGCACCACTCTGGAAGTCCAGATTACCAAAGAGTTGGCGTCCGACGGATCGACACCGACCATCATCGACAAGACGCTATTCGTCGACGAAATTTACGGGCGCAAGCTTATTTTCGGAGCGGAGTTCCGGCCCGGTTTCAATGGCCAGCTGCTTCTGGTCAACGACGCCATGCAGGGGCCGGTGCTGGCCAGCTATGGAAATGGCGACAATCCGACTTACAGCTACGGCACGGTTACGCTAAAAGCCAATCATCCGTATGCGGCAGCCGCGGATGGTTCCTCCAACACCACCGGCGACTACATGGATGCCACGGTGGTCAAGGCGGTGACGTACGCCACCCCAATGCTGATCCTGCACGGCTGGGGTGATGCCGGCCCCGGCCTGGTTGAAGCCTATGGGCAAGGTATCGACACGGCACTCCATCAAGTCTCTGGATCGATTTTAGGTTGTGAAAATTGCGTGGCCGCCGGCTTTTCTTCAGCCGGCAACGCACATCGCGAGCACATGGCGGCAAGCTGGCTTGCTCAAACGGCCCGTTCGGCCCGCATCCATGCCTGGATGTCCCAATCTGTCTACAGCCTCCATCATGCCTTGGGCGTAGCTTCCGCCGATACCTCGACCAACCTCGTGCCGATCGGGCAGGACGGCACGCAGATTCAGTATGCGTATGCCGTCGTGGACAGCTACGACCGTATTGACGTGGAGTCCGCATTCAGCCTGAGCAGCATGACCACCTCGGCAAGCTCGGCCAGCAGCCGCCGGGCAGCCATATTGGCCATTGCCGCAACCTCGGAAGCCATGGAAAGCAATGTCATAGCCCAGGGAGCGGACTTGCCGGATACATCTTCCATCTCCACCCGCTTCGAATGGGGGAACGCTCCTCCTTCGTCGGAAGATCCGTCCGGAAGCATGTCGGGTGTGCCGCGCCGCTTCTTCCAGGTCGACTCCAGCAACGCCTCGCAAGTCGGAAACCTGGTGCTTACCGAAGGCGCACACACCAATACGAACAACGGTCCGGAGACAGCCACCCAGTGCAACATGACTGAAGACCAATCGCTGTCATCTCAAGGAAACTTATTAGCGGCAGTCAATGCCTATACGGCCGCGGGCTTCAAGGTTGTAACCTCAGAGGAAGCTTTCCTGGGACCTGGACAGCGCTGTGGGGCGATACTCCGCAATGCCATAAATCCAGGTAATGGCATTCGGGGCGGCGATCTGTACTACAGATGGCTGGCGCAGCAGCGCGGCGGTGCCCTGCTGGCCGTCCGATATGATTCGACGACTGGCGACCCTCTTGAAATTGCCAGTATTGTGCTAGGGACTTCAGGCGACTTCGAAAAGGGCGGCGGCGGCGGCACACAGACCATCCACCAGGCGCAGTACGATCCTAGTCAATCCGCCTCATTGATCAAGTCCCGCTTTGTCGACCGCTCCAAGCTGCTGGGCGTGGACCTGAAAAAGGGCTCGCTCACCCACACCAGCCCGGCCGCGCTCAGCGTCGGCAACGGCGGTTTTCCTTATGAGCTTTCAGCACAGCTGATCTGGCGCGGCGGCCCACCGATCACCACGCTTTTCGGACCCATTTCCCACGTCCAGCCGCAAGTGCCGTGGACGACCAATTGGAACAGCATGCTCGGCGAGTCCGGCAACGGCATGGAAGCGCTCGGCGTAAGCGACGTGCGCGCCGCGGTAAGCAGCATCACCGCCTTTCTCGCGCAACAGGCAGTGTTCAACAACCCGCAGTCGCCGCAACGCGACGTGACCGCCATGCTGGTCGGCGCCTGGTGGGGACACGAGGTGGAGGGCAACGTCGTCACCGCCAGCGTCGGCAATTCCACCCGGCAGTTCCTTCTGGCAGGGCAGGATCCCCAGTCGGGAAACAATATCTGGATCACCGCAGGGGGCGACCCCTACGCGACGCTGACCCAGACGGGAACCCGGAGCAAGTTCACACTCAAGCCCTGCGACAAGTATTACCCCGACGGACCGGATGTGCCGGACTCCTACATCCTGACCCGGGGCTGGGACTATTCGACGATGTCGTTCACCGTCACCAACGGCGGGGGCGACAAGCAGAACTTCTCCTATTGGCTCGAGGAGTTCCACCCCCACCACGGAGATTTCGGCACCTGCGCCAAACAACGCGGCTTCCGGATGAGCAGCTGGACTTTCCCGAAGGGCATGTCCATCACGCTGAGCTACGCCCAGCCGGATCCGGGGTATTCGTTGTCGGAGTTGGTATCGGTGAGCAATTCGCTCAACCGGCAAATCAACTTCACGGCCAGCGGACTCGGCGGCTTCAACAACAACCTGAGCGGAGCCGACGGCCGCTCGGTAACGGTGACCAACAACAGCGACGGCTCGGATACGCATACCGATCCGGTCGGCGATCCCACCCGGTTTACGTATACCACCCTGCCGTGGGGAACGAGCGGCTACTTCACAATCGAGCACTACCTGGGTTTGAACCAGGTCTTCACCGCCGACAACCCGAGCCAGCCCTCCCTGGAGTACGACTACGACACCCTGCGGCGCATCAGCCAGGCCAAAGACGCCGTATCGCTGCAGCAGGGGACGCGCGCGCCCTACCAGTTCCTGATCGGCGATGCGGTGCGCGGCCAGCGGCAGGATCCCTCCGGCAATGCCTACACCGTGCTGTATGACCTGCGCGGCAACCCGTCCCAATACATCGACGAGCTGGGCCGTGTCACCCAGGCCAGCCGTTACACCACGGGCTTGCAGTACGACCTGCGCGGCAGGGTGCACCAGTACATCTACCCCGAGAACGACCAGGAATTGCTCGGCTACGACGACCACAACAACCTGACCAGCTTTGTCAGGCTCGACAAGGCTGGTGCCAACCCCCTGTCGATCTCCGCAACGTACCAGCAGAACTGCAACAAGATCGCATCGCTCACGGATGCCCGGATCAACGTCACCAACTGGGCCTACGATCCGGTGAAGTGCGTGCTGAACACGGTTACCCAGCCCAAGGTGATTGACGGCAAAACCGGCAATCTTGTCAATCCGATCACCCAGTACACCTACAACAGCCGCGGCCAGATGGCGACCGAGACCGATCCGGTCAACACCGTGACGAAAATGCAGTACGACGAGGTCACCACCTCGCCCAGCTATGGTTCCCTGCTGAATACCATCGTCGACTACGGCGATTCGACGCACCTGAATCTCACCACGTCGATGAGCTACGACAACATCGGCGATGTCGCCTCGGTCACCGACGGCAACGGCAAGATCACCACCAACGGCCATGACGCCGACCGTCGCCTCACCAGCATCTCAGGACCCACCACCACCGCTCATCCCACCTGCATCAAGAGCGAGAGCATCTACACTGGCGGTCTGCTGACCAAGACGCGCAGGGCTTCCAAGTGCAGCCCGGTAGAGACCACCGATGCCGATTGGCAGTTCGTCACCACCACCGCCTACACCCCGACGAAAAAGCCGCAGCTCGTCACCGACGGCAGCGGCTACCAGACCATCACCGCTTATGACGCCAATGACCGCATCAGCGACGTAACGCAGTGCCTGAGCTCCAGCAGCAGCCCCAGCCTTTCCTGCCCCGGGGCCCAGCGGGTGACGCACACCACTTACGACGGGGCTGGCGAGGTACTCAAGCTCTACAAGGGCTGGGGCAGTGGCGACCAAATCAACTACTCGACCAGCTTTTACACGCCAGACGGCAACCTCGACCATGTACTGGATGCCAATGGCCACAGCACGGCGTTCAACTACGACGGCTACAACCGCCTGATCAAGACCCTCTACGCCGACACTACCTTCGAGCAGTACGGCTACGACGCCAGCGGCAACCCGATGAGCCTGTGCAAGCGCGACGGGGTGTGCATCACCTGGAATGCCTACGACGCCCTGAACCGGCCAGACACCCGCCATACGCCGCCCAACCTGAACGGCCATTTCGACCGCTCGGTGCAGACCACGTACGACCTGGACTCGCGCAAATACAACGTCACCGCCGAAGGCCAGACATTGCAGTTCCGGTACGACAACGCCGGCCGGCAGAGCCTGGTGGGGGATACGCTGCTCAATGCCCTGGGCGCCAACGTCGGCAACCTGAGCTATGGTTATGACGGGGACTCCAACCGCACATCCGCGGCAGTGATTACCACCGGGTCCGGCTGGTCGGCGTCCTACACCTACGACGACGGCGAGCGACTCCAGCAAGTGAGCGCCGGCATCCCCTGCGCGACCTATACCCTGAACCCCCTGTCCCAGGTGACCCACGAGCTGCTGCTGGACGGCAGCACGGTGGACCGTACATTCCAGCCCAACGGCGACCTGTGGACGCTGAGCCACGGCTTCAACGGCGGCACCAGCCTGGGCTACACCTACACGGTGAACGGGGCGCACCAGATCACCCAGCAGCAAGTGACCAGCAACGCGGTGGAGATGCAAGCCGGCTCCGCCTCCACCTATACCGCCAACGCGGTGAACCAGTACACCTCGGCGGGCGGCGTCACGCCGACCTACGACGTCAACGGCAACCTGACCTATGACGGTGCCTATCACTACGAATACGACGAGGACAACCGGCTGCGCACCGCCACGGGAGCGCATGCCGTGTCCTACGCCTATGACCCGGTCGGGAGGCGCCGCTCCAAAGCGGTCGACGGCACGACGACCTACTTCATCTGGGACGGGGACAACGAAATCGCGGAAACGAATACGGCTGGCGTGCGGCAGCATCTGTACCTGAACGCCGATGGCAGCGATCTGCACATCGGAATGTACACCGCCAGCGGCGGCACCTGGGACCTGTATCACCTGAATCACCAGGGCAGCACGGCGGCGATGAGCCGGCAGGGCGGCACTGGAATACTGGGCACTTACAGCTATGGAGCTTATGGCGAGCCGGGTGCCGGCAATCCGGTTGGGGGGAGTGTGTTTGGGTATGCGGGGAGGTATTTGGATGCGGAGACGGGTCTGTATTACTATCGGGCCAGGTACTACAGCCCGACCCTCGGCCGCTTCTTGCAGACCGATCCGATCGGCAACAAGGACGATCTCGACCTCTATGCCTACGTCAAGGATGATCCGGTCAACGCGGCCGATCCTCAGGGAACGGAATGCGTAACCCAAAACACAAGCAGCTGCGGCGAAAGCTCGGCTGCGAACTCCGCAGCAGAAGGCGCCACAGCTTGGGCTGGTCAAAATTTGATCCGGACCGGCGAAACCCGCGCCGCGTACTCTGAGAAAGCGCAGTCCCTAGAAAATACCGATACTGGGGGTCGCACCGAGGGGAAAGGGACTGCGCGTGAAGCAACGCCGCAGCCTGCAAAGTCCATTGTTCAGGCAATGCGGCCAGAAAAGGGCTCGAGAACCGGCAGCACCACTTCAGCGAACAAGACAAATCCAGCCTGGAACAAGGCCGGCAAGATCGCGGGTATTGCGGGCAAGGCCTCGCTTGCCGCCACGGTGGTGCTTGGCGCGCATGAGATCGCTACGTCGTCCAATCCCGCACGAGCAACTGCGGGTGTCGGCGGTTCGATCCTCGGTGGAGTCGGCGGCGGTGAAGGCGGCGCCATCGGAGGTGCCTTGGTCGGTGGAGCCCTTGCTGGGCCGCCTGGCGCTGCTGTCGGCGCAATCCTAGGCGCAGTAGGCGGTTCGACGGGGGGAGGCTATGCCGGACATGAAGCGGGAACCGCGGCCTATGACGCGGTAAACGAGGGACCATGAAGATCACAATTTCCGACGAAGCAATCGCTGTCCGCAGTTGGTTGCGAAATAAGTTTCAAGCCAGAGCGCAGGAAATCACCGACGTTCGGGTTATGGCTGACAAAGCTGTCCCGGAGGGATTTTGGGATCGGCTGAGGCTCGGTCTAGGGCATGCTCAGCCTGAAATGAAATTGCGTGCCGTCATCGTGTGGGCTGGCGACAAAGGGGTGACGCTGGATGTTTACCACGACGAGAACTTTGACTCGGCAGTCGATTGGCTCAAGAGGCATGGGTGGGACATCGACGCTGCAGCCGCGAGCGCAATCAAAACGCCGTATGTGCGGGTAGAGGCTCCGCACCGCACTAGAACTTAAAGTGGTGCTTGCGGCTCCGCCGCACTGAAGGGTGTGACGCAAGCGCAGCTGCGCCGCGCTTAGGGTCCGGGGCGGTGCGATCGGCAGGCGGCGGCGCTGGTCAGGCATCGGCACTTTCGCCACCCGCGCAGCCCTGAGACACCACGCAATCGCCGATTGCCTGTCCAGGCCGCACAGGGCGCCGCCTTGCGTGTATTCGCTGCGCCCTGTCGATGTAATCTGCGCCGCCTGAGAAACGCACGCAGTGTCATCGCTTGAGCGTATTCGCACCAGCCTGATCGGGGCGGCAATCAGCGCCTCGACGCGGTAAAATATCGCCACCCCAAACCGCGCCGGAGCCGCCCATGCCGATCCGCACTTTGCGCCGCAGTGTCCTGCTCCACGACCTGTCCCGTATCGGCTTCGCCGGCCTGCGCTTCGCCGTCATCCTGCTGCTCGCCGCGGCGGCACTGCGCACCTCGTCCCTGGCCTGGATTGGCGCCGGCACCCTCATCGCTTCACTCGTCCTGTGGCTGGCCTGCCTGCCCACCGAAGCCGAGCATGCCCGCCTGCGCGCCGCCGGCGCGGTGCCGACGCGCAGCCGCTGACCACGCCGCAGCTTTTACCCGCTTCAGGTCGTCGCCTCGACGGTGTAATGCGCCACCAGCCGCGCCGCCACCTGGTCCCCGGTGAGCGTGCCGTCGATCCAGCGCTCGTACAACGCACAGGCAAACTCCGACGGCGGCGGCAGCCCCTCGATGGCGCAGGAGCGAGCCGCCGCGGCCAGCGCTTCACGCCTGGCCGCCTGCTCGCGCGCACCCAAAACCGGTGACGTTTCCATGCGCAAATTATCTCACGCGCCGCCCTAAAACCGGAGGCTTCCGCGGCCCGATTTGGTCAGCGATCCCAGGTCAATCCGCCTTCGCTTTCGACGCGTCCAGCATTGCCGATTTCCGCAATTCCCTTGTCCGCCCCGCGCTGCCGTGCCTATCGTCGGCGCATGCAAAACCGCAGGCCATCCACCGGCGCACTGTCGATCCAGAAAGAATCCCCCACGCTGACGCGCGGGTCCCCGGTACCGCTCACACCTGATGCAACTACGTGTGCGCCCCAAACCCGCGCCCCAGGCGCGCTTGCGCGTCATACACCCCCTGCGACGCGCGACGACGTTTGTATGACATCGGCGCGGATCAAGGACTTGGCACAGGTGGCAACTGGCCTCGCCGTGCGTACTGGACAGTGCGCGCGCGACCTTGGCAGAGTAGTTTTGCGCATGGCGCTGGACACCTCCGGACGGGCGGGACTCCAGGCGCCAGGCGTGCCCTTTTCCTGATCCGAACGGGGCCACCACCACCCAAGGAAACAACCATGCCCGTCATCTCCCTGCGCTACACCCCCGCCGATCTGGCCCCTGTCCGCACCTACGCGCAAAGCCGTGGCGTGCCCCTGTCCAGCGCCATCAAACAGCTCGCCGAGGAAGCCCTGCAGGCGCGCCAGAAACCCCCGGTCGAGTCCTTCGCCGAAGCCGACCGCCGAGCGCTGCGCCAGGCCCTGCAGCTGCTGCGGATGAGCTTTCTCTTTCTCCACGCCCACTACGGCTTTAGCCGCCTCCACAACGGCCGCCTGCACAAGGACGAGATCGCCGCCGCGCAGGAGCAGACCAACGCCTACCTGGACCAGAACCCGGACCTCTACGGCGCCGCGCGCTTCACCGTGCCGGCCAAGCCGACCCCCGCCAAGGCCTGAACCGGAGGGTGCCGCCATGCTCAGCATGAAGGTGCTGGAGTCCAGCAGCCAGGCCGTCAGCTACTACGAGAAAGACGACTACTACACCCGCGGCCAGGAGGAATTGCGCGCCGCCGGCGAGTGGTTTGGCAAGGGCCTGGCGCTGCTGGACCGCGGCATCGATCCCGGCCTGCGGCGCATCCCCGGCATCGAAATCCGCGCGTCCGGGCTGCGCGAAGGTGCCGCCGTGGGCCGCGAGGATTTGCGCGCCCTGCTCGACGGCGAGCTGCCCAACGGTGTCCAGCTCGGCCGCACCATCGCCGGCGAGCGCGTGCACACGCCGGGCTGGGACCTGACGTTTTCCGCCCCCAAGAGCGTGTCCCTGCTGGTGGAGATTGGCGCCGATGAGCGCCTGCGCGAAGCCCACCAGCAGGCTGTCAAGGCAACCCTCGGCTGGATCGAAAGCGAGCTGGTCACCTATCGCCAGCAGACCGCCGAGGGCGTTACCCCGCACACCTCCGGCAACCTCATGGCCGCCCTTTTCGAGCACGCCACCAGCCGCGAGAAAGACCCACAGCTGCACACCCACGCCGTCATCCTCAACGCCACCCAACGCCAGGATGGCGAGTGGGCTTCGATCCACAGCAAGCCCTTTTTCGAGCACAAGATGGCCGCCGGCAACGTCTACCGCGCCGAGCTGGCCGCGCGCGTGCAGGAGCTGGGCTACGCCATCGACAAGACCCACGCCGACGGCCGCTTCGAGATCGCCGCGGTGCCGGCGGAGCTGCGAGAAATCTTCCAAGCCCGGCGCGACCAGATCACCGCCGCGATGGACCAGCGCGGCCTGACCACGGCCGAGGACGCGGCCGAAATGGCCCTGCGCACCCGCAAGGCCAAGCAGGCCCAGCCGCGCGACCAGCTGCTCGCCGCCTGGACCGAAAAGGCCCGCGCCGCCGGCTTCGATCTGGTGGAGATGGTGAGCGCCGCGCGCGCTGCTGGTGCGGTGGAAAAACCCGCACTCGACGCCCAGGCCGCGGTGTCCGCCGCGGTCGATCGCCTGGCCGAATCCGAAGCCGTTTTCCGCCACGCCGAGCTGCTGCGCTGGAGCCTGGCCGGGGCGATGGGGCAGGCGCGGATCGGCGACATCGAGGCCGCGATCACGCAGGCCAGGGACGCCGGCCGGCTGCACGCAATCACCCTGGGCGGCCGCCGCGCCTGGACCACCACGGCCGCCAAAGACCAGGAGCGCAGGCTGCTCGAAACGGCCCGCGCCGGCCGCAACCAGGTGGCCGCTGCATACCCCGTGCAGGAGCTGCGGCCGCACCTGGAAGCTTCCACGCTCGACGCTGGCCAGCGTGCGGCGGTGGAGCTGATCGCCACCAGCACGGACCGCTTCGTCGGCATCCAGGGCCGCGCCGGCACCGGCAAGACCTACATGCTCGGCGCCGCGCGCCAGCAGCTCGAAGCCAAGGGCTTTGCGCTGCGCGGCATGGCCCAAAGCAGCGAAGCCGCGCGGCGCCTGCAGGCCGACAGCCAAATCCAATCCGGCACCCTGCGCAGCCATCTCAACGCCGTCCGCAAGGACCTGAACCGCCTTGCCACCGCCGACAAAACGCAGCGTGCCGCGATCCAATCCGAGTACGCAAAACAGGTCTGGGTGGTGGACGAAGCCGGCCAGGTCGGCGCCGGCGACATGCGCCGCATCGCCTTCGCCGCCGAGCGCCTGGGCGCCCGCGTGGTGCTGGTCGGCGACACCAAACAGCTCGGCGCCATCGACGCCGGCAAGCCCTTCGAGCAACTGCTGAACGACGGCATGCGGCACGCCATCTTGAGCGAGATCCGCCGCCAGACCGACCCGCGCCAGCTTCACGCCATCGGCCGCGTCTACGCCGGCGACGTGCCCGGCGCGCTCGCCACGCTGACCCCGCACATCCGCGAGATTGCCGGCTTTGGCGAGCGCACCGCGGCCATCGTGGGCGCCTGGAAAGCCCTGGGCGAGCAGCGCCGCGGCGCCGCCATCCTCACCGCCGGCAACCAGGAAAAGGCCGTGCTGACCGAAGCCGTGCGCCAGGTCCTGCGCGACGAGCAGCAGCTTGCCGGCGAGCAGAAACAGCAACAGCTCCAGCGCGTTTTCTCGCGCGGCGCCGACCGCATCGAGGCGGGCTTTTACCAGCTCGGCGACCAGGTGCGCTTCCCGCGCGACCTGGCGAGCCTGGGCGTGCGCAAAGGCGAATACTGGCGGGTGTCCGCGGTGGACAAGACCGGCAACCAGGTGACGATCGAGCACGCCGGTCGCCGCCTCGCCTGGAACCCCAAGCAGCTTGCCGGCCGCGGTCAGCACCAGGTCGAAATCTACCGCGCGCGGCAGACCACGCTGGCCCCCGGCGAGACGATCCGCTGGACCCGCAACAGCCGCGACCTGGGCCTGGCCAACGGCCAGCGCCTGACCGTGGAAGCCGTCGAACAAACCCGCCTGGCGCTGCGCAGCGACAGCGGCGCGCGGGTATCGATCGACACGGCCAAGCTGTCTGGCCAGCACTGGGAGCACGCCTACGTCGGCACCGTCTACGGTGCGCAGGGCGCGACCGCGCAGCACGTCCTGGTCAACGCGCAGAGCGATCAGGCGGAGCTTTTCAACCAGAAGGCTTTCCTGGTGGCGATCAGCCGGCAGAAGGATGCGCTGACCCTTTTCACCGACGACAAGGCGCGCCTGGCGCAGACCCTGGAGCGGCACGCCGGCGACAAGACCAGTGCGCTCGAGCTGGAGCGGCAGGCGGCGCCGGCGGTGCAGCTGCAGGCCTCGCTGGACCGCCTGGAAGCGAACTACCGGCAGACGGTGGCGGCGCTGGAGCGCGACCGTAGTAGAGGGCGCGAGCTGGAGCGTTGAGAGGGTGTGAGTAGTAGAGGGAACTCGCCCCTCCCCAGAGAGGGGCTTTTTTCTTTAGCCGCTGACCGCTTTAGCGGCTGGCTTGCGCCAGCACGCCGTCAATCATCTGCATCAAGACCCGCTGCTGTGCCTTGGGTAACTGCGTGATCCGCTCCAACTGCTGCTGTAGCTTGGGCGGCGGCCCGCGCTTGCCGCCGCGCCGCTCGTCCTCTCCCAACAGCGTGTCGATCGACACGCCTACGGACCGGGCCACGACCGGCAGCAGCGCAACAGGGATGCGCGACACGCCGCCCTCGTAGTGGGCCATGGTCTGCTGAGCAACGCCCAGCGCCTGCGCCAACTCCACCTGAGTGATGCCCGCAGCTTTGCGCGCCTCGGCGATGCGCCGGCCGAGCTGCTCGTAGAACGCCTTGTCCTTAGCTGCCATGGCAACCGTGTGCTGGAGATTGGCGCTAAGCATAGGGGTCGATCCGCGGAATCCGGGTGGCGTATACTCAGAAACAGAGTATCACGAATCAGAGTTATTTTTTCCAAAACCCCCTTGACATGGTTTTGAGGAATCCCCCGTATGGCACGCATCCCAGACAACGAAATCGAGCGCCTGAAATCGGAAGTCTCCCTGGTGCGCCTGGTCGAGTCCGCCGGCGTCGAGCTGAAGCGCCAGGGCAAAGACCTGGTGGGCCGCTGTCCCTGGCACGAGGACAGCACCCCCTCGCTGCTGGTGTCGGAGAGCAAAAACCTGTGGCACTGCATGGGCGCCTGCCAGGTCGGCGGCACGGTGATCGATTGGGTGATGAAGACCCAGGGCGTTTCTTTCCGCCATGCGGTCGAGCTGCTGCGCAACGACGCGCCGCTGTCCGCGCCCGCCGGTGCCCCGGTCAAGCGTGCCATCGTGCGCAAGCTCGCCGCCCCGGTGGCGGCCGATGCTGACGACCGCGCGCTGCTGCGCCAGGTGATGGGCTACTACCACGATACGCTCAAGCAGTCGCCCGAAGCCCTGGCCTATCTCAAAGCACGCGGCATCGACCAGGCCGAGGCCATCGACCGCTTCAAGCTTGGCTTTGCCAACCGCACCCTGGGCCTGCGCCTGCCGCACAGCACCACCAAGGCCGGCGGCGAGCTGCGCGGCGCCCTGCAGCGCATCGGCATCATCCGCGACACCGGGCACGAGCATCTGAACGGCTCCCTGGTCATCCCCGTTTTCGACGAGGCCGGCGACGTCGCCGAAGCCTACGGCCGCAAAATCCGCGATGACCTGCGCCCGGGCACGCCCACCCATCTGTACCTGCCAGGTCCGCACCGCGGCGTCTGGAACCTGGAAGCCCTGCAGGCCAGCAAGGAAATCATCCTGTGCGAAGCGCTGATCGACGCCCTGACTTTCTGGTGCGCTGGCTTCCGCAACGTGACCAGCTCATACGGCGTGGAAGGCTTCACCGACGATCACCTGGCCACTTTCAAGCAGCACGGCACCCAGCGCGTGCTGATCGCCTACGATCGCGACGACGCCGGCGACAAGGCCGCGGCGAAGATCGCCGACCAGCTCATGGCCGCCGGCATCGACTGCTACCGCATCCAGTTTCCCAAGGGCATGGACGCCAACGAATACGCCCTCAAGCTGCAGCCCGCGCACAAGTCGCTGGGCCTGGTGATCCGCAAGGCCGCCTGGCTCGGCAAGGGCGCAGCGCCGCTGCGCGATGAGCCGGCGCCGGCGATGCCCGCTTTTCCTTTAGCCGCTGATCCGCCGCCGTCTGAACCTGCCCCCACACCTGCGCCAGTGTTGCCGGCGGCCGTGATGCCCGAGCCGCCCACGGAAACGCCGGCCGAGGTGAAGGATGGCGAGGTGGTGCTGCACTTCGACGCGCGCCGCTGGCGCGTGCGCGGCCTGCCGAAGAATCTTGCGTACGACACGCTCAAGGTAAACCTCCTGGTCGCCGCCGGCGACGCCTTCCACGTCGACACGCTGGACCTGTACAGCGCCCGCGGCCGCGCCAGCTTTGTCACGCAGGCCGCGGTGGAGCTGCGCCTGCCGGATGAAACCCTCAAGGCGGACGTGGGCCGCGTGCTGCTCAAGCTCGAAGCCCTGCAGGAGCAAAACATCCGCCAGGCCCTGGAGCCGAAGAAGCCGGCGGCCGTGGCGATCAGCGAAGCCGAGCGCGACGAGGCGCTGGCCTTGCTCAAGTCCCCGGAGCTGCTGGAGCGCATCGCCGCCGACCTCACCGCCTGCGGCCTGGTCGGCGAATCCACCAACAAGCTCGCCGCGTATCTCGCCGCCACGTCACGCTTGCTCGATACGCCGCTGGCGGTGATGGTCCGTGCGTCCAGCGCCGCCGGCAAATCCTCGCTGATGGAAGCGGTGCTGGCGCTGATGCCCGAGGAACAGCGGGTGAAGTACAGCGCCATGACCGGCCAGGCGCTTTTCTATCTCGGCGAAACCAACCTCAAGCACAAAATCCTAGCCCTGGCCGAGGAAGAAGGCGCGCACCGCGCCAGCTACGCACTCAAGCTGCTGCAGTCCGAAGGCGAGCTGACCATGGCCAGCACCGGCAAAGACCCGGTGACCGGCAACCTGGTCACCCAGGAATACCACGTCGAAGGCCCGGTGATGCTGTTTACCACCACCACTGCGGCGGACCTGGACGACGAGCTGCTGAACCGCTGCCTGGTGCTGACGGTGGACGAGGGCCGCAGCCAAACCCAAGCCATCCACGTCGCGCAGCGCGCGCGGCGCACGCTGGAGGGCATCGCCGCGCGCGAGGCGCGCGAGCACATCCGCGCCACCCACCGCAATGCCCAGCGCCTGCTGCGGCCTCTGGCGGTGCTCAATCCCTATGCCGCGCGCCTGACCTTTCCCGACAGCACTACGCGCCTGCGCCGCGCGCACGATCATTACCTGTCGCTGATCGACATCATTGCGCTGCTGCACCAGCACCAGCGGCCGATCCAGACCATGGAGCGCGGCGGCCGGACCATCGAGTACATCGAGGTCACGGCCGCCGACATCGCCCGCGCCAACCAGCTTGCGCACGAGGTGCTGGGCCGCAGCTTGGACGAGCTGCCGCCGCAGACGCGCAGCCTGCTGCGCAAGCTGTGCGTGTGGGTCGCCGAGCAGGCCCAGGCGCGCGCGATCCGCGCCGTGGATTTCCGTTTTAGCCGCCGCCTGGTGCGTGAATCGCTGGGCTTGGGCGACACGCAGGCCAAGGTGCACCTGGCGCGCCTGGTGGAGCTGGAATACGTCATCGCCCACCGCCGCGGCGCCGGACTGGACTACGAGCTGGCCTATGACGGTGCCGGCGACGATGGGCGGCCTTTCGTGCCCGGGCTGATCGACGCCGGCGCGCTCTACGACCTGGACCGGTCGGGGCAAACCGGGGAGCGGTCGGGGGCCGGTCGGCCCCTGGTCGGTGCCCGGTCGGCGGGTGGTCGGGGTGCGGAAAATGCCGCCAATCCCCACGGCGCCGGCGTTTCCGGGGATGAACCCGAGCCAGCCTCGAAACCGCACGTCTCGGGCGCCAACGGCAAAACCCGGTCATACACGCCGGCGGCCATCGCCGCTGCGGGGAGGTAAGCCATGCGCGCCCTCATCCCCAAGCGCCGCACCCGCCGGTCCGTACTGCCGCAGCAGGACCCGGCAATCCTCAACCCCATGCGCGCCTATGCCCGCGAGTACGCCGAATGGTCCCTGGCCGCTGGCTACAGCCAGGACACCGCGATCACCCAGGCCATCGCCATCCTGCGCTTCATCACCTGGTGCGACAGCCGCGGCCTGGACCGGCCGCAGGACATCACGCGGCCGATCCTGGAGCGTTACCAGCGCCACCTGTACCACTACCGCAAGCACAACGGCGCGCCGCTCTCCATCGTCACCCAGCTCAACCTGCTGACGCCCCTTAAATCCTGGTTTCGCTGGCTCACCCGGCAAAACCACATCCTCTACAACCCGGCGTCCGACCTGGACCTGCCGAAGAAGCCCAAGCGTCTGCCCAAGGGGCTGCTGTCAGTGGCCGAGGTGGAAACGGTCATCAACCAATGCGACGTGAGCCAGGCGCTGGGGGTGCGCAACCGCGCCATCCTGGAAACCTTCTACTCCACCGGCATCCGCCGCGCCGAGCTGATCCGCCTGAATCTCTACGATGTGAACCTGGAGCAGGGCACGCTGATGGTCCGCGGCGGCAAGGGGGCCAAGGACCGCCTGGTGCCGATCGGCGAGCGGGCCTGCGCCTGGATCGATCGGTACTTGCGCGAGGTGCGGCCGGAGCTGGCCACCGGCGCCGAGGGGCAAACCCTGTTTCTCTACGAGGACGGCGGCCCCTACAACAACCAGCGCATGGGCGACCTGGTGAAGCGGCACCTGCAGCACGCCGGCGTCCAACAGGTCGGCGCCTGCCATCTTTTCCGCCACGCCATGGCAACGCACATGCTCGACAACGGCGCCGACATCCGTTTCATCCAGGCCATGCTCGGCCACGCCGACCTCAACACCACGCAGATCTATACCCAAGTGTCGGTCGCCAAGCTCAAGGAGATCCACAACGCCACGCACCCGGCCAGGGTGAGCCGGCGGCAGGCTGTGGCGGTCTCGCCAGGAGCCCGCGCGGCGCTGCTGGCGGCGCTGGCGGCGGAGGGGCAGGACGAGGACCGCGCTTCACCTTAGCCTGGTCTGAGAGGGTGGCGCGGCTCCCGCTATTTGCTTGGGGAGTGTAGCGCCGTGCTCGGCGCGTCAAGGGTGAAATGCACGGCCCTGCGGGCCGCCCTTGACCCGCCTGCGCGCGGCGCAGATCGTTTTCCGCAAACAGCGTCCGCATCCTGAGCGCCGTCTTTCTTTTAGCCGCCGAACTGCCGGGCGCCGAGCCGGTGAAAGCGCAGGCGTGGCGCTTGCGAAATTGCCTCCCGCGGCTGAAACTCGCGTCTAGGCATTTTTTTACAACCCGAGCATGTCCACCAGAGCCGAGCGGCCCGCAAGTCCGCATCGCGCCTAGAGTTTTGTCCGCCGTTTATGACGACTCGCGTCAGGGCAACTAGAAACGGGTCTGTATTACTATCGGGCCAGGTACTACAGCCCGACCCTTGGGCGCTTCCTGCAAACAGATCCCATCGGGTCGAAGGATGACCTGAACCTGTATGCCTATACCCATGGCGATCCGCTCAACAACACCGATCCGCAGGGCACCGAGACGCCCTGTGTAACCAATGGTGGCTGCAGCACGCCAACTGCCCCTACGGCTGCGCAGGTAGTCACGGCTGTAAGTGCTGCAATTACGGTGGTGCAGGTACTTTCGGCTGCAACGGGCCCAGCAGCGCCGGTTGAGATTGCTGGTGAGCAAGCCCTAAAGACAGCAGTTAAAGATGCGGTTGAGGGAACAGTTGAAAAGAACACTGCAGAGGGGGCAACTACCACCGTTGCAAAGCAAGCGCCGCAAGATTTGAAGCTTTCCCCTGGAGAAAACCAGACGCTTAACCCAAAACAGTTGTCAACAGATCATCAGGTGTTAAAGGAAAGTAAGTTGAACACGCAGTCCCGACTCCAATCAGAGGGCACTGCAAGAGCCGAAGGGCCTGTACGAGTTGATACGACTGGGCATGTGTTTGATGGAACTCACGCGGTTCGAGCCGCAGCTGATGCAGGCAGATCAATAGATGCCACCGTCGCTAACTTTGGGTTGCAGCCCGGAGGAAGCTTCGTAACCGATGTGCAAGTACTTTTAGGACAGTAAATGACTATCCCCCCTGTTATCCAAGCAAGCTTGCTGACCATTTTGAAACTTGGGTTGCTGAATATTAGGTACCATGCTCAGAGAAAGAATTGTGAGCGATGTGCAATAGAAGCTAATCATTTGCACAACATTCCCGGGTTACTGGAAAAGTTCTCTGTCGATTTGCTGAAGTTTTACATCGACGTAGAAATGCCTGAGTACGTCAGGGACACAAACGGTCAAGTAGTCGACGAAATTCGGAGCGCTTGGGCTGAACTGACCGACTGGCTTTTGAAGCAGTGAGCAACCCCGTCACTTGGTCTGCGGCTCCGCCGCACCGAAGGGTGTGACGCAAGTGCGGCTGCGCCGCGCTTAGGGTCAGGGGCGGCGCCATCGGCATGCGGCGGCGCTGCCCAGCTCGCGCAACCTTTGCCACCCGCGCAGCCCTGAGGCAGCACGCAATCGCTGATTGCTCGGCCAAGCCGCACGGGGCGCGCCTTGGCCTGTAATCGCAGCCGTGGCTCGCTGTCATGCGGCACACCCCTGAAACCCTGACGGCGCCAAGCAAAACCTGTATTCGCTGCAAGGAATCAGCTCGCGCCTGGCGCGACCTGCGAGAGGCGATACCCGAAGGGGAGTGGGCCTTGATCCGTGATGCGCTTCAACGCGGACAACTGACAGGAAATACCCGGTTCATTGATGAAATCGAGCGAATTACGGGCAATCGCATCGAGCATCGAGCGCGTGGAAGGCCGAAGAAAGAGATCGGTGATTTATAAATAAATCTGTCCCCTTTTTCAGTCCCCTTTTTCAGGCGCACTTCAGCGCGGGCAGCTTACAGGCAATACCCGGTTCATTGATGAAATCGAGCGAGTTACGGGCAATCGCATTGAGTATCGAGCGCGTGGTAGGCCGAAGAAAGAGGTTGATGTTCCATAAATAAATCTGTCCCCTTTTTTTACGTAAAGATTTAGGAACTGCATTCAGGCCCGCCAATGGGCGATCATACTTTGATAACGATTTGCACTGAGAAATGGAAGGATGAAACCTCATCACATAAAACTGCGAGACGGATCTGCTACGACCATATTTTCGGCAGATTCTGGTAAATGGATTTGTCCCGTTTGCGGGAGTGCGGAGCTAGTTCGACAGCCATACTATGATAACGGAATTGCGTCGTTCGACATGTGTAGTTGTGGATTCGAATATGGATTTGATGATGATCCTGGTGCTTCTGCAGAAGCCACTGCATCTGTCCAGAGCAATTGGGTCAGGTGGAGAGAAAAATATTTGCGCAGCCTCGAATCTGACCCGAAGATTCAGGAGGATGTAAGGGCTCGTCTTCGGAAGATCGGTGTGGAGTAGTGCAGAGACTGGATCGAGCATCGCATTCAATCCCGCCTCTTAAAGCAACTAAAGGGGCCAGGCACGCCACCTGAGTCAGCCTGACTCGCGCGCGCAGGGCGGATCGGTATCGGTGATCTGCCTTTTGTGCATCAAAAACCTCGCCCCGGCGGGGTTTGTTTTTGGAGGTGTCGGAATCGGCGCGCTACCGCGCCCCGATGCTCTGGCCGTCGGCGAGATCGATCTGCGTCCGAGCTCGCCCCAGCCGACGAACGGCTTTGAAGCGAACAATAAGGCGAACAATAAGGGACAGACCCCAATTCTCTGCTCTTTCCGGGCTCGATCGCCTATCCGGCGCGAATTTTTTGGATCGATTGCAACCGGCGCTGCGCCAGCTGGCACTCACTGGCGCGGAGGAGCGTCCGCGATCATCCAAGGAGAGGCGATCATGAGGGACTATCTGAACAGGGCCCGGCGGCGGCCCGTGCGACATTTTGCCCGCGTCAGCGCGGCCGGCCTGGCTTTGCTGGCGGGCGCGGCGCTGGGCGAGGGATTCCGCTTCAACGTGCCCGGCAACCTGTTGATTTCCGACCAGTTCAACAACCGTGTCATCGAGGTCAGCCCCGGCGGGGCCATCGTCTGGCAGTTCGGGCTGGGTCCCAACGATGTAAGCGCCCATTCCGTCGTCGGCGTCAACGATGCGCAGCGCGTCGGCTGGGCCACGCTGATGGCCGGCACCGGCGCGCCCCCGGGCACCGAGCCGCTGTGCCCCAGCGGCTGCGCCGACAACCGCGTGCTGCTGGTCAATCCCACGGGCCGCATCATCTGGCAGTATGGCGAGTTCGGCGTCACCGGCTCCGGCCCCGACCAGCTCAATACGCCGGTGCAGAACACCTGGACGCCGCGGCAGACGGTGCTGATCACCGATCAGGGCAACCAGCGCGTCATCGAGGTGAACCTGCGCAAGGAAATCGTCTGGCAGTACGGCCAGGCCGGTGTCGCCGGCAGTGGCCCGGGCCAGCTCAACAATCCCAACTCCGCCGAGCTGCTGGAGAACGGCCACATCCTGATCGGCGACGAGAACAACAACCGCGCCATCGAGGTGGACCGCCGCCACAACATCGTCGCCACCTTCACCGCTGGCGGCAGCGTCAGCGGCGTGGCCTTCGCCAGCCGCCTGCCCGACGGCCACACCCTGATCACCGACTCCAACAACAACCGCATCGTCGAGGTCGATGCGCACGACCAGGTAGTGTGGCAGTACTTCACCAATCTGGAGGCCGGCAGCAACCCGGCGCCGCTGCCGACCCGCGCCGTCCGCACCCGCGACGGCCACACCATCATCAGCGACCAGTTCAACCACCGGGTGATCGTGATCAACAAGGCCGGCACCATCCTGGCGCGCTACGGTAACCTCAACAGCCCCGGCTACGGCACCGGCAACACCAGCCAGGGGCTGAACGGGCCGTACGATGCCAAGCGCATCGGCGACTACACCGGCTTGACGCCGCCGTTCGATCTCGACGACTTGCTGCGCTGAGCGGCATCGCGCGAGCTTGCCAGGCGCGCGTGGCGGGCGGAGGCGGATTACCCGGAGCGGTTCGCCAGAGATTCTCCGGTCGTAATCCGCCTTCGGCGTGGATTAAAAAGGGGACAATGTGAACTGATACGGACCCGGTAGACATTTCTAGCCCCTGACTAGTCCGGCAACGCAGTCCACTGCAAGATGTTTCCAACCGCACATTCACCTTCCCCAACCGGCACCCACGCCAGCACCTGCGCCGAAGCCAGGTTGCTGAGCATGTGCGAGTCCTGCTTAGGCAAGGGATGCAGCAGCGCGGTGCCGTCGGCGGCGTGATCCAGGCGCATGCGCAGCAGGCGCACGCGCTGGCTGTCGCGCTCGACCGGTTCGGCGAGACGGCCGGCGTTCCAGGCGGGACCGGGTTCGGCGAGTCCTTCGAGGCAGTCGAGTGCGCGGCGAACATGGAGGGCCAGGCTGATCAACACGGCGCCGGGGTTGCCGGGGAGGGCGAGGTGGACGCGGTTGTCGCGCAGGCCGAAGAACAGGGGCTTGGCCGGTTTCTGCGCGACTTTCCAGAATACGCGGCGCAGGCCGAGCGCTTCGGCGGTGGCGGGCAGGAAGTCGTGGTCGCCGACCGAGGCGCCACCGGCGCTGAGCACGAGGTCGGCTTCGTCGAGCGCGCGGACTAGCGCATCGCGCACGAGCTGCGCATCGTCGCGGACGTGTTCGATGCGCGGCGGCGGGTAGCCCCAGCGTTGCAGCACGGCGGCGATGAGGGGGCCGTTGCTGTCGTGGATCTCGCCGGCCTTGAGCGGGGTGCCGAGGGGGCGGATCTCGTCGCCGGTGATGAGGACGCGGATGCGCGGCTGGCTGTAGACCTGGAGTCGTTCGACACCGGCGTTGACCAGGGCGGCGAGCAGGCCGGGGGTGACGCGACGGCCCGGCGCCGCGATAGGGGCTCCCTGTTTCAGTTCCTCGCCGCGCCAGCGGATGTTCCTGTTCTCCGGATAGGGCTCGGTGAAGACCAGGGCATCGCCCTGGCGGGTGACGCGCTCCTGCGGGATGACGGTGTCGGCGCCCGGCGGCAGGGGGGCGCCGGTGAGGATGCGCGCGGTGCTGCCGGGTTGCAGGGGCTGGAGGTTTTCGTGGCTGCCTGCCGGCAGTTTCGCGGATATGGGCAGGTGCAGCGGCGTGGCGGCGCTGGCGCGAGCGAGGTCCGCGGCGCGGAAGGCGTAGCCGTCCATGGCGCTCTGGTCGAAGCGGGGCAGGTCGGTCTGGGCGGTTTGGGCCTGGGCCAGCACGCGGTTCAGGGCCTGGGTCGCCGGCACGGTTTCGGTGGAGAGCGGCCGCAGGTTTTCCGGGTAAGCGGCCAGGGCTTGCTCAAGCGAAATCATGTTCCTTCCCTGTGCTGCGACAGTTGCGCTTCGGCGTAGCGCCATTCCTCGGCGGTGTTGAGGCTCCAGGCCCAGCGCGGCCACTGCGCATAGTCCGCCTCGGCGACACGGTAGCGCGATTGCCATTCGCGTGGCGCGGTGCCGCCGCCGTCGAGATAGCGGCACAGCTCCGGCAGCAGGCGGCGCGGCAGCAGGCAGCACAGCGGCTGGCGGCCGCTGCCGTCGTGGACCACGGCGAGATCGGCCTGGTCGCGAGCCAGCGCCTGTTCCAGACGCGCCGCCAGATCGCCGGGCAGCAGTGGGGCATCGCCGGGTACACAGATGGCCCAATCCGTGGCGGCGGCGGAGAGTCCGGCGGCGATACCGGCGAGCGGACCCTTGCCCTTGAACGCGCCGTCGTCGACGACGCTCACGCCGAGGGCGGCGTAGTCCTCGAGCCGGCGGTTGGCGACCAGCACCACTGCACTGACCTGGGGGCGCACACGTTGCAGCGCGCGCTCGACCAGCGGGCGCCCGAGCACGGTTTGCAGCGGCTTCTCGACGCCTTGCATGCGCTCGCCCGCGCCGCCGCAGAGGATGATGGCGGTGACGGCCATCTAGGCGGACCCTTGCGATGAACGCTCCGTGACCCCGGAAGCAGCGGGCGCGGCAGCCCCTCGATACGCCTGCTGCGCAGGCACTCGGGGCGAACGGGTGTATCTGGATCGAAGCGAAAGGCGGCTCACAGCACTATTGCGCTGCCTTTGGGCGCCTCTCGTCAAGCGGTTCCGCTGAGTTGCGCGCTCACCTGGGCGGCGGCGCGCGGCATGGAGGCCGCACGCCGTCTGAACTGCCTCAGTAACCAGGCTGCGGCGGAGGTGGCGGCGGCGGGTAGTTCGGTGGCGGGTAGTAGCCGGGCGGCGGATAGCCCGGCGGCGGTGCGTAGTAGTAGCGCGGCCGGGCCTGCGGCAGCTGGTTGCCCTTGGCATACATGCACTGCTGGTAGGCGATGTCGTAGCGGCGCTGCAGGCCGTAGGCCGAGCTGGCGCCGTAGTTGTTGCCGGCGGCCGCGCCGAGCAGCAGGCCCGCGCCGGCACCCACGCCCGCCGCGCCGCCGCTGCGCCCGATCAGGGCGCCGGCCGCGGCACCGGTGGCGGCGCCGACTACCGCGCCGGTGGCGGTGCCGTTGTTGACCTCGCCGCCGGTGGTCTGGCCGCCCACTTGCTGCTGGGCGTAGCCGCGGCACTGCTGGTCCTCGGCCTGGAATACTTCGATCGGCTTGTTCGGCGCCGGCATCACCGCCACGGAGGGCTGGGTCGGCACCTCCGCGCAGGCGCCGAGCAGGGCGGCGGCGGCCAGGCTGAGGCTGATGGTGTGGATACGCGTCACGACGTTTCTCCGGTATGGACTCGAAAGGGGAGATTTGCGGCTGGCCCCTCGATACACCGCGCTACGCGCGGCACTCGGGGCGAACGGAGTTTCTTCATGAATTCCTGATTTCAACACGCTAGCTGACGATGACGTCGACGCGGCGGTTGCGCTTGCGGCCTTCGGCGGTGTCGTTGGCGGCAATGGGATCGGCCTCTCCCTTGCCGACGGCGCTGATGCGGCCGGCGGCGACGCCGTGGGCGATCAGGTACTGGCGCACGGCCTCGGCGCGGCGCTGCGACAGCTCGCGGTTGTAGGCGTTGTCGCCGCTGCTGTCGGTATGGCCTTCGACGACGATGTGGCGGTTCGGCTCCCTGGCGATGGCGGCGAGCATGCTGTCGAGCGTGGCGGTGGCAGCGGGCTGGAGTTCGGTCTGGTCGGTGCCGAACAGGAGGTCGCCGAGTCGATAGACGACGCGGCCGGCCGGGGCCGGCACTGGCGGCTGGGCCGGTTGAGCGCTGGCCTGCGGCTGATCCTGCGGCGGCGGCGCTGCCTGGGCCGGCACGGCCTGCCAGCCTTCGGGGCAATCGTGCACGTAGGGGAAGTAGCTCTTCGCGCTGTTGCAGTAGTACCAGTAGGCCGGCGCCGGCTGCTCCACCACCGTTTCCTCCGGCGCGGCGTACACCTCGGCCTGGGGCGGGTAGTAGTAATAGCCGTAGCCGGGGCCGTACCAGTAATACGGCGCATAGAAGCCGCCGTACCAGCGCGGGCCGTAGTAGCCGTAGCGCAGGCCGTAGCCATAGTGCGGGCCGTAGTAGCCGCCGACGTGTACGCCGACACCCACGCGCCCCCAGGCGAAAGCCGCCAGGGGCAGGCCCAGCAGGGCCAGTGCTGCGACGCGAATGAGTTTGTTCATGGTGCTGCGCTCCGTCTCCGCCGGGTTTGCGGGCGCCGCCTTCGGCGCTGCGTTCAAGCTCCGCTCGGGAACCGTTTCAGGGCTGATACGAATGCTGCGCTGCGCAGATGAATGCTGGCTGAACGAGGGTCAGGAAGTGCAGGGAATTGCTGGGGTTTTAACGAATCTTTACCTGTGCTGGCGATGCGTCACAAGGCTGGAAACGAGGACTAGCCGAGTGCTCCCTCTCGATACGTCCGCTGCGCGGACACTCGGGGCGAACGGATGGCTTTTGGGGTTCGCGAAAAGCTAAGCCGCAAGGCGGCCAAGCAGAGCGGCGATGCCGGGCTGGCGTGCCTTGGGATCTTCGAATTCCTTCGCCGTGATGTGCAGGCGCTTCTGGCCTTCGAGCTTGTAGACCTTGGGCTGGGTCTGGATCAGCTTGATCAGCTTGACCGGCTCGAGCTTGGGCTGGGGGCCAAAGTCGAGGGTGGCGGACTTGGCGCCGACGCGGATCTTGGCCACGCCGAGGTGTTCGCCCTGCTGGCGCAGGCGGGCGGTGCCGAACAGGTACTCGGCCTGCGGCGGCAGCAGGCCGAAGCGGTCGATCATCTCGACCTTGAGTTCGTCCAGGGCGGGCTCGTCGTGGGTTTCGGCGATGCGCTTGTACAGCACCAGGCGGGTGTGGACGTCGGGGACATAGTCTTCAGGGATCAGGGCGGAGACGCCGAGGTCGACTTCGCAAGCGGCCTGGCCGAACGGCGCGTCGTCGATGCGGCCGGAGCGCAGGGCGCGCACGGCGTCGGCGAGCAGCTCGGCGTAGAGCGTGAAGCCGACTTCCTCGATCTGGCCAGACTGGTTCTCGCCGAGCAGTTCGCCGGCGCCGCGGATTTCCAGGTCGTGGGTGGCGAGGGCGAAGCCGGAGCCGAGCTCGCCGAGCTGCTCGATCGCTTCGAGGCGCTTTTCAGCGTCGGGCGACAGCGCGCGGCGGCTGGGGACCAGCAGGTAGGCGTAGGCCCGGTGGTGGCTGCGGCCGACGCGGCCGCGCAGCTGGTGCAGCTGGGCCAGGCCGAGGTGGTCGGCGCGGTCGATGAGGATGGTGTTGGCGGTCGGCACGTCGATGCCGGATTCGATGATGGTGGTGCAGACCAGGATGTTGAAGCGGGCGTGGTAGAAGTCGAGCATGACCTGCTCGAGTTCGCGCTCGCGCATCTGGCCGTGGGCGAAGCGCACCTTGCCTTCCGGCACCAGCTTTTGCAGCTCGTCGGCGAAACGCTCGATGTCCTTGACCTCGTTGTGCAGGACGTAGATCTGGCCGCCGCGGCGCAGTTCGCGCAGGCAGGCTTCGTAGACCAGGGCGTTGTCCCACTCGGCGACGAAGGTGCGGATGGACAGGCGCGAGGCGGGCGGGGTGGCGATGATCGACATGTCGCGCAGGCCGGCCAGGCTCATGTTGAGGGTGCGCGGGATCGGCGTGGCGGTGAGGGTCAGCAGGTGCACTTCGGCGCGCAGGTTCTTGAGTCGCTCCTTGTGACGCACGCCGAAGCGGTGTTCCTCGTCCACTACGACGAGGCCAAGGTCCTTGAAGCGCACGTCGTCCTGCAGCAGGCGGTGGGTGCCGATGACGATGTCGACCTTGCCGTCGCGCAGGTCTTCGAGCATCACCGCCTGCTCCTTGGCGGAGCGCAGGCGCGACAGGGCGACGATCCGGATGGGCCAGTCGGCGAAGCGATCGCGGAAGTTCTTCTCGTGCTGCTGCACCAGGAGGGTGGTCGGCGCCAGCACGCAGACCTGCTTGCCGGCGCGGGCGGCGGCGAAGCAGGCGCGCAGCGCCACCTCGGTCTTGCCGAAGCCGACGTCGCCGCAGACCACGCGGTCCATCGGCTTGCTCGCGGCGAGGTCGGCGAGCACGGCGTCGATGGCCTTCTGCTGGTCGGGCGTGGGCTGGAACGGGAAGCCTTCGACGAAACGCTGGTAGTCGGCGTCGTCCAGCGACAGAGGTGTGCCCATCTTCGCGGCGCGGCGCGCCTGCACCTGGAGCAGTTCGGCGGCGACATCGGCGGCGCGCTCGCGGGCGCGGGCACGGGCCTTCGACCAGCGATCCGAGCCGAGGCTGTGCAGCGGGGCCTGGTCGGGTTCGGCGCCGGTGTAGCGGTGAATCAGGTTGAGCGAGGCGACCGGGACGTAGAGCTTGTCGCCGTCGGCGTATTCCAGCACCAGGTACTCGGCCTCGACGCCGCCGGCATCGAGGCGCTGCAGGCCGAGGTAGCGGCCGACGCCGTGCTCGACGTGCACCACCGGCGCGCCGGGCTTGAGGTCGTTGAGATCGCGCAGGATGGTTTCGGGATCGCG